>ENA-OPYU01000922-OPYU01000922.1-human-gut-metagenome-genome-assembly--contig:-NODE-922-length-10873-cov-2.921366_pt1 | contig 10873 bp, 19 predicted proteins | sample MGYA00242637_ERZ504482 | MGnify/ENA primary metagenome ERZ504482 (study PRJEB26092, sample SAMD00036237) | human gut metagenome | host: Homo sapiens | study: EMG produced TPA metagenomics assembly of...
ATCTATATAATAACGGAATGGAACTTCTTAAAAAATGTAACTTATCCATAGACGAGGTAGAAAAAAAGGTTCTCGTTCTTGATGAAAATGGAGAGACAGATGAATTTTAAAGAAGACTGTAGAAAACGAACAGAAAAAATAGAAGAGATTTTACGAAAATACCTGCCTGATCAGACAGGACATCAGCAGATCATAGAAGAAGCGATGGAATATAGTCTGATGGCAGGTGGAAAACGCCTTCGTCCGATGCTCATGAAAGAGACGTTTGACTTGTTTGGCGGAAAAGGCGGGGTCATCGAGCCGTTTATGGCCGCTATCGAGATGATCCATACATATTCTCTTGTTCATGATGACCTTCCGGCCATGGATAATGATGATTATCGAAGAGGACGGAAGACGACTCATGTCGTATACGGAGAAGATATGGGAATTTTGACAGGGGACGCACTTTTGAATTACGCATTTGAGACTGCATGCAGCGCCTTTGAAACAGATCCTCAAAACAGCATCCTGATCGGAAGAGCTCTGAAAATTCTTGCAGGCAAAGCCGGAATTTACGGAATGATCGGAGGTCAGGTGGTCGATGTAAGATCTGCAGGATGCAAAATATCAGGAGAACTTCTTGCGTTTATTTATAGATTGAAAAACAGGAGCGCTTATTGAGGCGTCTGTAATGATCGGAGCTGTTCTTGCAGGGGCAAAAGAAGAGGAAATCGGAAAAATGGAAGAAATCGCCGGGAAAATAGGACTGGCATTCCAAATACAAGACGATATTCTTGATGTGACGAGTACGACAGAAATACTCGGAAAGCCGGTGCACAGCGATGAAAAAAACGAAAAACGACTTACGTTACTTGGAAGGGGCTTGAAAAGGCAAAAGAAGAGGCTGCTCGTCTGACGGAAGAGGCGGTAGAAGAACTTCGTTCTATCGGAAAAGAGTGCGGATTTATGGAGGAACTGCTCCGAAGACTTGTATACAGAGAAAAATAGAACTAGGAGGATCAATCATGATAATTGAAATGATCCAGAAAGAGAACGATATGAAAAAAAACTTGATCATACACAGCTAAAAGAACTTGCAGAAGAGATCCGGGGATTTCTTCTTGATAAGATCAGTTGTACAGGAGGACATCTGGCTTCAAATCTGGGTGTTGTAGAATTGACGATGGCGCTTCATCTTACACTGGATTTTCCGCAGGATAAATTGATCTGGGATGTAGGTCATCAATCTTATACGCATAAACTTCTTACAGGAAGAAAAGATGGTTTTGACGATCTGCGTAAATATGGCGGCATGAGTGGATTTCCGAAACGAAAAGAAAGTGAATGTGATGCTTTTGATACAGGGCATAGTTCTACATCTATTTCGGCAGGTCTGGGGTATGTTGCGGCAAGAGAACTGAAAGGGGAAAAATACAATGTCGTTTCAGTGATCGGAGACGGAGCAATGACCGGGGGAATGGCATTTGAGGCATTGAATAATGCTTCCCGTTTGAAAAGTAATTTTATTATCGTGCTGAATGATAATAATATGTCAATTTCTGAAAATGTCGGCGGAGTATCGAAATATTTGGGATGCCTGCGGACAGCACAGGCGTATACTGATCTGAAAAAGGGTGTTGAAGATACTTTAAAAAAATACCGGGGACAGGCGATCGGATCGTCAGCAGGCTGAAAAAGACAAAAAGTGGGATTAAACAGTTATTTGTTCCGGGAATGTTTTTTGAAGATATGGATATTACATATTTAGGACCTGTGGACGGACATGATGTTAAAGAGATGGTGCGTGTGTTCAATGAGGCAAAAAGGGTGGATCATGCCGTTTTAGTACATGTACTTACGAAAAAAGGAAAAGGGTATCTTCCGGCAGAGGAAAATCCGGCAAAATTTCATGGGACAGGTCCGTTCCATCTTGAGACCGGAGATGCGAAAGAATCAAAAGGGCGGATACTTATACGGAAGTATTTTCTAAAGTGCTGCTTGATATTGCAAAAAAAGACGAGCGTATCGTTGCGATTACGGCTGCGATGGCGGACGGAAACAGGTCTTACTCCGTTTGCAAAGCATTTCCCAAATCGTTTTTTGATGTGGGATCGCGGAAGAACATGCGATGACATTTGCGGCAGGTCTTGCGGCGGGGGAATGAAACCGATATTTGCAGTATATTCTTCGTTTTTGCAAAGAGCGTATGACCAGACGCTTCATGATGTCTGTCTGCAAAATCTTCCGGTTGTGATCGCGGTAGACAGGGCGGGACTTGTCGGGAAAGTGAGCGGATGAAACACATCAGGGGGTGTTTGATTTGTCATTTTTATCAATGATCCCGAATATGACGATCATTTCTCCGAAAAACAGATGGGAAATGGCAGATATGATACGGTTTGCGGCAGATTTTCCATATCCGATCGCAGTGCGGTATCCAAGAGGCGAGGCATATGAAGGAATGAAACAATTCCGCAGTCCGATCTGTTACGGGAAAAGTGAACTGCTGTATGAAGAAGAAAAGATTGTGATCATATTTGTAGGTCATATGGCAGAACTTGCAGATCAGGTGAGAAAAGGCCTGAAAGAAAAAGGATATTGCTGTTCTCTTGTAAATGCAAGGTTTGTAAAACCTCTTGATACAGAATTGCTGGAAAGATTAGCGGAGAATCACGATCTGTATGTAACGATTGAAGAAAACATGCTGACAGGCGGATTCGGGGAACAGGTTCTTGATTATATTTCAGGAGCAGGTATTAATGTACGCGTGAAAAATTTCGGGATAGCCGATGACTATGTAGAACATGGAAATGTAGATCTGCTCCGCAGGGAAGTAGGTCTTGATAAAGATACGATCGTAAAGCAGATAATTGATGAATATGTGTAACTGAAAGGAAAAAAATATGAAAGAACGCTTGGATGTATTACTTGTAAAAAGAAATCTGGCGGAGTCAAGGGAAAAGGCAAAAGCGATCATTATGTCCGGAAATGTTTTTGTGGAGGGACAAAGAGAAGATAAAGCGGGAAGCACGTTCCCGGAAGAAGTCAGTATCGAAGTTCGGGGGGCATACACTTCCGTATGTAAGCAGAGGCGGCTTGAAATTAGAAAAAGCGATCGCAAATTTTGATGTCAGCGTTAAAAGATAAAGTCTGTACGGATGTCGGTTCTTCAACGGGCGGTTTTACAGATTGCATGCTTCAAAACGGTGCTAAAAAAAGGTGTTTGCGATCGATGTGGGACGAGGACAGCTTGATTGGAAACTGAGAAACGACCCGAGAGTTATCTGCATGGAAAAGACGAATATTCGATATGTGACACCTGAAGATTTGGGAGAAGAAATTGATTTTTCTTCTATTGATGTCTCATTTATTTCGCTTACGAAAGTATTGGAGCCGATTCGTAATTATTTGGCAAAAGACGGTGAGATCGTAGCTCTTATTAAACCGCAGTTTGAGGCAGGACGGGAAAAAGTAGGAAAAAAAGGTGTCGTAAGAGAAAAGAGCACACACCGGGAAGTGATTCAGAAAATTATGGATTATGCTATGTCGATCGGTTTCGATCTGTGTGCTCTTGATTTTTCTCCGATCAAAGGACCGGAAGGAAATATAGAGTATTTGATTCATTTAAAAAAGAGTGAAAATGAGGCCGGTGAAAATCTCGGCGGACTTGATCCTGTTATTGTTTCAGACAGAGCATTTGAGACGCTGGCAAAGCAGCACGCTTAAGTAATGTATGCGATGCAGTATTTTGTAAAAACAAGAGGACTAAATGGATTGCTTTTATATTATTACAAATAAATTAAAGATAAAGATTATGCGATCACGAGTCAGATTGAACAATATATTCAATCTTCCAGGTAAAAACTGTTTTTGTCGGAAAAAGGACAGTGAGGCCATATTATTCCGGGAACTGTTCCTAAGGTAAGCAGAATGCGGATTGGTACTAGGTGGTGACGGAACTTTAATCCGTGCGGTCAGAGATCTTGGAGAGCGAAGCCTTCCGCTGCTTGGGATCAATCTTGGAACGCTCGGATATCTTACAGATGTGGATCTGGAAGATTTTGAAAGTGCATTGGATCATTTGTTTTCAGAGACTCCGGTTATTGAAGAACGGATGATGCTGGAAGGAAGCTTTCGTAATTCTCGGAAAGATATGGCGATGAACGATATTGTCATTGCAAGAGAAGGAAAGGTTCGTATCGTAAGTTTTCATATTTATGTCAACGGGGCGCTTCTGAATACTTATCACGCAGATGGAGTGATCATATCGACTCCAACCGGAAGTACAGGTTATAATCTGTCGGCGGGAGGCCCGATCGTTGAACCGACAGCACAGATGATCGTGATCACTCCGATTTGTTCACACGCGCTTAATACAAGCAGTATTGTTCTGTCAGCCGATGATTTGATTGAGGTAGAAGTGTGCGAAGGACGTTATGGAAGGCAGGAACAGGTTTCTCTTTGCTTTGACGGTGCAGAACAGACAACTCTTGTCACGGGAGAAAGAGTTTGTATTAAGCGGTCGTCTCATACGGCAAAAACTGATCAAATTAAGCAAAGAAAGCTTTATGAAAACAATGCGTCAAAAAAATGAAAGGAAATTGAACATATGAAAGTCAGCCGTCATGCAAAAATTATTGAACTTATCAGTCAGTATGATATTGAAACACAGGAAGAACTGGCAGAATATCTGAATAATGCGGGGTTTAAAGTGACGCAGGCTACTGTGTCGAGAGATATACGTGATCTGAAGTTGTCAAAAGTATCTACAGGAAGCGGACATCAGAAATATATTCTTCACAGGATCGAAGAACCCGGAATGAGTGGAAAAATATATACGTGTCTTAAAAGATGGGTATGTGGCGATGGATATGGCGCAGAATATTCTAGTGATCAAGACTGTTTCCGGTATGGCAATGGCTGTGGCTGCCGCTGTAGACGCAATGAAATGGCATGAGGTCGTAGGCTGTATTGCAGGAGACGATACGATCATGTGTGCAATCAGAACTGTAGAAGATACAGCGGCCGTAATGGATAAGATAAGAAAGATCGTTTCAAGAGAAGTATAGGTGAATGGTATGCTACAAAATCTACATGTGAAAAATATTGCTTTGATCGATGAGACAGAAGTAGATTTCGGACAAGGATTGAATATATTGACAGGAGAAACCGGGGCGGGAAAGTCTATCTTGCTCGGCTCTGTCGGACTGGCTCTTGGAGGAAAGTATAGTTCTGATCTTTTGAGAAACGGGGCGGAAAATGGTCTGGTAGAGCTGACCTTTTTTCGGTTGACGACGGACAGATCATACAAAAACTGGAAGAGATGGATATTATTCCGGATGACGGTATGGTTACTTTAACAAGAAAGTTTACAGGAAGCAGAAGCATAAGCCGCATTAATGGAGAGACAGTGAATACAGGAAAGTTGAAAGAAGCGGCAGAGCTTTTGATTGACATTCATGGTCAGCATGATAATAAAACCTTACTTCAAAGGAAGAATCATTTGGTGCTTCTGGATCTTTTTGGGAGAAAAGAGATTGCTCCGATCAAATCAGAAATGTCAAAATGTTATAAAGAATATCGGGCGATCTGTAAAAAGGCGGAAGAAACTTCTTTAAATGATGAAGAAAGGCGAAGAGAACTTTCTCTTTATGAATTTGAAGTACACGAGATCGAAGAGGCTGCTCTTCGGGAAAATGAGGATGAAGAATTAGAGGAAACATACCGAAGGGATGAACGGAGGCAGAAAAAGTCACGGATGCAGTGCGCAGACTTATCGCTATACATGCGAGGACAGTTCGGCAAAGTGCAGGTGATTGTCTTACTCGGGCGATACGTGCGTTTCGGGAGGCGGCGGAATTTGATGAAGAGGGAGACCGTCTGTGCGCTCTGCTTATGGATGTGGACAGCCTTCTGAATGATTTTAACAGAGAACTGTCCGAATATGCCTCAAAATTTGAATTTTCAGAAGAAGAGTTCAAAGAGACAGAGGAACGGTTGAATCTGATCAATCATTTAAAAGCAAAATATGGAAGTTCTGTAAGCGATGTCCTTGCATATTGCGAATCAAAACGCCATAGAATAGAACAGCTTAATGATTATGATGCATATATAAAACAAATTGAAGAAGAGAAAGAAAAAGCGTTAAAAAAAGTAGAACGTGTAACGAAAAAACTTCATGATGTAAGAAATCGATATAAAACAGTTTTTGCTGACGAAATCTGTATTCATCTGAAGGAATTAAATTTTCTCGATACAAGGTTTGAGATACATTTAAAAGATGCAGGACAGTTTAGCGCGAACGGAAAAGACGAAGCGGAATTTTATCTTGCGCTTAATCCCGGCGAGCCTGTAAAGCCGCTTGAGAATATTGCATCAGGCGGAGAACTTTCCCGTATTATGCTTGCGATAAAAACGGTTCTGGCAGATGCGGAAGATACGCCGACTTTGATTTTTGACGAGATTGATGCCGGAATATCGGGAGTTACGGCAGCAAAAGTCGGAGAAAAACTAAAGCTGATAGGTAAAAGCAGGCAGGTGATTTGCATTACTCATCTTTCACAGATAGCAGCAGTGGCAGACAGTCATTTTCTGATTGAAAAATCTGCGGAAAACGAAAGCGTAAAAACAAGGATTCGTCTATTGAACGAAGAAGATTCGGTAAAAGAACTGGCGCGTATTCTGGGTGGAGATAAGATTACATCCAGTATTATGGAAAGTGCCCGTGAAATGAAAGAAATGGCAAAGAGTGAAATATAATACTAGTGTGGAAAAAGAAGAAACCACATATACTAGAAACGGATACAGAGAAGTATCCGTTTCTTTTTATATAGGAAAGAAGGAGCGGATGCGGATAAAAAATTATCGAGATATCAGAGAAAGGGTGTGGATATGTTGAAAAAACAAAAGTATGTGACCGCTGTATTCTGTCTATTCCTCTCCTTCTTCTTTGCGGCTATGGGTATTTTGCAGTATCAAATGATTCGTGGAAAGAAACCGGTTTCGACAGATGCGGGAATAGAAGCGATGAATAATGATACGGTGCTTGTCGGAGGAATGCCGATTGGTATTTATATGGAAACGGACGGAGTGATGGTTCTTAATACAGAGCAGATTGCCGGAGCGGATGGAAAGGAGCATGAACCAGCAAAAGGAATTGTTAAAGCAGGCGATTATATTATGGCAGTAGATCATTGTGAAATTACGGGAAAAAAAAGAGCTTTTGGAGGCTGTCGGAAATCTAACCGGAACGTTCGTGGTGTTGACGGTCAGACGAAATGGGGAGACGATAGATTTGAAAATAAAGCCGGTTGAATATGAAACGGGAGAATATCGGCTTGGTATATGGGTTCGCGATAATGTACAAGGCTTGGGAACAGTTACTTTTTTTAACGGATCAAAGTCGGTTTGGCGCGCTTGGGCATGGGATTCATGACGTGGATACAAGTGTTCTTATGTCGATTGCGGAAGGAAATGTATACCGCACGAGTATCAGAGATATCACAAAAGGACAGAGCGGATCTCCGGGAAGTATGGAGGGTATGATCATTTATAACAATTATAATATTCTCGGTACAATCGATAAAAATACAGAGGCTGGGATTTATGGGAAAATCGACAAAATTGATGAACTTTTCACAGAACAGACGGCAATCAGGACTGCAAAAAAAGGAAGAAATTATAACAGGACCTGCTACAATCCGATGTTTTGTAGATAATGAAGTTAGAGAATTTGATATTGAAGTGACTCAAGTCGACATGATGTCTCAGGAGATCAATAAAGGACTTGTGATTAAGGTGACGGACGAAGAACTTCTTGAAAAAACAGGAGGGATTATTCAGGGGATGAGCGGAAGTCCGATCATACAAAACGGGAAATTGATCGGAGCAGTAACCCACGTTTTCGTACAAGACTCGACAAAGGTTACGGAATATTCATAGAAAATATGTTAAAAGCAGGTGAATTTACCGGAAATGTGTGGATAAATGTCGAATTGTTACTACAAGATTCGCTTGATTATGCAAAATGGCATAGATATAATAAGCGAGTGGCGTTTTAAAGGGATGGTCTCAAAACTAAAGGAGAGACGAGAATGGAGCATTTGAGTGTGGCGATCGCTGACGACAACCAGAGAATTCTAGATATGCTTGACGACATCATACAAACGGACAAGGAACTGGATCTCGTCGGAAAAGCGAAAAATGGAGAAGAGATGTGTCAGATCATAAAGGACAGACAGCCGGATGTTGTCCTGCTTGATCTGATCATGCCGAAAATGGATGGATTGACAGTAATGGAGCAAGTAAACAAGCAGGAGTTTGTCGACAAAAGACCGTATTTTATAGTGCTTACTGCTGTCGGACAGGAAAAAATTACAGAAGATGCATTTAATAAAGGGTGCAAATTTACTATATTATGAAACCCGTTTAATCATACGATTTTATTGGATCGGATCAAATTCGATCCGAAAAATGCCGGCGGTTTTTTGAAAAGAAAAATTGAAGAGAGTATACAGGAAGTTTCATCAAGACGGGAAAATCTGGAAAGCAGAGTGACGAATATGCTTCATGAGATTGGAATACCGGCGCATATCAAAGGGTATCATTATCTGCGGGATGCGATCATGATGGCAGTAAACGACATGGATGTGCTGAATGCAATTACAAAAAATATTGTATCCTACAGTTGCAAAAAAAGTACCGGACAACGTCAAGCCGCGTCGAACGGGCAATTCGACATGCGATCGAGGTGGCATGGAGCCGCGGAAAATTGGATACGCTTGATGAGCTTTTTGGATATACTGTGAGTACAGGAAAGGGGAAACCGACCAATTCAGAGTTTATTGCGCTGATTGCCGATACAATTCAGCTTGAATACAGGCATAAAACTAGGAAAGTCCTTTTCATTGCGCAGAGAATAGGGTATAATAACAATTAACAGAATTCTTTCCGGGAATTTATGTGAAGAATGGGAGGATCAGGATATGAAAAACTATTTTGTTTGCTGCATCGGAGTGTGTACCGTTTATCAAAACCGGAGGTCTGGCAGATGTTGTCGGTTCGCTTCCGAAAAGATTTACGACAAGAAAATATGATGTTCGTGTTGTTATTCCGAATTACATGTGCATGAAACAGGAGTGGAAAGAGAAGTTAGAGTATGTTGCCCATTTTTATATGGACATTGCAGGTCAGGACAGGTATGTCGGAGTACTGAAGATTGAATTGAACGGTATTATTTTCTATTTTATCGATAATGAATATTATTTCAGTGGATTTGCTCCGTATGATGGGGATCCGAAGTGGAATATAGAAAAGTTTGCCTTCTTTTCAAAAGCAGTGCTGAGCATACTTCCGGTGATCGGATTTCGTCCGGAACTGATTCATTGTCATGACTGGCAGACGGGACTGATACCGGTTTATCTTGATAATTTCAGATATCTGGGAGAATACTATCGCGGAATTAAAACTGTGATGACAATCCACAATCTGAAATTCCAGGGGGTATGGGATACGAAATCTGTTCGCGAAATTACCGGACTTCCGGAATACTATTTCGTTCCGGATAAGATGGAGGCATATAAAGATGCAAACTTGCTTAAAGGCGGTATCGTATATGCCGATAAAGTGACAACGGTAAGTAACAGTTATGCAGAAGAGATCAAAACACCGTTTTACGGTGAAGGTCTTGACGGATTAATGTCGGCAAGGGCAAATGATCTTTGCGGTATTGTCAACGGCTTGGATTATACAGACTGGGATCCGGCTTCAGATCCTAGAATTGCAAAAACCTTTTCGGTTGAAGATTTCAGGAAGAATAAAGTTCTTAATAAGAAAGCGCTGCAGGAAGAACTCGGTTTTAGAGAAAGATACAAAAAGCGATGATGATCGGAATGATCTCACGGCTTACAGATCAAAAAAGGGATTTGATCTTGTCGATTACGTTATGGATGAACTTTGTCAGGATGCGGTTCAGATCGTTGTGCTTGGAACAGGTGATGTGAAATATGAGAATATGTTCCGTCATTTTGCATGGAAGTACTCCGGAAAAGTATCCGCAAACATCTTTTATTCGGATGAACTTTCACATAAGATTTATGCTTCCTGCGATGCATTTCTTATGCCATCACTGTTTGAACCGTGCGGATTAAGTCAGCTGATGAGCCTGCGTTATGGAACGATTCCGATTGTGCGTGAGACAGGCGGACTTAGAGATACGGTTGAAGCGTATAATGAATTTGACAAGACAGGAACAGGATTTAGCTTTACTAATTATAATGCACATGAGATGCTTAATACAGTTCGTTATGCGGAAAGAATTTATTATGACAGAAAACGTGACTGGAATAAGATCGTAGAACGTGCGATGAGCAAAGATTTTTCATGGAAGAATTCTGCCGGACAATATCAGGAATTATACAAGAGCTTGATCGGGGAATAAGACATAGTAAGAGGTACATATAAAAATCACAAGACGGACATTCGTTTCGTCTTGTGTTTTTTTCGCAGCAGCGCCGAACAGGGGGTTAAATTTATCTAAGTTCTTGCCACTCGTTTGCAAATCCAAAATGTGCTTTTGGTATTTTCGGTCGTTTGAAGAAACAATACTTGACAGAAAAAGCGTTTTAGAGGATAATTTTACCTAAAAAATGTCGAAGGAAATGGATTTCTAATACTTAGCCGTACGACAGAGAAAACAGTCAGGAGACCAGCTATGAAAAGTCAACCATAAATTAGCAAAAAAATTTCTTTTTCATATCGGTGGTAAAAAAAGGGTAACTTTAATAGAGCTCCCTTAGGGTGCTTTTTCAAAATCTATCGATATAGGTATACAGATCTCTTACTCGAGGTTAAATTCTACTTCGTCAGTGAGCATCTTCCAGATGACTCTGAC
>ENA-OPYU01000923-OPYU01000923.1-human-gut-metagenome-genome-assembly--contig:-NODE-923-length-10873-cov-2.104225_pt1 | contig 10873 bp, 14 predicted proteins | sample MGYA00242637_ERZ504482 | MGnify/ENA primary metagenome ERZ504482 (study PRJEB26092, sample SAMD00036237) | human gut metagenome | host: Homo sapiens | study: EMG produced TPA metagenomics assembly of...
GCTCATCTCACTGATTCGCGCAGCATATCTGGTGATTTTACGGATAATTTCATTTGTGGTATCAAATACCTTCCCAGCCTCAGACTCCGCCCCGTCTTTTCCGGAAACCATTCCACGATACTCTCCCGCGACCCATGATTCTTCATCGAAAAAATCATCTGATCATCTATCTCAACATCCATCCGGGGAATAGAAGGCTCATAGGCCGTAGCATTTTTCCAAAATCTGATGCACAGTTTCTCTGTCCATATTCCGAAGCTTCTGTTCAATTGCAGATACGTTTGCCTGAAGCCCTTTTACAAATGACCTCAGATACTCGATCAGCCTGTCCTTAAACAGAAGAAATTCCCTGGTCTTCATCATTTCCTCTGCTTTAACACTGTTCAGTTCACGCATATAGTCCTGATAATTCTGATTCAGACGGATAAAATCATTATTCAGATCATTCCACCATCCATAAAGCTTTTCCTCATTCCGGGAAGCCATTTCTTCCATTTTCTCAAGACTGATCCGCAGTCTCTCCAACAGAGTTGGTTCCAGAGAAGAACCTTCAATGAACAGGTTTTCCACCCGTATTACCATTCGTTCTACTTCTACTGCTGTCTCTGAAAGCTGATAACGAAATTTTTTATTTTTGAACTCCTCAATACTGCTGACCTTTCTGGTATCCTGAATTGTTACCAGGTTTCCCCATGATGCCAAAGCCGCCAGATCCTGCTGACACTGTATCATTGTATATTCTGCAAAAGAAGGATCCTCTTTCAGCTCTTCGAATACCTCCTCCTGATACAGCCAGTATTTCAGTTTTTTCGTATTTTAAATAAAAAAGCCGGATGATCGGGCGATATCTTTCTGTGTTTTCTACATTCAGATATTTTGCCTCCATCATCGGCTTTCTCAATTTTTCCTGAATTTTCATTATATTTTCCTCGGGTGTGTCATTTCAATTTTCCCACTTTTGTTACCTTTTTATGATAGCATACAGACAACAGAGGTTCAAGAATTTTTCTAAAATCCTTTTTCATATAATCTCAGTTTGGATACTGCTAAAAACCAGCGCTTCCTTGACAATTCCTGTTACTTTTCAGTATAATTTAGTGTAGTAAACTACAAGAGAATTAAACTAATAAACAAGCGAGGTTTTACATATGAGCGCCACTTCCTCAAAAACACTTCTCACAGAAGGACCGATCTGGAAAAGGATGACTGCTTTTGCCATTCCTATTTTTCTGGGCAATCTTTTTCAGCAGCTTTACAATACTGCTGATTCTCTGATTGTAGGAAATTTTCTGGGCAGCAATGCCCTGGCCGCTGTCAGTTCCTCCGGAAGTCTTATTTTTCTTCTGGTAGGATTTTTTAATGGAATCGCCATTGGAGCCGGAGTAGTAATTGCCCGTTACTTTGGGGCAAGACAGACAAAGGATCTGCAGAAAGCCATCCACACCACCATAGGCTTTGGGCTGATCTCAGGGGTTCTCCTGACGATTCTGGGTATTCTTCTTGCGCCAAAAAGTCCTGGTTCTGATGAAGACTCCCACAGACGTACTCCCCAATTTCCATCCGGTATTTCCGGATCTATTTCCTGGGCTCTGTAGCTTTTGTCCTCTATAATAATTTTGTGGGTATCCTGCAGTCTGTAGGCGACAGCAAACATCCTCTGTACTATCTGATATTTTTCCTCTCTGGTAAATATCTGTCTGGATCTTTTATTTGTAGGCGTTTTCCACATGGGTGTAGGAGCTGCAGCCGCTGCCACGATCATTTCCCAGTTTGTCAGCGCCTTCCTCTGCCTGAACCGACTGACAAGGAAAAGCCCGGAAGAATACCGGGTGTCTCTGCGAAAGATCCAGCTGAACCCGGTTATGCTCCGCCAAATCATTTCCAACGGACTGCCGGCAGGCATTCAGAATTCCATTATTTCACTGGCAAATGTAGTAGTTCAGTCCAATATCAACAGCTTTGGCAAGCTGGCGGTAGCCGGATGCGGCTCCTATTCCAAAGTAGAAGGATTTGGTTTTCTTCCGATCACCTGGTTTTTCTATGTCCCTGACTACCTTTATCAGTCAGAATCTTGGGGCAAAAAAATATGACAGAGCAAAAAAAGGCGCCCGCTTTGGTATTACCTGCAGCCTTATTATGGCAGAATGCATAGGAATCATTATTTATTTCGCTTCCCCTGTGCTGATTGCAGCCTTTAACAGTGATCCGGATGTGGTAGCCTTTGGAGTACAGCAAGCCCGCACCGTTACCCTGTTCTATTTCCTGCTGGCATTTTCTCATTGTCTGGCAGGACTTCTCCGGGGAGCCGGAAAATCCATCATCCCCATGTTTGTCATGATGATCTGTTGGTGCATCATCCGGGTAAGCTATATTACCATTATCGTAAAGCTGATCCCCTCTATTCAGGTGATCTTCTGGGCTTATCCTCTGACCTGGACACTAAGCTCCATTGTATTTCTGATTTTTTATCTGAAATCAGACTGGCTGCATTTTAATTCCCGTGGGTAAAAAAGGCAGCTGCCGCACGAATATTTCGTACAGCAGCTGCTTTTTCAAACCATTCTCCTGCGACATGCACGTTTCTTAAAGTAACTGCTGCCTGTCCCAAGTACACATAAAAGAACTAGATATATCCCCATTGCAGCGGTGATCATCTGTTCCTCCGGCATCCGAAGCAGCAGCTCCGGAAGGATCAGCGACCAGATATTTGCTCCCATATGAAGCAGAACACTTGCCCACAGGCTTCCTGTGATCTCCAGGAAATACGCAAATACAAATCCCAGGATTCCTGCATAACAGCCTGGGTAAGATTCATGTGATAAACACCAAAAAATACTCCTGATATCACTGCCGCCGTTGCCACCCTGGTATAATCTCTCAGCCGCAGATAGATCAGCCAGCGCAAAACAATCTCCTCTGCAAGCGGCGCGATCACTCCCATCCAGAAGATGAGCATAAACAAGCTTTTTCCATTTGTGATCTGTGCCATATTTTCCTGATATTCCTGTACATTCAGAACATTTTGCAACAAAGCCACCAGCATATTGGCAAATGTGGCAAGTGACGCTCCCACCAGAAGTAAAAGGATTCCTTCTCCAGGCTTCAGCTTCTTTCCCGGCTGCTCCGGAATCAATCCCCTGACAATTCTTGCGCTTTTATCCTTCTGATAAAACCAGATACAGGGAATCATTGTCAAAAGCGCAGTAATTCCTGTCATCAGAATAGTCTGAGACTGATAAAACTCCAAGCCGTATCCCATGCTGTAGCATATTACTGCCAGAGCTGCATACCCTACGATCTGACTGATAAGAAAATGGATTCCGCAGGGGTAGAGTACCCTCCACACATTTTTTTAAAATACTCTGTTTATGCAGAGGGGTCAGCAGAAAAAATCAACAATTCCCTGTACGGAATCTACAATTTTTAAGGGCTGAGCCTGTTTCAGCTCCTGCTCCGTACCGTATCCATAGGCCACTGCAACACATTCAATCCCGGCCTTTCTGGCTCCGAACACATCATGCTCCTTGTCGCCTACCATGATTACTTCATCCCGGTGATTCTGCATATTCAGACGGGCAAGAACCTCCTCGATCACCTCTGCCTTTCCGGTTCTTTTTTCCGCTCATTTCGCTTCCCACAATTTCACTGAAATATCCGGTCAGTCCGAAATGATCCAGGAATTTTTTTTACAAAATACTCCGGCTTAGAGGAAGCGACTGCAAGAGTATATCCTTTTTGACACAATGTATCCAGCATTTCTTCCACTCCAGGATAAGGCTGATTTTCGAAAATTCCAACTGTAGAATATCGCTCTCTGTAATATTCTACTGCTTTTATTCCGGTTTCCTCATCCAGTCCGGCATACTCCATAAACTGCTGCAAAAGAGGCGGCCCTACAAACACCTCCAGCTTTTTCAGATCATCCTCAGGTTTTCCCAGTTTCTCCAGCGCATACTGTACAGATTTGGTGATTCCCTCGCCTGATTCTGTCAGTGTACCATCCAGATCAAATAAAATTACTTTATACATAAATGCCTCCGACTTTCAGAATTTTGTTTACTGCTATAAATGAGCAAATATCGAATTTTGCATAATAGAATCCGTAATATACGCACATAAAAGAAAGATTAAGCTCTATATATGCATCTTATAAAGATAAATTCATGATGATTTTGCGCACTTTTTCAAATTTACTCATTTATAGTTTACTGATTATCGGATAGTATATCATGATTTTCCCGGAACGTCCACGTAAATTCCGGCTTCTGTTCCATTATAAGAAAGAAACGCCAGCTCTGTCTGAAATACCTTTTCCGATATCTTCTGTTCCTCTGGAATCTTCGGATAAATCCTGTTTTCCTCCTGAATCCATGCCGTTTCCTTTCCATTTACTCTCAATGACAAAATCTGAACGTTCCCGTTCCGTTTTATATTCAGAACCGGCTCTCCTGTTTCTTTTTTCATTTGCCTTTCCAGTAAATAATTTCCGGTACAGCATGAAGCCGATTCCTGAGTGGTTCTGTCTCCTTGCCGCTGTCATCTTTTCTCATTTTCTCTGCCTGATATAAATCTGAGCCTGGACCTGATACAATATCAGCGGCAGCAGTTGGAGAAACTATCGTCACTGGTAACCGCTCTCTGTCAGACGGCATATCCTGCAAATCTTCTGTTCCATCCCGGTTTGTGCCCCCTGTCTCGGACAGATTTTTCTGCTGTTCCGCTCCACTTTGATTCCTTATTTCCTCCAAGTATTCCTCATCTGTTTCTTCCATATTTTCCATGCTGTTTTCCCAGTCAGACACGTTCCCGCTTTCGGGCACAGTTTCCGGCTCTTCATAAATCTCCCCCTGCCAGCTTTCTTCTCCTGACCCAAACATATCCTCATATCCATTTTCCTCAGACTGCTGTTGTTCCCCAAAATCCTGGTCCCCGTCTCCCACTTCCCAGTCAGAGGGAATACCTGTGCTTTCTCCCGGAAACGTCTCCACATGAAACCCTCCAAGATCCTGAGCAGCGCTTGTCTGTCTAATTGCTGTTACAAGTACAAGAACTGAGATTACTGACAGAAACTTTCTGTTTCCCGAGAAATCAGCCAGATATTTTTCCCCGACATGTTCTTTTTTCCTTAGGATATGTCTTTTTCTCTTTAGCGTATATTTATTCTTCATTCTATTTGAGATCATATTTCGTTTCCTCTCCTTTTAATACGGATAATTGTTTCAGATATTCTTTCCAGTGTTCTACGTCTTTTGCGTAATCAGAATCACTTTTTAAATCTTTTCTGTTTTTCATCAGCTTATATAATTCCACGCTTTCTTTTTCCCTTCCCTGTCTAATCAGAAATAACCCGTACAGAGAATATTCTTTACTGCCTGCCTTTTCCCGGAGCATCTGTCTGTAATACCCTTCTGCCTTTGCCATATTTCCTTCCAGTTCACTGTTTCGAGCCAGAAGTATAAGCACCTGTTTCTGTTGTTCCAAAGCATCATAAATCCTCAGGAATCTCTGCCCGGATTTTTTCCTATCTGACCTGTAATCACTTTTCTGATTGCCTTTCCCCCTGACCGAAAATCCATGGAATAATACCAGGCAGTGACCGGAGATATAGCAGTTTCCAATTCCTGCATTTCCAGTCTTTGCATTGTTTCTGTTGTCAGCGTCCCCATTATGACTGCAGTACAAAGAAAGCAACACAGTCCGACAGCCGCTCCCTTCCATACTTTCCAGGACAGAGGTTTTATTTTCTGCAATGCATTTTCTGCTTCCTCTGCTGATCTCCAGCGTTTTTCCGGCTGACTGAAGCAGCATTTTCTGATAAAAAATCCAAGCCCCGGAAACTGAAAAAATATTGAAGCCTGCGCTTCTGGCACAGCTCATCTACAGTTTTTCCCAAAAGCATAAAAGTCACTGGCAGGAACAATCCTCCCCTGATACTGCTCCGGAGCCGCATACCCCTCTGTTCCCAGACAATAAAAGCTCTGTCTTTCATATCCCAAAACTGCGCTTCCAAAGTCAACCAGATAAAGCCTTCCTGATTCCGTCAGCATCAGATTGTCCGGCTTCAAATCTCCGTAATAAACCGCCGGCTTTCTGGAATGCAGATATTTCAAAATTTGCAGCACCGTACCTGCAATGGACAGAATCTCCTCTCCGGAAAATATTCTTCCCTCGTTCAGATACTGTCCCAGAGATTTTCCCCTGATATACTCCATTACAAGATAACAATGATCATTCTGTTCTGTATAATCAATCATCTTCGGAAGAGAAGGATGCTCCAAAAGCCGAAAAAGCCCTGCCTCACGATTTTTTCTCAGCAGGAAGTTCCTTTACCGCCCGGTATATGCCAAGCTCCAGATCTCTTGCAAGATAAAGATCCCCCTCTCCACCCCTGCCGATCCTTTCCATAATACAATAACGCCCTTTTAAAATAATTCCGGTTAATTCGATACGATCTCCTCCTCTTTCCATGCGCACAAATTTACATGTCTGATCTTTTCATATATCTTAATAAACAACTTTGAAAAAGTGCACAAAAATACTCACGAATCTGTCTTTATAACATACACATATACAGCCTGATCTTTCTTTTATATCCGTATATTACGGATTCTATTGTGTAGAATTTGATATTTACTCATTTATAAAAAATAAAATGGGAACTTACCGGATGAACTCCGGAAAAAGAAATGTTGATGTTTGTATTATAGCACAAATTGTTCTTTTCAATTCTTAAATTTCTATAAAACATACACCAAAACTCCAGTCAGTGAAATGTTATCACTGACCGGAGAAATGATGATACATAATTTTTTTACAAAAACTCAGCAGTACAGAATTCACTTCCTGCCTTATAGCATTTCACAAAATTTTTTTCAAATTTTTTTTGAATCAGAAATATGCTTCCGTTTCGATATCCCTTAAATAAATTCTTGCATTCAGATGATGGGGATCAAGTTTTAAGGTATCTTTGAAATACTGAGCTGCCTTTTCCATACTTTTTCAGCCCCAGATTTCCAAGCCCCATAAGGTAATAGCAGTGAGCCTGATTCTTTCTGGTAAGATCCTCCTCAAAAATCTGAAGATCCGGATAGGATACTGCAAAGTAATCCATTTTTACTTCATCATAAATATGAGCCTCTCCATAACTGATCAGCTTCTGGAACCTTGATTTTGAGGGTGTGCTTTTTTTACAGTTTTTGCAAGCGCCATTCCCTGATACATGATCATATCTGCCGGCTGATCATAGTAGAACATCATTCCCGCAGGTTCATCTGTTCCTGTTGTTGCTTTTTACCAGAAGTTCCTCTGCGCATGCCTCCTTACCAAGAGCCGCCTTTGCCACAGCCAGATAATAATTGATATGGTTGTCCTTTGTTCCCTCAAGCTTTCCTTCTCCCAGATTCTCCGGATAAACAAGGGCTTTTTCCAAAAGCTCTTCTGCTTCCTCGTAATTTTTTCTCTGCAAGGGCTCTTTTCGCCATTCCTACAAGAGCTGTCGTATACTGAGTGGTTGCTTTTCCTTCTCCGCCTTCCCACGGATGGAATTTTCTTCCCATAAGCAGTTCATATGCTTTTTCATGCTCACCCACAAAGTTTTTACATAGTAATATACTCAATAAACACATCGTCCCGTTTCACAAACGTATCTGCATATTTCTCATAAAAAGCAATCCTGTCCTCTGTTGACATACCAAGTTTTTTGTATAACTGATCAAGTTCAAGGAAAACTCTGGCATCTGATGTGTCAAGGCCAAACGCCTTTTCCAGTACCTCACGGGCCTTCTCCGGTTCATTTGATTTATTGTAATAAACAAGAGCAAGGTTTCTGAATACAGTCGGATACTGTGGATCCAGTTTGGCTGCCATTTCCCAGTTTTCCTTTGCTTCTTTATACTGGCGTTTGTCATACCAAATGTTTCCAAGATAATAGTAAGCTTTCGGGCATTCAGGCTGATCTTCCACTGCCATTTTAAGAACATTGATGTCTTCCAGGCGGTTGGGGAAGCAGTAAGACGGATCCGCTTTATCTGCAAGACGAAACATTTCGCAGCCTTTTCCTCTTCTCCCAGTTTTTTTTAAGCGCTGCCCCGCGATAGTAATAAAGCATAGGCCACTGTACATCGCAGATATTCAGAAGATCCAGCGCCTCCTGCCAGAAGCCGCCTTCCATATAGTCAATGGCTGCCTGAATAAAGTTCTGGTGGAAGTTTCTCATTTTTGCTTTCAGAAGCTGTTTTCTGTTATTCTGTTCTTCCGGCTGTGACAAAAGAATTTCCTCATAGGAAGATACAAAATTCAAAGCAGTCTATTTCAAGATTTTCTGCGATCCATTTTTCTGCCTGTTCTGTGCATCCCAGTTTTCGAAGAATTGATGCCTTCAGCCCTCTTGCCTTAATGTTATGACTGTTTTTGACCAGTCCTTTTTCCACAAGTTCCAGCGCAGAAAGATAGTCTTTTTTCATGGATGCAATGGCTGCCAGGAAATAGAATGACATTTCCTGCTGCTCATTTGTCCATGTTGCTTTAAAGAACGCATCATAGGCTTCCTCATATCTTCCCTGATAGAAAAGTGTAAGTCCCAGGTCATAATATGCTTCACTGTTATACGGATTTGGATTTTTTCCAGGTCATGCGCTCCAGAGCTTTGCGGAAATATTTTTCACTTTCTTTCAGTTGTCCCCGTCTGAACAGAAGCATTCCGTACGCAGTATTCAGACGAATGTCTCCTGCATCCCGTTTCAGCCCCTCCAGATAGTATGGATCAGGAAGATATGTTGCATGTCTGTACTGTTCAATATGCAGACCTGTCAGATACAGTTCTTCGCAGGTAAGGATCTCCTCCGGGGTCTTTGCCGCCTCAGCAGGTTTCGGAAGCTCCGGTATATTTTCTTCCAGAGGTGTAAATTCTACCAGAACTCTTCCCTGTGCATTTAAAACACGGACAGTCAGTTCTGTTTTATCTTCTGCATCAACGGAAACCTCTTTTTCGTAAATCTTTACCGGAGAAATATCAGCAGTATCGGCAAAAATTTCTTTTCCGCATTTTCAAGTACAATACGGGCATCTTTTTCCTCGCCTGTTGTATAAACACAGAGAGATACCTTTCCATTCTCAATTTCCATATTTACCATGGCATCAATGGAAGCATTTTTTACATATCCCACTTTTTTATAAGGCATAAAATACTGTTTGAAGGTCTTTTCCTCAAATGGCTTCAGCCAGGTAAAATCCGGCTGGTTATCTGTGTAAACTCCTGTCATAAGCTCAATGTACGGACCATCCTCATCTGTAAGATTGCGGTCCCATGCTTTTCCAAAATCACCGCAGCCCCAAGTCCACTGTTTTTTTCCAGGGGAAATATGATGATCTGCCACATGAAGAATACCGGCTTCTTTTCCGTAGTCATAGCCTCCCACAAAATCAAACTCTGACTTTTCCGCCATGTAGGAAGTCGGTACCGGGATATTTTTATATCTGGAAATATCTACACCTTCACTGTAATCATGTTTATAATAAACTCCGGTGGCAATTGGGAATTTCGATACGTCTCTCTTGCCATGATCCATCACTGCATGGACATCCGGCGGAAATACAGACTGTGTATTGTCATTTACCGGAACTGCCGGATTTGCCCACCAAAGGAAAGTCTGAGGCATCGGAGTCCGGTTGTAAAGCTGTCCACGGATTTCAATATAGGCCTTGTCCGGATAAAGCGTAAAGGATGCAATTCCCTTTGTTCCGTACATCTGGTCCACATCATTGACCATAACAGTTTTGCTTCCGTCCTCGTGCTCAGAAACTGCATAATCTACAGGGAGATATGTAGTCGGTCTGTGATGCTGCGGCCAGTTAAACTCAATACCGCCGGAGATCCAGGGTCCGGTGAGTCCCACCAGAGCCGGTTTGATCACATGATTGTAGTATACAAAATCATAATCATTTGTTTTGTCATAGGCTCTTAAAATCCTTCCTCCAAGCTGGGGCAGGATTGTAACACGAATATACTGATTCTCCAGGATCACAGCCTTCCATGCTTTGTCAATCTTTTCGTCCCGGATCTTTTCTGTAACAGGATACGGATAAACTCTTCCTGAACTTCCCTGATAAACACGTTTTTCCAGAAAAAAAGTAGGATTTTTTTTGCTGCTTCTCCTATTTCATATGTTGGAAGAATCAACTCTTCTTCCCAAACCTTTACCTCGTTCATAGTTACCTCCCATACATTTTTATTGCTTTGACTTTATGTTTTTGATATTATAATTATACCAGTCTTTTTCCTGTGAATCATTCATTTAACTTGCTTTAAAGTTTCAAAAAATTGCTCTATAATCTTATAAAATAAAAAGCAGAAAGGTGATCACCATGCGTTCAAAAGAAGCGAAAGTAAAAGAGCACTCTCACTATTATCTCTATCAGCCCAGCGCTACGGCTTCCAGGCTTTATCTTTATCCCATAGCTCTTGGATATTTTGAATACGAGACCGGATACTCTCTCTGGCGGAACAGCTACGACAGTTTTCTTCTTATGTATCTGATCAAAGGTTCCTGCCTGATCCAGTATCAGAATGAAGAACTTCGTGTCTCTTCCGGAAATTTTATACTCCTGGACTGCTATCAGCCTCATGGATATTGTTTGATGAAGATTCGGATGTTCTCTGGCTTCATTTTGACGGTCCTCTTGCCCGTTCCTACTATGAGCTGCTCTCTGTTCAGGGAATTGTTTTTTCCCCCCTCCAATCCGTCTCCGGTTATCCACAATATGGAAAAACTTGTTGACCTTTTCAAAAAAGCAATGCCCATTAAAGAGTATATGGTATCAGACCGCATTACCCAGATCCTCAATGCGCTCCTGAATTCCCGTTCTCAGGCAAAAA
>ENA-OPYU01000924-OPYU01000924.1-human-gut-metagenome-genome-assembly--contig:-NODE-924-length-10871-cov-3.307800_pt1 | contig 10871 bp, 17 predicted proteins | sample MGYA00242637_ERZ504482 | MGnify/ENA primary metagenome ERZ504482 (study PRJEB26092, sample SAMD00036237) | human gut metagenome | host: Homo sapiens | study: EMG produced TPA metagenomics assembly of...
TTTATGGTATTTAATCTGATTGGCGTACCATTTTTCAAAGCTGGCAATATTGATTCGTATCTTTCCGGCAATCTCTTTAGATTCAAAAACATTTTTATGCACCAGCCAGTATCGATCTGTCTTTTTTAATCCCAGCAGCTTTCCCATTTCCGGCACGGTCATCCAGGTTCTCTTTTGTGTCGGACGCCGTTTGTAAGGACTGTCTTCTGATATCTTTGAAATGATCTCTTCAACATCGTCCATTTCCGGAACTTCTTTTTGTTTCATAATTGCTGTTGCCATTTATTCTTCACTTCCTGTCTTTTTTAGTGTTAGTGTTTTTTCTTATATCATATCTCAAATCCAGATAAAAATTTTAGGATGTCGATTGCAGACAAAATCTGCCTGATCAACACCCTGTTTTTTCATTGTTCCAAGTTATCGAGCCAGTCATCGAAACTCTTCTTAGAGATGCGATACTTTCCGCCATCCAACTGGATCCACCGGAATTCCTTTTTCTTTAAAAGGTTATAAATAGTAGGTCTGCTGACTCCTAAGATTTCCTGTAACTCTTGAACTGTATAACATCTTTTTCTGACATTTCTTTATCCTCTTTTCCTTGAAATATGAAAGAAAAATTATTCCTTCATATAACGAAACGCTCAGAGCATGTTTTACAGTGGTCAAAAGCAAATTTTTTTCACTTTTTTTACTTACGAGTTTTCTTGCGTGTTTTTTTAATGCCACTCGTAAGAAACTCGTAACATTAGATTTTGCATTTTCCTGAAATTAGGTAAGAAAAGAGCATATGGAATTGAATCCATACACTCTATGATTACTGGAACTTTATTTCATTTTGAATTCAACAAACTTAAAGTTATAGTGCAATCTTTTTCCATTTTACTAATCTTGGTTCTAAAGGTTCCGAACGGAGCAACTGTATTAACATGTATGAATTTGTATACTTCCCAGACAGCTGTTTTAGTTGCTTCGTCAGCCCATTTTCTCATATGTGGTTTAAATAATCTTCCTCACTCAGAGAATCAATCATTGCATAAATAGAGTTGATATTCTCATTCAATCTGTCTTTCAATTCTTGCAGTGACAGCTGAGCATATGTATCTGTGAACCATTGATATAATTCGCCAAGCTGATTCCACTTAAAATTATCCGAAGGAGTTTTGACAGGAATACCCTTTCTTTCGTCTGATTCCCATTTAATAACAAGAGTTGTCCAGCCAACCTGATAAGCAAGATTTTCTGCCGGAGTTCGATCGATCTCATCAATTCTCTTATCTTTTAAATGCTCCGGAATATCATTAAATTCTGAAATATATTTTGCAAAGCTTTTATTTATCTCGTTTTTAAGCTCGTCTTTATTCTCATATGTTCTCAATAGTCTATCTCCTCAGCTTCCGATTTTCCAGTTTCAAAAACAGGAATTTTCAAATTAGTCTTTGCAAATAACCTTGAACCTTCACCATCAATTACAATTCCCTGACGGTTGTTAATCGGGCATAGATTCAAATCCGAAAACTCAGTCATTATTTTCTCGGTAACTTTCTTAAATGGTGCTGTAAGATAATGCGGAAGAACATAGAAATCAATCAAATCAAGCCCTGCATCATCTTCTTGTGAGTAGTCCTCTGGCTTTTCATCCATTTGCTCGATATATTGGATGCTTGGAGCGCATATAATTGCGCCTGCCGACTCGCCGATCATCAATTTTCCATTTGCCAATTCCTTTTTCAGTAGCCCATCAGTTCCCGTTTTACGGAGCTGGTCCATAAGAAAGAAAGAATTTCCGCCGGTAAAATATATCACATCTGCTTCTTCAAAAACAGACTGTATCGTTGAATAAGCCTCCGTTGAAATATCAATTTCAGTTACGATTGCTCCCAACTTTTTGAATAATTTTCGAGCCGAGCCGACATAACCGGTGTAGCCTTCACGCAGTGAAGCTGTTGGAATAAATGCGACTTTCTTATTTTCAATTTCTTCCTTTATCAGACTTCCCACACTTGAAAAGTGCGAACATAAAAATAGTTTCATCAATATTCTCCTTTATAAATACCAATTTATCTTTTTCTTTCTGAAAATGGGCAATTCCGCAATGGAACTGCCCATATATCTTTAAAATATGCGATTTTTAAGGCTCTGCACCGTTTCAAGCACCATTTGGTGTAAATTTGGTGTATTTGTGTATTTTCAGAGCTTTTTCACAAATGAAATACATCCCGTTTTGTAAGGTAAAACGGTACTTCTTAATAGAGCTTTGCACCTGCCGGAATATGGTCATCTACCATAAGGAGATGAAGCTTTTCTTCGCCTTCTTCTTCGTGTACTGCACTGAGAAGCATACCACAAGAGTCAATGCCCATCATTGCTCTTGGAGGAAGATTTGTGATTGCGATAAGTGTCTTACCAACAAGTTCTTCCGGCTCGTAATATGCGTGAATACCGCTTAAAATGGTTCTATCTGTGCCTGTTCCGTCATCAAGAGTGAACTGAAGGAGTTTCTTTGACTTCGGTACAGCAACGCATTCTTTAACCTTAACTGCTCTGAAATCTGACTTTGAGAATGTATCAAAATCAACATCTTCTTCAAACAAAGGCTCAACCTTTACCTTAGAAAAATCAATTTTTTCCGGCTCTGAATTTGGTGTAGAAACCTCTTTAGAACTTACACCATTTTCGGATTTTACACCACCGAGGGTCTTCATTGTCGGGATTTCTAACTGCATACATCTTATACAATTTAATTCCCTTTATTAAAACACTTTACAGCCTTTCATCATTTATTCTCTAAACCTTTAGAACTGATTAAGGCTCTTTAATTTGTCGTACTCTTGTCGTACTATACAAATTTTGTCGTACCTCCTCAGCAAAACTAAATCAGACTCTTTCCTAAAATACATCTAATTTTTTGCTAATTCCTGCATCGACTCATGCTTTTTTGTTTCTGTAACTTCTGCATAAATGTCCATCGTAGTTTCAATATTTGCATGTCCCATGATAGACTGAATTACCTTTAAATTTGTCTCATTTTCACAAAACCTCGAACAAAAAGTATGTCTCAAATGATGACATGAAAAATGCGGTATAAGAATCGGCTCTCTCTTTTCTTTGGCAGCTTTTAGCACCTCTTCTACATTATATGCTTCGTATATACGCTTAATTGCTCTATTGATAGCCTGTGGATTATGTACATTTCCAAAACGATTAGAAAAAACAAATCCAGACATTCCATCAATTTCTGTTTCATTGAACCCGTTTTCTTCTTGAAATGCATACTCTCTTTTAAGAGCTTCATAAACTGTATCAAGCATAGGAATCATTCTTATGCCCGCCTCTGTTTTAGGTAATGATACGGCAAATGAACAAATACCATGTCCCTTATATTCCCTGCTATAATAAACCAAACTATGATTGATACTAATTATCCGCTTCTCAAAATCAATGTCATCCCACCGGATTCCAATCGCCTCACCTATTCTGCAGCCAGTGCCAAGTAAAAAACTTGAATAATGTCACCCAGCTTTCAAACCTTTCATTATTCTCTATGTATCTTATGAAAGCTCTCTGTTGCTCCAAGGTTAGTGCATGTCTCACACCATGATTTCGCCCCGGTAGCTTTTTTACTTGTGCCATTACCCCATCACTCGGATTAGTTCTGATAATATTATCCCTTACTGCTAACTGAAAGGTTGGATGTAACACCGTATGAATAGTCTCTAGCGTATTCACTTGCATTTTCTTATCTTTCAATAAGTATTGATAAAATTGTAGGACATCTGAAAACTTAATCACAGCAATCTTCTTTTTGCCAAACCCATCTTTCACGAAACGATCATACATATATTTATAATTCGTTCTTGTTGTTTCTCTCAATTCTGATTTTGTAGAAATATATCTATCAAAAAATCAAAATTAACTGTTGCACTGCCTGCAACATAGGTGTCCAGACCGTCTAGCTGATCTTTAACTAACTGTTCTTCACGTTCTCTTAATGTCTTAATATCTTTTGAATAAATGCTGCGTCTTCTGCCTAATGTATCCATATATGTATACACATACTTTCCATCGCATTTACGTTGTGTTTCGCCTTTTCTTAATACCCTCCCTTTTCTATCCTTCCTTGAATATGCCATTTTTCTCCTTTCTCAAGGAAAGAATTTTCACACTTAGCTTCTTTGGGAATCTTCCATTGCATACTGCAAATCAATTCCTTTTTGTAGCACTTCTGTTACGGTCATGTCATGTTTGGACGCATATTCTCTAAGTTTTGTGGCTTCTTCCTCTGTCAGTTTCAATCCAATCAACGTATTTTTCGGATTCGCTGACTTTGGTCTTCCCATTTTAGCCACATCGTACACCTCCATCCATTTCTCCTTTATTATACTTTTGGTTTAACCGTAAGTCAAGTGTATTTTCCTTTTCTCTGAAAATCTTTCCTTATCAAAAATAATTCTTTTACTGCACCCGGAATGTTTCAAGATATTGATCAAAAATATCTAAGTCAACCAATACCATTCTGTCTATCTTCAAGATGGCTCCCGCATCCTTTGCTAATGTCTGAAATTTATTCATTCCCATACTGTACATTTCTGCACCCTCTTTATATCTGACTAACCTTTTCTTTTCCACTTTTTTGTTGCTCTTTGCATATTCTTTTATTCCTTTTCTCTCTATATTAATATAAAAATTCTGCAGGCGGCTGTCGGGAAACAGCCTCATTGGAATCACACCATCTTTTCAGACCGGGCAGCCATCCCGGAAGTATCATTATCAGAAACAGTGTCTTCGCCACAAAGTTCCCACACTCTGCCTACAGCCAGATATGAATCGCTCATGTCAATTTCTCATAAACACGTATTCACGTACTCCAACCTTGCGACACGGTGTCGCAAAGTTACCATCATGACATTCATGGCGTATCCGCTGCCAGGCTATACTGTTTCATTTGTCCCGCAGAATAAAATATTCTGTTATCAAGGTGCAATTTATTTCTTAAAATCAACTTTTATACGTTAAATGTCTCCTATCAGAAGCCAGCAGAAAGGGATACTGGTTTCCAGTCATTCTTAACGTACTATTTTTAAATTCTAAAATCGATTTTCAGCAGTTTCGCTTCTAATCTGTCACGCAGAGTTTTATCTACGCAGTAATGAACGTTTCCATATTCATCATACATTTTTCTGGTTGCCAGCTTTGCTATGTAGCCTTCATAATGTTTCATTACCGTATTAATTGCCATAACATTACCTGTTGTAGCATCCTCAATAATGCAAAATGGAAGCAGCCATTTTTCTTCTGTATTTTATTTTTTACACTCACTTTTGTTTTCCTCCATTATCTGCTTCAGCAATTCCAATGAACGTGTCCGGTGCTCATGCACCGTACTTCTAACAAGATTCATTTTCCTTGCAATCGCAGCATCACTCATCTCCATAAAATATGACAGCAGAATTACTTCTCTTTTTCTATCCGTCAACGCATTCAATGCCTCTGCCAGTAAAGAACTTTTCACTTTCACATCATACTCACATGTTTTAAAAAAGTAGGATGTTTCATTATATTCATCCACTACTGACAGTTTCCCTGTCTGACATTCAGATAGTTCTGAAAACAATATTTCATGTTTTCTCCGATAATCCATATGCCTGTCATAATCTACCACTTCGCCATCCAGCGCCAGTTTGCACTTTCGATCAAACTGATGCCTGACCGTTGTTTCGTCATAGGAAGAAGATTGCTCCATAGAGTTCACCTCCTTCCCGATCGCAAGATATGAGCAAAGGTCTTTTCCCTTTCACCCATATCCCGTATGGAAAGTACGCGATGTTCGGGTCTGGAAGAATTTTTTTATCTTTATAATAAGAAACGCCTCCTGAGCCGAAGCCTAGCAGACGTTTTTTCATTACCGAAACAGTGTTGCTTATAAAAAAATAAACGATTCTTTTATCCTCAAATAAAATAAGCGGAAATAATAGATTTCGTCTACTATTCCCGCTTATTATCTCTTTTCTATTTTATACTTTACTACCCCAATATATTGTGAAATCAAAACTGCTGCCATTGTCACTGCAACCAAAGACACTATTGCATTCATCCCAGTAAGTGTACAAATCCCCGCAAACACATATATGCCCACAATAATTTTTACAGCTACCTTTCTGCAGTGATTTTTTTTCATCTGCATCAAGTTCCCGGTTAATGCTTTGTACCGGAGCCATATTCCAAATTAGAACACTGCTCAACACAATTATTCCCCACGCAAGATTTAAAGGTTGTGTATACAAACGATTAACAACCAGTACCAATGTCTGCACAGTAACAGAACACATAAAGCAGGCATCAAAGCTGTTTAGATGCACTCCACCAACAAAACTGCGCAACATCATAAAAATTCCTGTAACCACTGCAAATTCCGGAATCATATGCAAATATACCGCAATTCCAAAACAGGCCAAAAGACAGCTCAACATTTCAAGTCCTATTTGAAACCCATATTGGTATATTTCATATGATTCTTCTGGAACAGCACCGGATTTAACAATATAACTTGTCAGTTTTTCAGAAAAATATTTCATGTTACATCTTTTTCATTTTCCTCAGTGTTTCCGGCATTTTAGGCTGATGGAAGATATAGCAGCATGCACTATCCGCTGACATTTTTCCAAGTTTCAAAGATACGTTTGCTAATGCTTTAGCTGACTGTTTTTTACATTTTTAGAATTCATAATCTGAATCTCCTTTCATTTGTTTCCTCTACACTACTACAAAAAAAACTGAATTTGTCTTTCTTGATAAAAAAAAACGTAGTGTTGATAGTAAACTTTTTCTATTTCCCTTTAAAAATAAAAAGTAGCGGCGACATTTATATCACTGCTACTTCTCTTTAACCCGTATTTCCTAAATACCAATTCCATCGGGCAACATCTTCTATTTTCTTTCTATACTCCTCTGAACTCTTGGCTATTTCTAAGTAGTCATAGGCGCCCGCCATTAACGTTGAAAAAATATTTTGCGGTGTTCCTTCTTCCATCAGCGTAAGGATTGGTATCCTTTGTCCCAGCCTCCCCTTTACCTGAACAATTGTTTTAAATGTACCTTTCTTAACCATTTCTTTATCAAAGTACATAATAACTATATCCGTATACGGATATAACTTTTTTTCCAAGGACTTATAAGTACACCATGTTAATTTATATCTTCCGTCTATTACACTATTTGTCAAATTAAAGATTTTCTCATCATCACTGAATAATAACACTTCCGTCATACCGCACCACCACAATACCATTCTAAAAAATTCATTCGCCATTTCCCCAAAATTATCTTTTTCATTTTCATATCTTTTTTGCCATAATACAAAATATAATGCAATAATATCGACTGTTGATGTAATTATTCCTGCTTTCCATATAACACTACTCTGATTCAAAAAACGATTTGCCACATCATCATCAATCGTAACCACTCCATGATATTTGGCAGCAATTCGATATACGGATGAGAGACCTACACCATGATTTTCCGCATCTGTTTTTGTAGACTTTAACCTTTTATCTTTCGTCTTTATAAGCACACCTTTGTAATTATTTTCCACAAATAGCAGCAGGTTATTTTTATCATATTTCATGTGAAGCCTAATGTACTTTTTACCCTCCGCTTTTTGTGCTGCCTCTACAGCATTTTCTAATAAATTGCCCAGTATCAGGCAAATATCCGCACCCCTAAACGGCATTTCCATAGGAATATTTAAATTTACGGAAAAGTCTATTCCCACTTTCTTTGCCTCAACATACCAATACCCAATCAATGAATCTATAACAATATTTCCACTGTTTGTAACTGTAGATGTCTTTATTCCACCTTCTTCCATTATCTCATTGACAAATCTAATAATTTTTTCATTATCTCCGTTTTCTGCATATGCAAGAATTGACACAAGGTTGTTTTTCATATTATGTCTCATATCTCTTAATCGAAGTATTGACAGTTCTCTCTCCTGCTGATGTCGTTCACACAAATCTAATTGTTGTTCATAGACAGAGGTCATTCTTCTTAGCTGCAGATCATCCGCCAATTTTATATAAATATAGAAAACAAGAACATTCACGCCTAACAAGATAACGGCAGTAACTGCAGATTGGATATTTGCACGATTACTATGGAGCTTATACCCAAGCATAAATGATATTATTCATAATATAAATGCTACCTATCGGAATCAATACAAGCATAAAACTATATCTCACTGGAAGCTCTTTAATTTCATCTTTTGTAAATACTCTCTTCAATGCCGTAATTGACAATCATTAAATACAATTTTTGAAGTAAATGATCCTAACGTTCCTAATGCCTGAAGGTCTGTAAATTCACAACAGTACGTCAAAATGTATATTCCCGCTTATTGTTTCTATCAACATCCAGATTGCATTAAAGGCAATTGTAAAAATGCATTTGTTCCAAAACTTCCCCTCATAAATTTGAGCGACCGCAAACAATGTAGTGATAATAGTAACAATAATATTTCCATAAGCTGGCAGCAAATTCACGCTCGACATTTCAAATTGCCATGCCATAAATATAACCAATCCAATCATTGACAAAACTGTTCTTTTTCTTCTTTTTAAAATATATCGAAATAATAAAAGAACAGATATACTGCAAATATGATAAACAATATATCCGTTCCATATGACAATGTCTTACTCATTGACATAAAATGTGTCCTCCATTGAGCAGTACTGCTCTCCGATTAATTTTCTTCTGTCTTCACTGATTGAAATTCTTTTGCCATTATCCATAACTACGAAATCATATGCCTGCCCTTCCACATGCTTATAATTTACAAGATATGACTGGTGAACACGTAAAAATGGCACTTTACTCTGTTTAAGGCTTTCCTCTATATTATTTAATTTTCCATATGCGACAAATGTATCTTTTTCCGTCACAATAGATACTTTACGCCTATTGCTTTCAAAATATAAAATCTCACGCATTGGTATTTTATGGTTCACCCTCTGATAGCTATACCGAAAATACGAATCTCCGCAATACACTTCTTCGTATGCTGATTTAAAACAAGTTTCAAACAACTTTTCACTTACTGGTTTCACAAGAAATCGAAACGGTCTAACTTCAAAAGACTCCTGCATATGATTTTCATGACTTGTGACATAAATAATAAGTGCGTTTTTTATCATAAGTTCTAATTCTTTTAGCTGCCGAAATCCCATCTTCTTTATCCATTTCTATATCCAAATAGATCATGTCAAAATAAGTGCCCTGTGCAACCGCATCCGCAAGACTCTCTCCATTCCAAAACACTTCAATTTCAACATCCATAAAATTCCGCTTTGCTATCTCCTGTAGCAACATATCCATTCTTCCGGTTGTCTGAATATCATCATCACAAATTGCTATATTCAGCATCTTTCATCAACTCTCTTCTGTATTTTCCTTGTCTCTTTTACTGTTTTCACACGTTTTCTTAACCGTCTGCATAATTGACCATACCATTTCCTGATCATACTCATCTAAACCTTTATATATCTCGATAAGATCATAATAGGTGTCTAATGTCTTGTTCACTTTCATCTGTCCTTGCAAATCTCTCTTCACTTCTGAAACTCCCAGTAAATAATCCGTTGTCACATTAAAATATTCGGCTATCCTCTTTAACACATCCACTTTAATACACAACACATCTCTTTCATATTTACTAAGCATTTGTTGTGTAATTCCTAATTCAGAAGCCAAAATTTCCTGTATTAGTCCTCTGTTTTCACGAAGTTGTTTGATACGACTCTCCATAATTGGTTACCTCTTAAGCATATTATAAATATATGCTACCCTAAAGAGCTTCTTATGATACAAATAATAGCGGTATTCAATTACATTGTTTTTATTTTATGGTTTTATTATCAAACATTGTGAACTTCCACTGATTTGTACAACTAAATATATAAATACCCCATAATTTCAAGCTTTTTGGGGAATATGGTGTAATTTTATTAATGCGTATTTACGACTACTGGTTCACCTATATTTCCACAGAAAATCCAGTATTTATGCTGGTAAATCGATTTTAGTCGTAAATTTACTGGAAGTTCACAATCCATCAGTTTGAGAACTGTATGAATAGATGTTGGGGTCAAAAGTCCCCAACAATGATGCCAACGGATTGTTTCGTGCTACGCACTCCCACAATCCTACCCGCTATTCGCATATCATGGTGCTTATGCCCCACTTTTATGCTCATATCGGGGCGGGTCTCAAGGTCATTCTACCACCAGTGTGCAAGCACACGTGCTTTCAGACCTTTTGACCCTGACATCATGAATATAGATTATCACAATATCTACTCAAAAAAATTTTTTCCGTGTAACTATTTCGTATGTTAAAGTAACTTTTATTTCAATAAGCTATAACGAATACATTGGAAGCCTCATGGAGCAGGGCGAAATTAAAAGGAACTCTCGCAAAATTTGATTGTTCTGGAAAGTGCTATACTTAGTTATGTTTCCGAAAAGAGGGTTTTCAAATAACAGTTTGTAAGGAATAACTCCGAGCAGGAATATTCAAAAGCACCCATACATAAACACACCATAGCGAGTACATAGATTTTATAAATGAAATAAATGAAATTTCAGATACTAGACTTGAACGATTCAAATACCTGAGATATAATATTGCTAATTGAATAGTAACAGCTATCCTCCTCTACTACTTTTTCTTAATTAAAGTCTGTGTAAAATGATTTTAGACTATAGATGTAAAACAAACTTGATAGTATTTTTGCGGAAATGTGTTATTATAATGCTATAAAAAGAAAGGAATATATACGATGCATATAAGCAAACGACATAAAAAGGAAC
>ENA-OPYU01000925-OPYU01000925.1-human-gut-metagenome-genome-assembly--contig:-NODE-925-length-10864-cov-1.860669_pt1 | contig 10864 bp, 8 predicted proteins | sample MGYA00242637_ERZ504482 | MGnify/ENA primary metagenome ERZ504482 (study PRJEB26092, sample SAMD00036237) | human gut metagenome | host: Homo sapiens | study: EMG produced TPA metagenomics assembly of...
CTGTTTGCATTAACATCATATCGCAATTTATGAAAATAAGTATTTCCCTCATTTGTTTTATTGAAGTCGTTTTCTTCTCAGTTTGATATGATTGGGTGTTTGATAATCTGCTCATCTATTTTAATCTTATGATTTCCAGTTGTTGTTCGCAAATTCTTTCTGATTGTATCAAGGGTGGAATTGTCAAACCATTCGTGGAATGTCTGCATAACGAATTGCGCTGTGACATCCCGGCTGATGTTATATTGGAAAGCAATGTTCCAAGCGAAGTTCTTTAGTGAAATTTGAGTAACAGTAGTGCGTCGTTTGATATGGATGTTTACGCTAAGAGCTTGTCGATTGGTGACAAAGTATCGGACACATTCGCAGATTTGGAAGATTTCTTCTTCGCTAAAGTCAAACTGCCTGAATGTATTTCGGGCGTATTGCAATACGGCTTGTAGTTTTTCATCTTCTTCTCTCCTTTTTTTGCTGCAGATACTGTCGTTCCTCATGCTGGTACTCATAATGGAATAACTCCATCCGTTTCATTTGAATATCATCATTGCCAGCCATAGATATAGCAGTTGCTAAAGCGCAATCATCTTTAGTTTGTCTGTCGGATTGCACAGGTTTGTGGCAGAATAAAGAAACAAGGGATATTATATGTGCCGACAGAAAGATACATAAATGGTAAATGAGTTTTAGAGCAACATAACAAGCTACCATGACAAAAGGGAGAATGCTTAACCGCACTCCCAAAGCATCACTCACAGGGAATGATATTGTGGATGCCAGAAGCACCGTTATTACTTCTATTGCCCATGACTGGAATATATGTTGCCTTTGCTTCATAACTATTTTTATCTATGGTTGTTTTGCAAAGGTATAACGTATTTCCGTAAAAAACGAAAGCCAAAAATAAGCAGTAAAGAGGCAACAACTTCATTTATGGTATTTGTGCAAACAAGAGCATAACAAGAGAAAATACCGATAAGAAAATGAAAACACCTGCAAATAAGAAACGGATAGTTAAATAAATATAAAATCTTTCTTTGGCCTACATAAAACCATGTTCCTCCTTATGCTTTCTGTATGTCACTTGTAAAAATTGTCCTTATTTGTATCATAAACATATAAGTTGCTGATACTCATTGCATATTATATTTTAGGAAGTGAAATAAAAAGAAGCGGTTTTAATCGCTCCTTTACTCCACATAAGATAGAAAAACGGCTATCGGGTCCTTCGGGATCTGATAGCCGTTTTTTATTTTAGCCCTATATATTCAATAAAAAAGCCATTGATATCCAATAATTATTAATAAGTTTGCACTCGCATAAAAACACTCATTTTAAATTACGATTAAGGGCAACGTACTAATTTTCGACTTATGCTAGCGAGATCTATACAGAAATATTACATATTTGTTCTACGTTTTTCTGCTAGCCATTCTACAGTCCTCTTGTCAACAGTCGGGAAATAAATATCGTATATTAGTAGTGCATTCCTATGAAAGCGATTATGTAGCTTATAAAGACTGCGATCGGTTGATCCGGGAATCCCTCGAGGAAAAAGGGGATTAATCCGTCGATCCAAACATTCTAATTTGAACTGCGAGCAATATGCGGTACCCGCCGAAGGAAAAACGGATGTACCTGTATCTAGATTCGATCTCTACTTGGAAACCCGATCTGATATTGGTCTACGAGGATCAAGCGACTTACACGTTAATGCAATGCCATCATCCGCTAATCTCTACAGTCCCCATTGTATTTGGCGGCGTAAATTTACCCCAATAAGGCACTATTAGCGCAATATTCGAATGTTTCCGGATTCTGGGACGAGCCCGACTACGTCACGAACATCCGCTTGATAGAACATCTGTTGGGCAAGTCTACGATTTATATGTTGCACGATAGTACGTATATAGATAGGCACATTAAGGCTACGTTACATGAGCAATGTGCTCAAGCAGACATTCGGGTCGATAATAATCGCATCATGTATATACCGGTAGAGATCGCTACTTTGGACAGGGTCAATCAAAGCTTAAAACGACCGGATAGTACGACCGTCAACGTCGTGCCCGTGCAAGGAGACAAGCTATCAGCTGTTTCTTGGTACATGAGTAAACACGTCCCTTACATCTACTATCTACAGGCCAAACGGGGATTACCGGGTATTGAACACCAGCCGTTTTTCCAGTAAACCCTCTTTTTACGGCGATCAACGAGGATCTAGGATATACGAATAAACTTGTAGGTGGCTATATCACCTCCTTGGAAACCCAAATAGAAGAATCTACCGATAGAGCCGCGGAAATATTAAAAGGCTACCCCTAGCGAATCATTCCCACAGATAACAAAGAGCAAGAAGAATTATGTATTTGATTTCAATGAAGTCAAATATTGGAATATCGATAAAAGGCTTCTTCCGAAGGATGCTATACTTTTGAACTTTCCTTTTAAGGACCAATATCCAAGATTATTCTGGAGCTTGATAATCGTAGTCAGCACGATGTGCTGCTTTGTCTTCGGTAGCTTCATCATCATGTATACCCAAGAATCCAAGGCAAAACGACAAGCGCAAAAAGCCCTATTACATGAAAAGGAATCATTAGCGGAAGCCTTGGAGAAAGCCAATGAGTCCGACCGGATGAAATCCGTATTCTTGGCTAACATGAGTCATGAGATACGTACCCCTCTAAATGCGATCATCGGCTTTTCAAGCCTAATCGCCGAACTGGATCTGACAGCGGAAGAGAAGGAGCAATACGCTAATATCATCACGACCAATAACGAGTTATTACTAAAGTTAGTCAATGACATATTGGATTTGGCAAGGATTGAATCCGGAGGTATCGTCTTTCATAAAGAATCCTGCAATTTAACGGATTTAGTGAAAACCCTTTATAAACAACATCTTTCCGATGTCCCCGAAGGTATCGAATTCAAGGAGAAATGCCCCGATACGCCGATCTGCTTATATTCGGATAAGGAGCGACTTTACCAAGCGCTCGAGAACATACTGAAAAATGCTATAAAATTTACTTCCGCAGGCTTTATAGAGATCGGTTACGAGTATTCCACCAATGCACAAGACGTCCGACTTTATGTGCAGGATACAGGCATCGGGATCTCTCCCGAGGACCAAGAAGCGATATTCGAGCGTTTCAAGAAGCTGGATGATTTCGTGCAAGGAACAGGTCTTGGATTATCGATCTGCCAAGCTATCGTAAAACAATTAAACGGGCGTATCTTGCTCCAGTCCGAAAAGAATAAGGGTTGTCGCATCTCCTTGGGTTTTTCAATTATAAACCAGCCTCAGAAGCCAAGAAAATAGACATTTGTCTCTTTGATATCCAATTACTTTTATACATTTGTACCTATTATATTGAAGCTATACACATGACGAACACTTCTTATCGTTATCTTTTTTATTGTTGCTTCCATTGTTTTTATTGGTCGCAAATTCTTGCGAACGCTCAACCACGGAAAAGCGTATCTTGATAGTCCAATCTTATGAGCCGGACTTTCAAGCCTATAAAGATATAGAAGAGGCTTTTAAAAAAAAGGATTCCAAAAAGAAGGCATTCATGCCAGTATCTTCACGTTCTATCTTAATTGCGAAGCTTATCAATCGCCAGAAGAGAAACAAAGAATATATACGGAACTCAATACGTTATCTTTATGGAAGCCTGATATCATAATCGTAAACGATGATCAAGCGACCTATTCCTTATTGGCTTGCGAACATCCTTTATTAGATAGCGTACCTATCGTTTTTACCGGAGTCAACTACCCAAACATACCCTTAATTCAAAAGTATCCTAACGTATCCGGATTTTGGGATAAGCCGGACTATCGGAAAAACGTCGAACTTATTGAGCGAATCATGGGAAAATGCGTGATTGTACGTGTCTCTGATAGTACAGCTCTTGACAAAAAGATCCTGAAAGATATGGATGAGCAAATAAAAGGGCTATGCTCCAAGGCTAGACCCGATTACCTTAAATATCCCCAGTATTCATCCCCATCCGATAAAAAGAGATCCTCTTCTTTAGTGCGGTTCCCAAAAGTACCGTTCGATTCCCTCTATATACAAACCATTCAACCCCGCACCAGTTCCAACTTGATCTGGGGGTTAGGTACAAGTACTTACAACAAGGCCTACCTTGCTACCAAAAGAGATTATACCTCGATAGCCTTACGGTAGGTTCTGCTCATTTCCCAGCTTCTCGGCGATCAACGAATCCGTAGGATATGACGGAGGCTTCATCGGGGGATATATGACCCCGGTAGAGAGCCAAACCCAAGAAGCCTTACGACGAGCTGCCAGCATACTCAAGGGCACACCGGCCAATAGCTTCCCACAAATAACGGAAAGCGCCAAAAACTATCTGTTCGATTACCCGACTTTAAATAAATGGGGTATCGATTGGAAAGAACTGCCTCAAAACAGCATCTTCTTGAATATGCCCTTTGTGGTTCGTTATCAAACATATATTATTCTATGCGGGATTCTTCTAACCCTATTTATCCTATGGACGCTTTTCTATCAAAGAGTACAATACCGTCGCGAAGCCTCTCACAAGAAACAGGCTCAAGAAAGTTTACGGAAAGAGAAAGAATTCCTCTCGTTAGCTTTAGAGAGCGGTGATATTTTCGCATTCCGATACAGCAACGGCGTATTCGAGTTCGACCATGATTTCTATAAGTCGTTGGATATGCCGATAAAACCGATCACCTCCACGCAATTCCAAGAGTCTATCCACCCTGAAGACCGGGAAGATTTCATCCAACATAAGCACCTGCTTGATACAGGATTCCCTTCCCGTAAGATCACCCGCCGCCGATATAATTTCAACGGCAAAGGGCATATATGGTGGGAATTCAGATATGCGCAAGCGAAGAATGGACAAGACTCTACCCGCAATAATGTCGGAGTAAACGGGCTCTGCTTAAATATCCAACAAAGTAAGGAAGTAGAGGAAGATCTTATCAAAGCCCGTATAAGGGCCGAGGAAGCGGACCAAATGAAATCAGCGTTCCTCGCCAATATGAGCCATGAGATACGTACCCCGCTTAACGCCATCGTTGGATTTTCGGAACTGCTAACAAGCGATATGGAAATAAGCCCGAACGAGAGGGATGAGTTCATGCAAGTTATCAGTAAGAACAGCGACCTCTTATTGAAATTGATCAATGACATTCTCGATCTATCCCGCATCGAGTCCGGTAAGATGTCGTTTACCCTCACGAATTGTGACTTAAACGAATTACTATCCCATATCTACCGTACCCATCAATTGTTGATGCCCCAAGGCGTAGCGCTTAAAATACAACTGCCGGTCCTCCCGGCCATTATCCAAGCGGACCTACATCGATTAACCCAAGTGATTACCAACCTCATAAACAACGCCGCAAAATTCACGACGCAAGGATACATCTTGATTAAATACGATTATACGCAAGATAAACGTTGGATCCAGATCTCCGTTACCGATACGGGCAAAGGCATTCCCGCAGATAAGCAAGCCCAAGTATTCGAACGGTTCAACAAACTGGACGAGTTTGCGCAAGGGACAGGCCTCGGACTGGCGATCTGCCAAATTATCATCGAACACTTCGGAGGATATATCACCCTAGAATCCAAAGAAGGGGAAGGTAGCACATTCATCGTGACCCTCCCCTACACTCCCGGATTATCGGTATAAAGATTATTTTTTCTTGAAACGCAAGAACGGCAATACAATAAATAAAGGTATGCAACAGATCATTACCCAGATAAAGAAATGTTGGTAACCGATCTGCTCCTGTATCCATCCCGATGCCATTCCCGGTAGCATCATACCTAACGCCATGAAACCGGTACTGATCGCATAATGCGAAGTCTTATATTCCCCTTCGGCGAAAAGCATCAGATACATCGTATAAGCCGTAAAGCCAAATCCGTAGCCGAATTGCTCGACAGCGACACAAGCGTTTACGACAACAATACTCTCCGGCATCGTATAAGCCATATACAAATAAACCAGATTCGGCAAGGAGATAGCCAATGCCATAGGCCATAACCAAGTCTTCAAGCCACCCCGGGATATAGCCAGACCTCCTAAAACCCCTCCGAGCAATAAGGAGATCACTCCCACCGTACCATAAGCGAACCCGACCTCACCGGTACTGAGCGCCAGCCCGCCAACCTCCCGCCCATCCAGCAGGAAAGGAGAAGCCAACTTTACCAATTGGGATTCCCCCAAACGATACGTCAGCATAAAAAGCAAAGCCGGGATAATCCCTTTCTTGCTGAAAAAGCTCACGAAAGTATTGCCGAACTCCACCAAGATGGTATGAGGGGTGATATTCGTACGTTGCGCGTCACTCGCCGGACGGGGTAAGATATACTTATGCCACAAAGCCAAGGCGATAAAGGTACCGGCCAATACGAAAAACACCAGACTCCAAGCAAAAGAAATCCGTCCGGTACTCTCCTCCAAAAGCCCCGCCAGCATGACCAGCAGACCTTGTCCCGTTAGCATCGCCACCCTGTAGAACGTATTTCGGATACCGATAAAGAACGCTTGTTGCTCCTCCGTCAAGCCCAGCATATAGAACCCATCCGCAGCGATATCGTGCGTAGCGGAACTAAACGCCATCAACCAAAAGAAAGCCAAGGTAAACCGCAGAAAGAAATCCCCGGGAAGGACGAACGCCACACCTGCCATTCCCCCGCCAATCAATAGCTGCATGCTATAAATCCACCAACGCTTCGTTTTAATCAAGTCTACGAACGGGCTCCAGATGGGCTTGATCACCCAAGGAAAATAAAGCCAACTGGTAAATAAGGCGATATCCGTATTTGAGACGCCCAGACGTTTATACATGATCACAGAAAGCGTCATGACTACCACATAGGGCAAGCCTTCGGCAAAATAAAGAGACGGGATCCAAGCCCAAGGATTACGTTTTTCCATAATAAGAAGGAATTAAACGATTAGAAGTCAATACCAAATCCATCCGCATCCTTCCACGCCGGGAACTTAGCCCGGAACTCATCCAGCTCGCTCTTCTTCAAAGTACATGTCCGGGTGATTTCCTCTCGTTTTCCGGCATCAGCCAATTTCTTTCCTTTTGCGTTATAAATCATGGAATCCCCTCTGAAAAGAAAACCTTTCCCATCTACCCCCACACGGTTCACGCCACAGACATAAGCCATGTTCTCGATGGCACGTGCATGCAGCAATGCCTTCCACGCCTTCTTCCGGGCCTCGGGCCAATTGGCTACATAAATCAAAAGATCATATTCGTTATTCACGTTGCGGCTCCAAACCGGGAAACGTAGGTCATAACAAACCTGCAAACAAATATTCCAGCCTTTATAAGGCACGATCAGACGTTTGTCGCCCGCCGAGAAATGCTTGTCCTCTTCCGCCATACGGAACAAATGACGCTTATCGTAATAATACTCCTCTCCTTCCGGAGTGATGAAAAAAGCCCGGTTGTAGAACTTTCCGTTATCTTTTGCGATAAAACTCCCGGCCACGGCCAGTTTATATTTCTTAGCCCATTCCTTTATAGTCGGTACGGTCTGGCCCTCCATCGTATCGGCTTGTTTCTCCACGTCCATGGAAAATCCCGTGGTAAACGTCTCCGGCAATACCGCTAAATCGGTTCTTCCACTAACACGGCGCAACAGTTCGCCGTAATAACCCAAGTTCTCTTCACGGTCTTCCCAAATGATATGGGATTGTATCATGCTGATACGTAAGTCTTCAGTCATAGAATAAAGATATTAAGGTAATAAAAAGACATATTGTGACAAGGAAACAGTTTCATGGTGAAGAAACAGTAGTTTCTTCATAGCAAAACTTTTGTTTCTCCTAGGGAAAACTTTTGTTTTCCTATAGCAAAACTCTTATTTCTTCACCATGAAAACTCCTATACCTGTACGAAATTCTCAGGATGGCAGGCGGTAACTCCCCGATACATCTCACGTATCGTATGGATATCTTTATCCACATCACCTGTCGGATAAAAACACCTTTCGTACCCACCTCTTTCTTTCCATAATCAAAATAAGCCACCACGATCGGCACGTTCGCTTTCAAAGCGATAAAATAGAATCCCTTTTTTCCATTCCTTGGCCCGCTTCCGGGTACCTTCCGGTGTGACGGCCAATTGAAACCGCTCACTGGTCTTGAAACGTTCCACCATCTGATCGGTCACCGACGTACGTTTACCACGATCCACCGGAACACCTCCCAGCCAGTTAAACAGCAAATTGAAAAGGGAAAAAGAACCACTCTTTCTTAATAAGGGAAACCAGCGTTACACCCGATCGAGGTATAAAAAAGTTTCCCTACAATAAAATCCCAGTTACTGGTATGCGGAGCCACACATACGATACATTTCGGCAAATCCACGCCATCCACCGGGCCCAGCTTCCACCCCGCCATACGGAGTATCGCCTTACTAATTGCCTTCTTCATGCCTATTTGTCCTTGCTCAACTCTCCTATCTCGTCGGCGATAGCGTTAACCTCGTTTTGCAAGTCCTCTCTTAATTTGCGATAATAATTCCGTACGAGAGCCTTGTTATCCTTGCCGTCGGGGTGTCCGGCACGAACGATATAACTATCTTGCATATCTAGGATACGAGCCATCAAAGCATCTGCTTTCTCTTGATTTACTCCGGGTATATACAATTTGCAAACCAGCGCTTCCGTGAACAATTCACCAGCCACGTAGCTGATCTCTTTCTTTAAAATTCTTCTTTTAGCCATAATTATTTCATATTTAATTATCCACAAATATAGAACATATGTTATTAAATACCGAGGAAAGGCCAAGAAAAAACATAAAATGAATTATCTTTGCAGCGGTGAAATCATTGATTATAAACAAATCAAATATGAACGAAATGATAAAGACGCCAGAGTTTCTCTTTGAAAGCAGCTGGGAAGTCTGTAATAAAGTGGGAGGTATTTATACCGTACTATCGACTAAAGCTCATACGCTTCAACAAATTTTTAACGACAAAGTAATATTCATCGGTCCGGATGTGTGGGCAAACACAACCGCTCCCGATTTTACGGAAGACGCATCTTTGTTTGAGGATTGGAGAAAGCACGCCGAGGCAGTGGATCACTTGATAGTTAAGGTTGGTCGCTGGAACGTACCGGGTACCCCCCCTGTTATACTGGTAGATTTCAAATCCTACTTCAGTGAACGAGACGCCCTTTTTTCTATTCATGTGGGAAAATTTCCGGTGACTCCATCCACGCCTACGGCGATTACGATGAGTCTTGTATCTTCGCATATGCGGTCGGTAAGGTAATAGAGAGTTTCTATCACTTCTACAAACTGGAAAACAAGAAAGTCGCCGCCCTATTCAATGAATGGATGTTGGCGATGGGAGCGCTTTACATTCAAAAGCAAATCCCTGCCATAGCGACACTTTTTCACGACGCATGCCACATCGATCGGACGCTCTATCGCCGGTAACAACAAAGCGTTATACGCTTATATGGACGGTTACAACGGCGATCAAATGGCTAAGGAGCTAAACATGGAGGCCAAGCATTCCGTAGAGAAGCAGGCCGCCCATTACGTGGATTGCTTCACGACCGTAAGCGATATCACGGCCCGTGAATGTAAACAGTTATTGGATAAGGCACCGGATATCGTTACCCGAACGGCTTTGAGCCCAACTTCGTACCCGAGGGCAAGGAATACGCTAAAAAGCGGAAGGAGGCACGTCGTACATTAATTAATGTAGCGGAGAAATTATTGGGCTGCTCCATCGACCCGAACGCTTTGCTGGTTTCCACCAGTGGCCGCTATGAATACAGAAATAAAGGTATCGATGTCTTCATCGAGGCGATGAACCGTGTGCGTACGTCCGGACGCCTGCAGCGTGAGGTCGTCGCCTTTATCATGGTACCGGCTTGGGTACGTGCCGCCCGTGCGGATTTAAAAGAGGCGATCGAGCAGGACATAAAGACGACCTCTCCGCTTCAAATCCCTTTTCATTACGCACTGGTTGCATAATATGCCAGAAGATAAGGTCTTGAATTATATCAACCACGCCGGCTTCACGAACGCAGCATCCGAAAAACTAAAGATCATATTCGTTCCTTGTTATTTGGACGGTAAAGGAGGTAGTTTTCAATAAGACCTATTATGATATGCTGATAGGGATGGACGCTACCGTATATCCTTCCTACTACGAGCCGTGGGGATATACCCCGCTGGAAAGTATCGCTTTCGGTATACCGACGATCACGACCAATCTGGCCGGTTTCGGTATGTGGGCGAAGAAAACGGTATCCGGAGATAACCTTAGCGAAGGCGTAGAGGTTATTAATCGTACGGATTTCAATTATTTTGAGGTAGCGGACGCTATCATGAACTCCATCCTGGCTCTCAGCCAAAAGGATGCTACGGACGTCGAGGAAATCAAACAGCGTTGTTTCGATCTCGCTCGAAAAGCTGAATGGAGCAAGTTTATCGACTATTATCTGACCGCATTCGATATCGCCATGAGGCATGCCGAGGAAAGAAATAGTTAATATTGCTCATAATTAATAAGATAATGCTATCTTTGCACTCGTTTTTAGACAAACACTTTAAACTTCACGATAATGAAAATTAAGGCGAATAACGCAAACAGTCCTATTTGGAAGGACGTCTACTCACATTCCAAGCTTCCACAACAGTTGGAACCACTTAATGAGATCGCTACGAATCTTTGGTGGGTATGGAATCATGAAGGCGCTAAACTATTTGGCAAGATCGACAAACAACTTTGGAAATCCACAGAAGGTAACCCTGTACAGCTATTGCAAAGCCTTTCACACAAACGTATGGAAGAGATCTTAGCAGATAAG
>ENA-OPYU01000926-OPYU01000926.1-human-gut-metagenome-genome-assembly--contig:-NODE-926-length-10861-cov-3.207844_pt1 | contig 10861 bp, 12 predicted proteins | sample MGYA00242637_ERZ504482 | MGnify/ENA primary metagenome ERZ504482 (study PRJEB26092, sample SAMD00036237) | human gut metagenome | host: Homo sapiens | study: EMG produced TPA metagenomics assembly of...
ATATATATAATATAGATATAAAAAGCAGTTAAAAGAAGAAAGGAGAAAAAACTAGAGAAAGCATGTTTGCTATCTTTTGTATTGCTGTTCAGTACTTTAAGTCAAAGTATTGTAGCAACAACCGTGTATGCAGGCAATATTCTTATGATGGAACAAGATTCAGAATTACCTGTAAAAGAAGATCAAGCAGATATTACGGATCAGGATCATCAAGAGAAAAATACTGATACAGAAAACACAAATTCAGATAAAGAACAGGGAACTGAAGAAAGCACGGATTCAGATAAAATAGTTACCGCATATGTATAAAATACAAGGGGGTTAAATCAATGAAATTTGATGTTAAAACACAGGGAAAGAAAATGGAGGTTGCTTTGGAAGGAAGAATGGACTCTGCAACAGCACCGGGATTTGAGAAGGAGATTTTCCAAAAGCTTGATGGAGTTACTGAGCTTGTTCTGGACTTTACCGATCTTGCGTATCTTTCCAGTGCCGGATTAAGATGTTCTTTTATCCATGTCAGAAGAAAATGAATGCAGCAAAGGGAAGTATGGTTGTAAAGCATGTCAATGAAATTATTATGGAAGTATTTGAAGCAACCGGATTTGACAGTATTTTGACAGTCGAACAATAAAAGACAGATGAAAATGGGGAAAAGAATATGACAATTGAAGAGAGAAAATTAACACCTGCCGGACAGGGGAATCTGCAACAGATCAAATTGGGAATACCGGTAGTGGAAGCATTGAATCGGATGGCAGAGGATCCCATGGGGGAAAATGAAAAGCTGCTTTTAAGGATTCTGGAACAAAATAAGGATACGGAATATGGAAGGAAATATGGCTTTGCGAATATTCATTCCATAGAAGAATACCAGAAGAAGGTTCCGGTCAGTGTATACGATGATTATGCAGGCTATATTTTAAGAATGAGTGAGGATGGGGAGGAGAATCTGATTACCTCCGGTAAGGTTGTACATTATAACAAGTCTTCAGGAACGGTTGGAAATCCCAAGCGTATACCGTTGACGGAAGAGGCTTTTCAGGTTTTTCAGAAGTATAATGGTCCCTACCGTATGGGTCTGGTCGCAAAAGAACTCGGAGAAGACTGGATCAACGGACGGAATATGTCCATTGCGGAATCCATTGCAGAGATCCAGCACGTGAAAAGCGGTGTTACTTATGGGGCTTTGTCAGTAAAAATGATCGGTGAATTCCGCCCTTACCTCGGAATGAGTTTTACATCTCCCGATGAAGCAATTTATCCGGAATCGGAAACCAACACCAGATATCTGCATGCACGTTTCGGATTGATGGACCAGGATCTTACGAATATGGCAGCGAACTTTCTTGGATTTTTACTGGAAGTATTGCGTTATATGGAACAGCATTGGGAGCTTCTGGTTAATGATATTGAACAGGGAACGATTGATCTGGGTATTAAAATGTCAGAGGAAGTCCGTTCCAGTCTCTTAAAGAAAATTCAGCCCATGCCGGAGAGAGCGCAGGAACTGAGGGGAATTTTCATGCAGGGGTTTGAGAAACCGATTGTACCGAAGCTGTGGCCTCATGCACAGTTCCTTACCGGTGTCGGTTCCGGTGGATTTAAGGTTTATGCTGATAAGATCAAAGAGAAATATATGGGAGAAAAAATAGCCCGTTATTTTACCGGAATTAATGCATCTGAAGGCATGATCAGTGTCCCGTACCGGTTAAATGATGAGAAGAGCGTGCCGGTTCCGGACAGTATGTTCTATGAATTTCTGCCGACAGACGCAGATGATGATTTCTCCAAAATAGTAACGATAGATCAGCTTGAGACAGGTAAAGAATATGAAGTGATTGTTACGAATCTTTCCGGTTTTTACCGGTATCGTATGCGTGATGCGGTAAAGATTGCAGGAAAATATAAGAATCTGCCGATTCTGGAATTCATCGGACGTATTGATCAGACAGTCAGTATTATGGGGGAGAAGACAACAGAAGTGGCACTCAGGACTGCCGCAGAGGATACAGCAAAGCAGCTTGGCTTTGACATGATTGATTTTACAGTATATCCGGATGTTGAACATGTTCCTCCACGTTATATTTATTTTATGGAAATCGAAAGCCTTCCGGAGGGGATGAAAGCAAAGGAAATCCGTTTTTTTCTGGAGAGGAATCTTGCTAAGGCCAATCCGTCCATGGGAGATAAGGTGGCAAAAGGAATCTGTGCGTCAACTAAGTTAAATATCTTAGAGCCGGAGACATATAGCTTATACCGTGATCTGATGATAATGAAGGGAATTGCGCCGGCACAGCTGAAGCCTGTGCACATCATCCGGAATGAACTGCAGCGGAAATTCTTTTTCAGTCAGACAGAATACGGGGTGGGGCTTGTAAAATAAATGGAAGGACTTTGTGAAAATAAAAGGAGAAGCCTATGAAAATTTTAGCTTTAGTAGCAAGCCAGGACAGTACTGTGGAAGATGTTAAGACAAATGGAAGAAGGCAGATGCAGGCACTGATAGGTAAAGATAAGGAAGTGCTTTTCTGCGAATATTCCACGATTGAAATTTGCAGGAACGGGGAACTTGCGATCACCTGTCTGGGCGAAAAAATGGAAAAGCCGGATTATTTCTGGCCACTACTTGGATCCACGGATGGATTTATTCTGGAGAATATGCTTCAGGATGCGGGAATTCCATCTATTTTAAATCTGCGTGAGCTTCAGGTCGCAAGAAGTAAGATTGCAACTTATCAGAGATTTGCACAGAATGGAATACGGGTGCCTGATACGATGGTGTTTTTTCAAAGATTCTGATCCCGAAACACTGTCTGGTCGTTTTGGTTATCCATTTGTTGTGAAGCCGGACAGTGGATTTGGCGGGATTGGTGTAGAACTGATCCATAACGGCCAGGAGCTTAAGGATTACTTTGCAACTCTTTCCTATGGACAGGCTTATGTGGCACAGGAATATATTGCTACTTCCAAAGGAAGAGACATCCGTGTTGTTGTTCTCCATGGCAGATATTATTTTTCGATGGAGCGCCATGCATCGAATCCTGATGAATTCCGTTCGAATGTACATGTGGGTGGAACTACACAGGAGAAGACTCTTACCGAAGAAGAAAAGGTATTCTGTGAAAAGGTGGCGTCCATATTTGATCTTCCGATTATCGGACTGGATCTTATGATTGGTGATGGAGAGTATGTGCTGGCAGAGGTAAATGCATTTCCGGGTATGCCGGGGCGTAAGATGATGGATGCATATGCTTCCGTTATTGATGATTTTATGGAGGGACAGGCATGACCGGATTTTTGCGAAGAGTATTAAGCCCATACAGGGGACTTTTGATACTGGTCATTTTACTGCAGCTTGGTCAGTCCTTTTTAACCATGTATCTGCCAACAATCAATTCCAGAGTGATCGATTATGGTGTGGCGAATGCGGATGCTGCATATATCATGCATCAGGGAATTCTCATGCTGGGAATAGCTCTTATCCAGTTACTGCTATCAACCTTGGCTGGTATTTTCGGAGCAAAGGTGGCACTGATGACCGGACGGGATTTGAGGGAGCAGGTTTATGAGAAGCTGATACATTTTTCACGCAGGATGATCGGAAGCATGGGAGCTCCTACGCTGATTACAAGGGCAACAAACGATGTACAGCAGGTAATCCAGTTTATTACGTTCTTATTTACCGCGATTATCGCAGCACCGATGATGTTTATCGGAGGTCTTGTGCTTGCCTTGTCCCAAAGCGTGAAGCTTTCGGTGGTATTGCTTGTGACGATACCTCTGCTGCTTGGGGTTTCTGTGGTATTTTTAAAGCTGATCCTTCCTTATTATAGAGAACAGCAGACGAAAATAGATGAGATGAATACCGTACTCAGGGATCAGATTTCCGGTATCCGTGTGGTAAAGGCCTTTTACGAAGGAACAAGGCGAGAAGGAACGCTTTGAACGGATTAACGGAGATCTTTCAAGGATTAATACCAGCATCGGTAAGATTACAGGGCTGATGCAGCCAATCTTTACCCTGACAATGAGCTTTGCCAATATTTCGCTGATCTGGCTTGGCGGCCGTATGGCGGGGAACGGTCAGGTACAGATTGGACAGGTGATCGGCTTCGTAACCTACATATCCTTTATTCTGACAGCAACCCTGATGGCTTCCATGATTTTTATTATGCTGCCAAGAGCCGAGGTATCGGTTACACGTATTGAAGAGATTTTAAACAGTGAAAGTGAAATTCAGGACAGAGAGGATGCTTTTTTGCCAGAGCAGTTCCGGGGAGAAATATGTTTTGAACATGTGACGTATTCCTATGCACCGGATAATGAGCAGGTGGAGCCTGTATTGAAGGACATTTCCTTCTGCGCACAGCCGGGTAAAAACGACGGCGATTATCGGATCTACCGGATGTGGTAAGACTACCTTGCTTGATATGATTCCACGTCTTGCAGATGTGACAGAGGGGACGGTCTTCGTAGATGGCATGGATGTCCGGAAGCTGTTAAGGCATGAGCTTGATCAGGCAATCGGCATGGTTCCGCAGAAGGCTTTCCTGTTTTCGGGGACGCTGGAGGACAATCTGCGGGATGGAAAACCGGATGCAACACAGGAAGAACTCTGGGAGGCTCTTTCGATTGCGCAGGCAAAGGAATTCGTGGAGAAAAACGAACGTGGTCTTAAGATGAAGATTTCCGAAGGGGGAACAAACTTTTCGGGCGGGCAGCGGCAGCGGCTTGCAATCGCAAGAGCAATTGTCCGCAGACCCTCCATCTATTTGTTTGATGATTCGTTCTCTGCACTGGATTACCGGACAGACCAGGAGCTGCGAAGAGCACTGAAGCCGGTTACACAGAATGCGGCTGTGATTATTGTTGCACAGAGAATCAGTACCATTAAGGATGCTGACCAGATCCTTGTGATGAATCAGGGACGTATTGAAGCGGTTGGAACACATGAAGAACTCATGCAAAGCAGCCGGACTTATCAGGAAATTGTGGCTTCCCAGCCCACAGATAAGGAGGTGGCATCATGAGTACAAAGCAGAAAAAGACCATACAAAAGGGGTCTTTCAAGCGGCTGTTAAAGCTCTTCTTCTTTAAAAATAAGATGCTGACCGCTCTTATGCTGTTCAGTATTATTATTTCAGCGGTTGCTACAGCGCTGGGACCGCAGTATCTGGGGTATGCAACGGATTCCATTGTACAGGATATGTCAAACCCGGTAAGCAGTAACATTCACTGGGACCGGTTTTCTTCTGGGCAGGGATATCGAGTGTGATTTTTCTGATCCAGTTCGTATCGAAATGGCTGTCCGCATGGTTTTTCCACACGGATCATCTCTGATACGGCGAAAGAATTGCGCAGTCAGGTAGAGACAAAGCTATGGTCGCTGCCATTAAATTATTTTGATACAAACAGTCACGGAGATATCATGAGCCGGACCACAAATGATATTGATAATGTGGTCACGACTCTGAATTCTTCCGGTGCAGATACGATTTACAGTATTTTCCAGCTGGTCGGGATGATTGTCATGATGACTGCAATTAACTGGAGGCTGGCATTGATCACTGTGATCATTATTCCGGTCTCGGGCTGGATTGTGACCCTGATTTCCAGGTTTGTGCGTAAGGAATATCAGAAGCAGTGGTATTATACCGGAATGATTAACAGTAATGTGGAAGAGAGTGTGAACGGACACAATATTGTGAAGCTTTATGGTCAGGAAGAGAAGTTCGTGGAAGCTTTCAGGAAGCAGAATCGTCTGCTGTATGAATCTTCCTTCAAAGCTATGGCCGTATCGAACCTGATTCAACCATTGTCCCGGTTCTTTACGAATCTGAATTATGTGATTGTGGCATTGGGAGGTGCTTTACGGGTAATATCCGGACAGATGACGGTCGGAGATGTGCAGGCATTTATTCAGTATACCAGACAGTTTCAGACACCCTTTTCCAAGCTGTCCCAGGCGTATTCTTCACTGCAGTCCGGAATAGCGTCTCTTGACCGGATCTATGAGCTGTTAGATAGTGAAGATCAGGCTGAAGAAAAACCGGAAGCCAGAGAGAGCTACCGGTTGCAGGGAAAGATCGATTTCCGGGATGTGAGCTTTTCTTATGTACCTGAGAGGAAGCTGATTGAACATATGAACCTTGTTGTAGAACCGGGCCAGATGGTCGCTATTGTTGGAGGAACTGGTGCCGGCAAGACAACACTTGTAAATCTGATTGAACGATTTTATGAAGTAAACATTGGAGAAATTATTTTTGATGACAAAGTAGAAATTCACGACCTTACAAGAGCATGCCTGCGGGAGAACATTGCAATGGTTCTGCAGGACACCTGGGTGTATAAAGGAACGATCGGAGACAATCTGAAATATGGTTTGAAACGGGAAATCACGGAAGAAGAATTCCGGAATGCATGCCGGGAGACCTTCGTGGATCAGTTTGTAAGTACACTGCCTGATGGTTATCAGACTGTAATTTCCAATGAAATGTCAAGCCTTTCTGCCGGAGAAAAGCAGTTGTTGACGATCTGCAGGGCATTTCTTGTGAAACCGAATATTCTCATTTTGGATGAGGCAACAAGTTCTGTAGATACCAGAACCGAAGCCATGATTGATCAGGCACTTGATAAGCTGCGGGAGGGACGGACAAGCTTTGTCATTGCCCACCGTCTGTCCACAATTCGCAATGCAGACGTAATCCTGGTTATGGAGAACGGGCATATCGTGGAGCAGGGCAGCCACAAAGAGCTATTAGCACAAAACGGAGCCTATGCCAGATTATATCAGGCACAGTTTGAATCATAGAAAATAGGCGGAGGAAGAGATTATGCGTATTGTATTTTATAGTGCGTCAACATCAGCACATTCCAATTCATCAACAAAAACAACCTACCAGCCGTTCCGGGCAGATACCTGGGATGAAATGGACCGGCTTTATCCGGACTGCGAATTTGTTGTAGCAGGACCCCTGAATGGTTCTTACATTTTTGACGTGGCAGATGGGGAAATCTGCAAAAAACCTGAGAAGGTGAAATACGTGCTTTTGGAGAGTGGAATGAGTGCGGAGGATACGGCAGAGCTGATTGCACAGCAGAGACCGGATATTGCTGTAGCAATTGCATCGGGAGCCGTTCCCTTTGACTGGGTACCGATCAAGACCGCTCTCATTGCTGAGGAATTACAGAAAAGAGGAATTGCAACCATTGCCAATAATACGCTGGTGTCAGTGGCAGCATTTGATAAGTGGCGTAGTAATATCATGTTCCGCAGCTTTGTCAAAGCGGCAAAGGGAATCTATATTCACCATGAGCTGTTTCTTGCGGAGAAGAAGAATCCGGGTGTCAGTGTAAATGTATATAAGGAATATGTTTTTTATCGGATTAAGGAAATAAACTTTCCGGTCATTGTGAAGGATACATTAGGTGCAGGGTCAATCGGAGTGGAAATCATGAACTCCTATGAGGAAGTAGAGAGCTTTCTTAATTCCGATCGGAACAATTCAGATATAATGGTGGAAGAACTGATTCAGGGAGAACAGTTCGGAACGGAAATTCATGGTGTAGAGGGACGTTACAGTGTCCTTCCGCCGATCGCCTTTTCTGTAACAAAAGAGGGCATTACAGATCCGTTAAGCTCTGTAAAATTTGGTCCGGTGACGGATCCTTCCTATCATTTTGAAAAGGTACAGGAAGAACTGCTTAATATGGCACAGAGTTTGAAATTTGAAGGAACGGTGCAGGTCGATCTGGTTTACCGGGCAGGAGAATGGTATATTATCGAAATTAATCCAAGATGGTCCGGAATGACAACAACAACGGCTGCCATGGAGGGAAGAAATCCACTATCTATTTTTGTGGACAGTATACTCGGAACTGACAAAATTACAGTATGAAACGGAACCTGAAATATGCATTGAACTTTAAGATGAAAGCAAGGTCGCAGGAGGATCTGATCCGATTATATGGGAATCCGCATGTGGATTATATTATGCAGCTGGAAACCTCAGTGGCAGGTATGGAGAAGATCAACTATTGCGAGGTTGTTATCAGCACCGATCAGGAAAAAGAAGATATTATGAATATCCTGAATGAACTGGAAGAGGAATTCCCGGGGCTTGTTTCCGATGATGTGAAAGCAAATGCCGGAGAGCTTGTTGCAAAATATCAATGAGAATTCGGCGGTCGATAAAACCGCCGTTTTCTGCTGTTTGGAGAAATTAAAACCATTTTGCAGCGTATTGTTGTAATTGTTCCTGGACATTCCGGTAGCTGTATTTGCTGACCGGGATTATTTCCTGATTATTCAGTGTGATTTCAAAGCGTCTGATTGAACGGACAGCATACAGAGAAACAATGTAGCATCTGTGACATTGCACGAAGATATCTTTCGGCAGAGTTTCACGGACTGCAGAAAGGGATTTATATATCTTCGTGACAGTACCGTCCTGAAGGTGAATCTGCAGTTCTTTATTGATTATTTCAATATAGGTAATATCCCTGATATGAAAGGATACAGTTCTGGACGGAGTGTCGATTATAATGGATTTCGGGATCAGATGTCGGATTGCACGGGTTAGTGCTTCTGCAAGATTTTTGACGGCTGACCGGCTTGAGGATATAACCTACAGGTTCAGCAGAATATGCATCGAATACAAATTTCTCACTGCTGGAAATGAAGATAACGGGAATTTGGTTTTCAGTGTCACGGAGACATTCTGCAAAGCTGATCCCATTGTTTTCACCCAGCATAATATCAAGAATCAGAATGTCACAGCTTTTGGGAGTATTCTGCAATGTATTTTTTAATTCTGAAATAGAAGTATATTTTCGAATCTCGCAGGATTCTCCCATGGATGCTAAAATAATCGATGATCATTCTGATATCTGCGTTGAAAAAAATCGGTTCATCATCACAGATGACAATATGGTACATAGTGAAAGCCTCCTATTATTCGTTATTTTCGTCAAGACAAAGCGTTGTTGTTACAGCAAAAAAGCCACCACGTACCTGTACGTTCAGTATACCATTGTATTTTTCGGCGATACCATTGATGATCTTAAGACCGTAACCGTGCCTGTCACTGTTCTTTTTACTGGATTTATATTTTCCATTCGTGATTCTCAAGTTATCCTCATTGCAGGAGTTTTCACATTTAATAAACAGAAAATTTCCCTTTGAATGGAGATTCAGTCGGATGACCCGCTGTCCTTCAGAAACCTTCTGACACCCTTCTACTGCATTTTCCAATATATTTGTCAACATCCGGCACAAATCAATGTCTTCCATGTTGAGTCTTCTGCCAATGATAATACTGTACTCCACTATGGCTTTATAACGGCTGGCACGTTCTGCGAATTCTGAAAGGATGGAATTGACCAGAGCATTGGCTGTGTAGGTGACAAAAGGAAGCTGTTCGGCTTCTTCAGTAAATTTCTGTATATACTGTCTGGCACCTGCATAGTCCTCCTGTTTAAGATAGGAGGACAGGGCATTCATATGATGCCGGATCTCATGGTGTATTTCCAGGATATGTTCATTGTTTTCTGCCTGATTCCGGTAGTTTTCCAGCATGCGCTCGGAAATCCGCTGTTCTTCCTGTTTGCTGCGGATGTATCCCATGACACTGAAGAATACGGCATACACCACGAAAGCAAATACTGCAAACAGTACAAACATAACATGGACAACTATATTATTGGAAAGATTTATTATGCTTGAGAACTGTGCAATGCTGGCAATCAGAATAAACAAAGCAGGGAGGGAGCAGAGAATCTTCCAGATACGTGATTCCAGATCTGCATTGATCATAGTACGGATTCGCTCCATCAGCATGAGAAATGGTTTCGCAAGAACCAGATTTATGATAAGTGTGAGAGCCAGTGCAAAGGGCGGATACATAAAATAATCGGATGGAAACCGGAAAGTACGGTGCAAAAAGGTAACGGTGCTTGTAAACAAAGAATCCGTAGCTCATTACAACAAAAAATACAAATAGTTTTTCTGCTATTTTGCCTGGATGATAAAACAATACAACACTCCGAACAGTAGCAGGGCAATATAAAAAATAACATTCCAGATCAGCTCTTTGTAATCACCGCCGATGTTGAACTGTGCGATAAGAGAAAACGGAATGACCATTACAATAAAAACTGGACAGTGCCATAAGCATTGTCTTTTTTGTGCTTAGGCGGAAACGATCCCGGAATGGATACAAACAGAAAATTGCATAAGGAAAAATCTGAAGAGAAAATCCGCAGAAATAACGCAATGCTATCATAAAACCCTCCTGTCATAAAGATAGATAATGGCCAGGTTACCTATTAAAAATAAGTATACCATTGGCAGAGGGCAAAATCAAATCATATGAAGGTCTTTTCACACCATATTTTGACTATTCACGCAAAAATATAGACAAGGAAGTCAAATTCAAATAACATAAATAATATAGATGCAGAAAACTGTCAAAATGAGGAGAGCTTTTGATACGGTATATATGCCCGAAAGTTTGCTTTTACTGGCATCGTAAAGGTAAAAAATATAAGAAAAGGAGACTAAAAAATGAAGAAAAGAATGATTATTGTGACGGCACTGATTATGGGAACTCTGGGAGCAGAATGTGTGAGTGTCCAGGCATCGGATACGTTACCTGAACTGACAAAAGACAATGCACTGGAACAGATGATGAAAGCAGGAGAAACAGACAGTCTTGTAAGCAATCATAAAAGCTATGAAGCTACCTGTGAATATATACTGCAGAATACAAAGGTATATGACTATGAAGATTCTGAAGTGATGTATGTAGATATGTATGGTACTACCCAGATGCTCTATAAAGATGGCGAATTAAAATAC
>ENA-OPYU01000927-OPYU01000927.1-human-gut-metagenome-genome-assembly--contig:-NODE-927-length-10850-cov-4.397930_pt1 | contig 10850 bp, 12 predicted proteins | sample MGYA00242637_ERZ504482 | MGnify/ENA primary metagenome ERZ504482 (study PRJEB26092, sample SAMD00036237) | human gut metagenome | host: Homo sapiens | study: EMG produced TPA metagenomics assembly of...
GCAGAGGGAAAATCAATATTCCCTCTGCCTTGTATTTCCTGTGGCTTATTATTTATTTCTCAACAGATAAATAAGATGTTCTTATATATTGTGCTTTATTTATCACTTTTCGCAATTTTTGTTCTGATTTTTTTGCACATTTTCTCACTTTGCTGCAAGCGGATTTTTTCAGCAGAACGATTCCAAGCATTGCCACGACAGAACCTGCCGCAACGGCAGCCAGAAACAGCAGCGGATCGGAAGCTGCAAACGGGATTGCCCCCCTCTGTGATAAAGGAAAGTCCCATAATGAAATTCGTTGCCACTGTCTGCTGTTCACTTCTTTGTAAACCGGTTTTTAAAAAAGCAGTGTCGCCAGAGCAATTCCGATCGGCGGAACCATACCTCCAAGCACTGCTCCGAGCAGGACTCTGCTGGATTCTCCCATACTTGCCAGCACCTGATTCAGCCACTCATTGAACGCTCCGACCGGCGGATTGACCACAAATACCATAAGGGCTCCCATTGCCAGCGATTCCCAAAACGGATACAAAGCATCGGCTTTGTTCCCTCCAGCGCTTTTGGAAGCTTTTCCAGAATTTTCTTTAAACCGAGCATGATCAGTCCTGCCGCAAAACCTGCGATCAGTGCGCCAAAGAAACCAGAAGACACCCAGCCGGCCTCCTCTGCAGCCATTGTCATACCGCTTTTTGCCAGAAGACCTCCTACGATTCCGGGCATCAATGCCGGTCTGTCCGCAAGCGCCATGGCGATATATCCTGCCAGAATCGGGAACATCATTCGCCTTGTTTTCCAGGCTTTCCGCCGCCATATATGTGTGGGCAATCCCTGTGGGACATGCAGTAACTGCCAGTACCCGGTATCCCTCTTCCGGCTGATCCTGCGTCTGTTTTTCTTCTCCGTACTCTTCAGGAAATTTCTTTCTCTCCGCCTCATCAATGTGTGCCAGAAATTCTGTTACATCCGCTGCATCCAGCAGATTTGTCCGAAATTCGTCATCCATTAAAAGCATGGAAAGACGGCTGAGTACTTCCAGATGCACATTATCTTCTGTATTCGGTGCTGCGATCAAAAAAAATCATATGTACCGGCTGTCCGTCCAGTGCATCATAATCCACACCCTGAGGAACCAGCATCGTAGCAAGACCCGGTGCACTGACGGCATCTGTCTTTGCATGAGGAATGGCAATTCCCTCTCCGATCCCTGTCGTTCCTTCCTCTTCTCTCTTTAACACACCTTCTTTATAACGCTGTAGATCGTTGATATTTCCTCCTTTTGCCATCAGTTCTACCATCTGATCAATGGCCTGTCCCTTACTTTCGGGTGTTCTGGAAAGCTCCACACTTTCTCTCTTCAAAAGATCCGTGATTTTCATACCTTTTCCCTTTCAAATCTGATATTCGCTGTACGGTCTGTCCAGCAGTTTTACAATATCCTCCCTGGATGCCAGCCAGGACTGAAATGCCGTCGCACTTCCCGCTGCAGTTCCAAGCTCCAGTGCACGCTCATAAGAGCCAGTATTGAGATATCCCGCCAGAAATCCTGCCACCATAGAATCTCCGGCACCGACAGAATTTACAACCGTGCCATTGTGCGGCTGCTTTTTGTATATCTCACCGTCTTCTGTCACAAGGATCGCTCCGTCTTTTGCCATAGAAACCAGTACATTTCTTGCACCTCTTTCCTGCAGCTTTTTCGCATGAGCGATGATCTCTTCTTCTGTAGTAAGCGTCGTCTGGAACATTTCTCCAAGTTCATGATTGTTCGGCTTGATCAAAAACGGATGATATTTCAATACATTCAACAGCAGATCTTTTGTAGCATCTACCACAACTTTGACATCCTTATCTTTCAAACACATCAGAATCCATTCATAAATATTCTCCGGCAGAGTCGACGGAATACTGCCCGCCAGAACCAGTACATCTCCTGCCTTCAAGGATTTCAGCTTCTCAAACAACTCCTGGATCGCTGTTTCTGTAATCTTTGGTCCTTGTCCGTTGATCTCTGTCTCCTGTCCTGCGTTGATCTTGACATTGATCCTTGTCTGCCCGTCTGCAAGCGGTATAAAATCTGTCTTTGCGCCAAACTCCAGGAGCATCTCCTGCAATGCTTTTCCTGTGAATCCCGCAGTAAATCCAAATGCTGTACTCTCCAGACCCAGATTGGAAAGGATCACAGAAACATTGACTCCTTTTCCTCCCGGATAAACTGCTTCACTTGTTGTCCGGTTGATTTCTCCCGGCACCAGCTGTTCTGCCTGTACTACATAGTCTAATGATGGATTGAATGTCACTGTATAAATCATGATTCTGCCTCCTCTATATTACTGCATGTTTGAAATACCGGATCACTGATATGATCCGTAATGATCTGTGCATCTTCAAACCTCGCAAATGTGACGGATGATACATGACCGAATTTGCTCGAATCTGCCAGAACATATGCCTCTCTGCATCTCTTCATTGCAGCTTCTTTTACCAGTGCTTCGCTGATATCCGGTGTCGTATACCCTTTCTCCAGATGAATTCCATTCGTGCCAAAGAAGCCTTTTGTAAAGTTATACTTATTCAGCCACTCTACCGCAGCTCCTCCGACTAAAGCCTGTGTATCCTCTTTCAGCTCGCCTCCCGGCAAAAACACCCGGCAGCCTTTTTCTGCCAGACACTTTGCATGCAGAATTCCATTCGTCACATACACGGCCTCCCTCTCTGAAATCGCCTCTGCCAATGACGCTGTGCTCGTTCCTGCATCGATATAAACAAAATCCTCCTGACCGATCAGAGCCGCTGCCAGCTTTGCAATGCTGCGTTTTTCCTCTACATACAGCCCCTCTCTTTCTGAAACCTTTGCATCCTTTGTCGTATATGCCCCATTCAGTACAGTTGCTCCCCCGTGGACTTTCAACAAGGCTCCTCTTTTATGAAGCTGTGTCAGGTCTCTTCTGATCGTAGACTCTGAAGTATCCAGAAGTTCTGTCAGCTCTGTTACAGTCACTGATTTTTTTTCGTTTACGATCTTAAGAATTTCGCGAAATCCGCTCTTCTGCCAGCATTTTCCTCATCCTTTCTTTCATTTCAATCATTTCATTTCCTTTATCCTTATAATATAATCATTTTCAATCAAAATCAATCACATTAATTCAAAAAAATATCCAAATCTGATCACTCTGATTTGGATACTTTTACTAAATACTCTATATGTGACTCCTCCGGTACTGCTGTTTCCACTTGTCTGTCAGCTGCTCTGACATCTCCATCTGGATTCCTTCCCGGATTTCTTTCATCTCGCTGCGCAGCTCTGTATTGATCTCCGCATAGGTGTCATTTTTCGTAAGAAGGATATGATATTCCTCCATCGACATATACTTATAAGACGCATACAAATACGGCTTTAACAACTTTGGATCTTCGCAGATCTGATACGCCCTGTCATACATCCGTGCCGCCTGCTGATAGAGGAACATTCTTCCATAGGCAGACCCCAGACTTGCATAGATCTTTCCATAAAACTTGGGATCTGTATTCTCATCCTCCCCTTCATTTAAGATTGCCTGATACACAAGGATCGCTTCTTCCACTTCTCCACTTTCCAGAAGATTGTCTCCTTTGTATTTCTGCCGCTCAATGTCCTTCTGGTTTTTGAGCCGCTCCAGAACATTCTGGATTCGGATCATCTCCGCTTCCTTGTAGATTCCGGAACTCTTCAAAATCGTGAGTACAAATTTTTCCACACTTCCCCGCATCCGGATCACATCCCGAAGCTGGTCTGCAAGCTCCCTTTTCCCGATGTCCTCTTCCAGCCATCCGCACAGCTGCTCGTTCATAATCGTATAATCGATCAGGTAGAGATTATTGCAGAGATAATAGCACAGCTCTTCCATTGTAAATATCTTACAGTGGATCCTCGTAATTTCATACGGATGGGCCGCATGCTGATCATGACATAGAATTAAACTTCCCATCATTTCCTCCTAAATGTATAATCTTCTCTTCCTGAAAATCGGTCGGCGGGAAAAACTCTCCGAATCCTACATCCCGCACCGTGATCTTACATGTTTTTTCATCTAAAAATAACGTCTCGATCTGAAGCCGCATGGAATACTCGCCTCTCTTGGGAAGCCTTCCAAGCGGGATCACCTCCGTCTTTAACGTACCCTGTACCAGAGACTCAATATGAAGCTCGATATCTTCTGTATCCTCTAAAAGCACTTCCCACTGATTGTTGGATTCATACCAGTGCGATCCCCAGGATACGATCGGATACCACATCTCCTGTCCATTCACCCGCATATTCACAGTGATCTGATCTGTCAGCTTGTCTTCGGAAAGATAAACCGGATCCTCAATGTGCATAAACATCTTGCGGTATGCGGTATAACAGGCACCCTTGCTGTACAGATTGTTTCCGATAAACGCCCTTCTTCCATTGCACAGGACTCTCAGAGAAGTCGGATACCAGTTATTCTCAAATCCCTCTCCGGTCAGAAAGACCGAAGATACGATCCGCTTGTCAAACACGCCTTCAATAAACCGGCAGAATCTCATATCCGCATCTTTTGCCTTGTCCGCATTGAGCACCGGATACACGGCTGCCAGTTCTTTTATATGTGCACTTGCCACTTCGTCCACTGTCACAAAAATCGTCTTTCCGCCTCCAAGCCCCGGCTTCAGCCTTCTGAGCATATACGCTTTAATCTCATTTCTGTCACAGCAAAACAACGCCGCCTCATACTGCCAGAGTTCTTTTGGCTGATAAAACAGATAATTGCAGAAACTCTCTTTGTAATCCTGAATGAAAATATGCCGTTTATCAATATTCATCCGTACTGCGATTCCCCGCAGCATCTGCGCCAGCTCTTCCGTCAGCTCCGGAACGCTGAACACGATCCCGTTGATCTTGGGAAACGACTGAAGCGACAGTTCGATAAATTTAGCAAGCAGCCACACTGCTTCATAGGATTCTTCTCCAAATTCAATTTTTTCCCCTGCCAGGCTTTTATCCAGTAACCGGTTTACGGTGAATCCTTCTTTCAAGCTGGCCAGACGTTTTGCTTCTTTTCCGTATGCCCAGGTATCACGCAGCTTTCCGATGACCAGAGGGATCTGGTAATTATCCGCATCTACTTCCATCGTCTCCGGCTCTGCCATTTCTTCATTATAAAAACTGATCTGACAGGTCTTTTCATTGATCTCGTAACCTATAATATTGCCTTGTCCCATAGGAGTCAGCCTCCTTAATACTGTTCAAACATATGCGCGGCGATTGCATCTTCCTGTGCATATGCTTTCATCTTTTCTTCTTTTTCACTGCCCTCTGAAAGTAAAATATCATTCAGTCGTCCATATCGCCCGGATTCTCCAAACACAGCATCCTTCATGCAGCACTCTTTATCACTTCGGTAAGTGTTGCCATCAATGGTCTCCTTGAAATAATATTTCAACCGCTCGTTGGAGAACAGCACAAATTTCTTCACATAGAGATTCTCATACATCGGCGTAAGCACCTCTGTAGCATAATCTACCGCCTCTGAATTTTCTTTCTGAAGCTGATAGTAGAGCATTACACGGCTTCCCTTCTGCCCTTTGTACTCGATCAGCGTCTTATCCCAAAGCTGCAGCTCAATGAGCCATTCCTTTTCGTATGCCAGAAAGAACGGAAAATAAATCTGCTTGCCGCACAGCTCCTGTAAGAACTTTTTTTCAGAGTCTTACGCACAGTCGTCGTATATTCTCTGGTGGAATAATATTTTAATACGGCGATCTTGCAGATGTCGATCGTTTCTTCACCCTTTTCATATTCCTTACAGATGATATCAATAATACTTCTGCTCATCCTGCGCTCTTCCACTACATATTCTCTGGACATATACACCAGATATGCCTGCTGCAGTCTGAAATAAGCTCCCTCTTCATAATATTCTTCAAAGATCGGAACCTCTCCGAACAACTCTTCCGAGAACAACATCTGTGTGATGATCCTCTCCGCCAGCTTCTGAGTGTGTACCTCATACTCTCTTGCTTCTCTCCAGAGCAGTTTCATGTCTGTAGTCGCTCCGCAGTAGTAATTCGCAAGATACGTCAGGATCACTCTGTCAAACTGCTTTCTTTTAAACATCTCAAAACACACGTAGGTAAGGAAATCATCACATTCATAATTGTTTTCACGGATCGTACGGCTGCACAGTCCCATGATCTCTTCTTCCCCGTAATTTTCAATGCCATACTTGCGCACAGTCTCAAGAGAAAGCTCTTCTACCTTCTCCTCCTGACGGTTCTGCTTCAGACTGTTCATATACCGCTTGCAGATATCCATGTAACGAAGCTCATAGAACAGGCGCTTGCTTTCATATGGAATAGAATCTGTATAATGTCTTCCATCCTTACTTTCCCATACAAGCCGGTCTGTCTTTGCATACAAAAATACCCTTGCCCCTTTGTCCGTATACGGCGCCTTCTGCGTGATCGTTCCATCCTCTGCGATCACATGAATAAATTTCATATTCGGTACCTTTGTTGTGATCTCATAAGCATGGCAGATATCATACAGTGCTTTGATCTGCTCTGCTTCCATAGAATCTTCTGTCAGAAAACGCTTGTATATAATGCGGAGCATGGGATCAATATTTCTGCGCTCCAGCTGATTCCACGCAAACGCTTCCATCTCATCTCTGTAATGCGCATAAATCTCACTGGATTCATCCTCATAAGTGATCAGGTTTGAATACAAAAGCGCCCGTTTATGGAAATCCAGATTATTTCCATGCATAAAGTAAAGATACACGGAACGCGGCAGTGCTTTATTGACTCTGCCAGGCTGGATCGCAGCCATATAAAACTCGTACAGCTGTGCAATCTTTAATTCCGACTCCACTGCTTTTTCATACCATTTAAAAAAGCAGTTTTCCATGCAGCTTCCCTTGATCAGAAGTGTACAGATTGCAGTCAGGATCATGGACTCTTCATACATCCCGTAGGAAAGCACCAGAGTCTCATAAAGATAGCGGTCAAAGCTTTTCAGCTGACTTGCCAGATTGGCTGTATATAATGCCAGTTCCTTTGTCATCAGTTTGTGTTTGGCTGCAAAATACAACACCCGCACTTCAAAGATGCCCAGTTTTTTCAAGGAAGAACTCTTCTCACGGAAACACCGGAAGGCTTCCAGATAGAACCAGATACTGCGTGTCTTTTCCTCATAGAAGTGATGCTCCAAAGCTCTGAGACGTTCACTGATGATCTTGTACTCAGAGTCTACATTCACCAGCATGCAGAGGATCTTCCAGCTATCGGGATGCTTCATATAGGATTTTGAAAGCTCTTCTGCCACTCTGCGTGTCCCGATCGAATCATTGGAAAGCAGCGTGGTCAGATACAAATAATAGGAACTGATCTCTACATTTTTTCCGATTGCAAACCGGTTGTAATTGTAAGATTCCAGAATCCATTTTGCCTCTTCAAACCGTTTGCCCAAAAGACAGATATGTGCATGTACCAGAAGATACATCTCATTGTCCTCATCCAGACTCCGCAAATGCTCGATCTTCTTTAAGGACTCCTCGCACCAGGTGTTCATATCCAGCTTGCCGCTCTCATAAACAAGACAGCGCTTTAAAATACTTGCAAACTCTTTATCCCGCTCCCGTCTCTCTTCATCTCTGCAGACATCCTTCTCTACCACGATCTCATAGGTCAGTATCTCATACGGGGACTCCAGGATGATCTGCCCGAAGTTGCTTCCCCGATGGAGCTTTGTATAGTCGATGATATATTCCAGCCGATACGCATTCCCGATGAACTCCTCCGTAGTAACCTTGGTATGCTCCACACTTAAAAATTCACCTTCGGTACGTACATCAATGGTCAGATATCCCCACGTATTCTTCTTGATCGTAAAGGTATCTTTTCTGGATTCCTGAAGAGAAATAAATGCCCTGCTCTCCTCTTCCAGCGTCAGAAAAATCTTCTCTTTCTGCTTGCAGCCCACCAAAAACTTCTTCCAACGCCTGCTGATCCAGCTCCCATTTTCTCATATTGTCATACAATGCCTGAATCCGCTTATCCTCATACTTCAGGATCTCATAAAAATCTCTGGAACGGAACAGCTTTTCTGCCTCCGCCGGATCCCGAAAAGACAGCTTCTTAAAATCTTCCAGACTCTGTACTTTTCCATAAGTTGTCATTACAAACGGCTTTTCAATAATGGCAGTAAATGCCACCTCATACTCTCCGCCATTGCACACAATGGTAAATTTTCCGTGTTCCACATGTCCCGGAACCAGACCGGATCCGTCATATGTATAAGAGATGTTCACCGGATTCCCATCAAATCCCTGCTCCTCACAGCGTACCCGAAAAGACGATGGATAAACCAGTCCACGGATTGTCCCCTCTCCCTGATTCTGGAGAGAAAAGCTTCCTTTGTACATCTCGCCTTCTCCGACACGCATGATGATCCGCGTCTCCGGGAAAATAATCTCCGGCTGTGGAATATGAAAATCTCCTTTTGAAAGGCGTTTAATTTTATTCTTCAAATTCGTCACCTGCTCATTCTTCTTACGTTGCATTTTTTTGTAAACACACTATAATAAAGTATTATAACATCAACACTGTATTTCTTGCAACGGTGGAATCAAAGAATTTAAAAGGGGATTGTATACATGAATACAAAACTGGAATTTCACGGAAGTGATATTGAAAAAGTGTGCGAACACTACGGATTAAAAAAGATGATATTGTCAATTTTGGTGCTAACGTAAATCCGCTCGGACTTTCCGAACAGGTCAAAAAAAGCTCTTGCAGCTCATCTGGATCTGCTCTCTTCCTACCCGGATCGGAGCTATACCAGTCTTAGAAACATACTCTCCACATACTGTCAGATTCCTGCAGACTTTATCCTGCCGGGCAATGGTTCCAGTGAACTGATTTCCCTGCTGATTGAAGAGCGCCGTCCAAAGCATACGATGATCCTTGGACCCACTTATTCCGAATACTCCAGAGAACTTGGATTTTCAGACAGCACGATCGACTGCTTTTATCTGAAACCAGAACAGGATTTCCAATTGTCTGTAGAGGAACTGTGTCTGGCGCTGGCTAAAAAGCAGATTGATTTTCTTATTTTATGCAATCCGAACAATCCGACTTCTTCCGCAATTTTTCATCCGGAGCTGATAAAGCTGCTGGAGTTTTGTCAGGATCACAACATCTTTGTGATGATCGATGAAACGTACGTGGAGTTTGCACCTGATGTAGATGCCGTCACCGCAGTTCCTTTGACCCAAAATTTCCAGAATCTGATGGTACTGCGTGGTGTTTCCAAATTTTTTGCCGCTCCTGGTATGCGGTTCGGGTACGGTATCACCGGAAATGCTGAATTTCTCAAAAAATTGAAGAGCAAACAGATTCCATGGTCATTAAACAGCCTTGGCGCATTCGCCGGCGAACTTTTGTTTCAGGACAAAGAGTATATAAAAAAGACACGCAATTTGATACTTTCCGAACGTGAATACATGTATACAAAATTGCGTGAACTTCCTTTTTTCTATGTCTATCCGGCTTATGCCAACTTTTTGCTGGTACAGATCCAAAAAGTTGGACTGACTTCATCTGACGTATTTGAAGCCTGTATCCGGGAAGGACTTATGATCCGGGACTGTTCTTCCTTCACCGGATTAGAGGGAGAATTTGTCCGCTTCTGCATCATGGATCCAGAAGATAATCGAAGACTACTGACAGTGTTTCAAAAAATTTTCACAATCAGCCCGAAAACAAGTATGATTTATATACAGAGAACTTCCACCATGAAAGAAAGCAACATTCTATGTCAACAAAATCATGAAATGTTGCTTTTTCTTGTATATCAATTCACTCTTTCCAGTATTTTTCTAAATATTGATTTGCATCCGTATCTGAGAGCTTAAACTTCTCCTTCAATCGAAGCAAAACATGTTCTTTCGTTTCTCCCATCTCCTGTAGAATCTCAATACATTCCTGAATCCTGCCCTTTTCTCTACCTTTTACTTCCCCTTCTTTCACCCCTTGCCTATATCCCGTCTCTTTATAGATTCTTGAAAATGAACTGGTGATCCCGGATCTGCTTTTCTCTTGCCTCATACTCTAACCGTGCCCTCTCATCTGCACTCAGATGCACCAGACTCTCATAGGCCTTCTCAATATAAGGGTCTTTCTCTGCTGCCATTTTGAATTCCTCCTCTGTCTCTGCATTGATAAATTGCATCCAACTTAGCAGTTCTGTCTCCGGATACTGGTGCTTTGCCAGCTTCGGCAATTCCAATACATGCAATTCCAGCTTGTCACTGTACTTGATATGCCGGCTGTCCTCCCATAAGTGAAACCGGGAATAGAATGCATCCGTATCTTCGAATATTTCAAAGTCCAGAATCCCGATATGGATACATTTTTCCAGCACATCATATCCTTCGCCTTCATGAATCTGTTCCGTAAACATTTTTGACAGATAAAATAAAGTTCTCTCTGCCCAGTACTCGTACGCTGCCACCTGCATCTCCACATCGACCTGACCGCTGTTTTTCAATTGGATCCGAACATCCAAAATTCCAAGCTTGTCTTCCTTATACCGTTTCTCAAGACTGGTGGCAACAGTGTTGTCTCTTCGATTTCCTCATAGGGAATCCCCGTAACTGCCGACAAAAATGCCTGACGGATTTGTGCATCTGCCATCAACTGTTTGAAACAAAAATCATTTTTCGGTCTCATCAGAAACTGCGTTGTATTCTCTTTTTCCATTCACATTCCTCCTGTTTTCCGAATGAATTACCGGGAAACAGGACTTTCATAACTAATTCTTTCGATTAATTTTTCGATCGATAGTA
>ENA-OPYU01000928-OPYU01000928.1-human-gut-metagenome-genome-assembly--contig:-NODE-928-length-10848-cov-2.895999_pt1 | contig 10848 bp, 21 predicted proteins | sample MGYA00242637_ERZ504482 | MGnify/ENA primary metagenome ERZ504482 (study PRJEB26092, sample SAMD00036237) | human gut metagenome | host: Homo sapiens | study: EMG produced TPA metagenomics assembly of...
CCCTCGGCGTGGCAGCGGATGGCAATGTCCACATTGTCGTTCACAAAGAACGGCACGCCGTAGCGCTGGCACAGAGCATGGATCTCCACAGCCTCTTTCAGAAAAGCTTCATCGTCCAGCTCTTTTTTCACGCAGCTGCACACAGGTGACACCGCCCTTCAGGGCGCTCTCCACCTGTTCATAGAGGGTCTGCTTTCCCACCCATGCGCGGTCGGTGACGGCATACAGAAGCATGTTCTGCTTATCGCACTTCATAGTTTGCTCCTTCTTCCAGCTGATCCGGGGTCATATTGTAAATGGCATCGATGATATAATTGCGGTAGGTGGAGTTGCCGTCCAGCGGGGTCAGGCGCTTGTGGGCGGTCTCGCCCGCAAGGCCCATGGCGCACACTGCGGCTGCAGCGGCTTCCAGCGGATGTCCGGGGTTGGCGGTAACGAACGCCGCCGTCAGGGCCGAAAGCTGGCAGCCCGTACCGGTGATGCTGCTCATCATAGCATTGCCGTTGCGGATGCAGTAGGCTTTTTCGGCATCCGCCACAATGTCGATAGCACCGGTAATGGCAATAACGGCACCCGTCTGGGCTGCAAAGGCCTTGGCAAAGGCCACGGCAGAATCCAGATTTTCCTCAGTAACTTTATCGGCCACATCGGCATCCACGCCCTTGGTGGTTCCCGCGCCGGAGGCCAGCGTTTTGATCTCCGAGATGTTGCCGCGGATCACGGTGAACTTTACGTCCCTGAGCAGGCGGAAAGCCGTGTCGGTGCGCAGGCGGGATGCACCCGCACCCACCGGGTCCAGCACCACAGGATGGCCCAGCTGGTTTGCCTTTTTGCCCGCCAGCAGCATGCTGGTGATGGTGCGGCTGTTCAGGGTGCCGATGTTGATGTTCAGACCGCCGCAGATGGTGGTGATGTCCTCCACCTCGGCGGCATCGTCGGCCATGATGGGCGAAGCACCGCAGGCCAGCACCATGTTGGCGCAGTCGTTCACGGTGACGTAGTTGGTAATGTTATGGATGAGCGGGCAGGTGCGGCGCAGGTTCTCGAATTCTGTTTTGAACATTCGGGTGCCCCTCCGTCAGGAAAGACTGTTCTGCATGCTGTGCAGAGCGCCGGAGCGCTGCAGGCTGTACACCAGCACGCCCGCAATGATGGAACCCACTGCAGTGGAGATGAGGAACGGCACGATGTAGGCATAGAACGCGATGTCGCCGGCGCTCTTGCCCATGAGGAAGATGGCCACCGGGTAAGCGCACAGGCCGCCCAGAATGCTGGTGCCGAACACCTCGCCCACCATGGTGGCAAGGATGTTTTTGGTCTTATGGTACACAAGGCCGCACAGCAGTGCGCCGAACATGCTGCCGGGGAAGGCCATCAGGCTGCCCAGACCCAGCAGATTGCGCAGCAGCGAGGCCACAAAGGCCACGCCCACGCCCCACCACGGGCCAAGCAGCACCGCGCAGGTCACATTGACCATGTGCTGGATGGGTGCACATTTGCTGCCGAACATGGGGAAGCTGAATACGCTGCCCACCACGCACAGAGCGCACAGCATGCCGGCCAACGCCAGCATTTTTCACAGAGAGTTTTTTTCATAAGGCAAGGCTCCTTTCCAAACCTGCGGAAGCAGCAAAAACCATACAGCGCCTCCGCAAACAGCCCGCACCCGGTGCCAGACCCGGCGCAGGAACTATAAGAAGCGGTCGAGACTTTCTGGTCTCCTCTCACGCCGGAACACGGCTTCCCATCGCTGACGGTCACAAAGCTCAGGGCGCTACCCCCTCAGCCCGCTGCGGCACTTCCGCAGAAAAGTACAAGGCATCCTCCTTAATGGTAATAGGTACACAACTAAAAAAAACAGGAGACACCTTCCGCGGTGCCTCCTGCAAAAAATCATCCATTCTGACTTCCTACGGCGGCATTATCCGCATCAGGTAAAAGGGTCGAAGTTTAGGTACTTCCTCTCAGCCTGCTTCACAAGCTCCCCTGTATTTGATTGTGACTGTATTTTACACCCTTTGCGCACAAATTGCAAGAGGGGGCAAAGGCGCGCACAGCGGTGCAAAACGTTTTTTCACGCAGTTTTTGGGGCGTTTCACGCAGGTTTTATTGAAAAAGAAGGTGAAATATGGTATTTTCAAGATGGACACATAACCCCCCCCGTAAGCAAAAAGGAGGAATTCCATATGAAGCAGACGACCCTGACCCAAAGGCTGCTCTCAGCCCTCGTGGCGCTGTGCATGGTGCTGAGCGTGTGCGCACCCGCCTTTGCGGATGTGACCGACCCTGATATGGCCAAGGCCGCACAGTGGTGCACCGAGCAGGGCACCATGGCTGCCAAGGGCGACCGCTTTGAGCCCGAAGGCTGGACCCCGAAGTTCAAGGTGATCGAAGTGTGGAACAAGGCGTTCCCCGCAGCCTGATGCCGGCAGTGTGGATGCCGTGCTCAGTTCGGACCTTTTCCGTGAAAATGGGGCTGTTGCAAAATAGCTCTCTGAAAAAACTCATGAACAAAACCCGGAACCTTTTCTCGGCCAAAAAGCGGCTCAAAAAAGGGTTCCGGGTTTTTTGGATGTTATGCTGTTTCCGCCTTATCCGTTCCACCCTCTGGCAGAGGGGTCCAGCATTTCGGTGGCAGAGTAAATGAGGGCGTTGCAGATGGCTGCAGCCACATTGCTGCCGCCCTTGCGGCCCATGGCGGCGATGGCAGGCACGCCGTATCGCTCGCAGGCGGCAAACAGCACTTTCTTGCTTTCCACCACATTCACAAACCCCACCGGCACGCCAATGACCAGTGCAGGCCGCAGACCGGCTTCCATTCCTCTGCAATGGTCAAAAGGGCCGTGGGCGCATTGCCAATGGCCAGAATGGCCCCCGGGTGCTCCCGGGCAGCGCGGTGCATGGCGGCAACGGCACGGGTGGTGCCCGCCTGCTTTGCGGCTTCGGCCACAGCGGGGTCTGCCATGTAGCAGATGGCTTCACCGTTCAGTTTTTTCAGGCCCGGCTTTGTGATGCCCGCCAGCGCCATATTGGTGTCGGTAACGATGAAAGCACCCGCGTGCAGGGCCTTGACTGCGGCTTCCACCGCGCCGGGTGTAAAGCGCAGATTTTTGGCATAGTCGAAATCCGCGGTGGTGTGGATGACCCGCTTGACCACCGCAGCCGTCTCCGGCGGCGGGGTCAGGCCCAGCTCGTCCAGTTCCCTTGTGATAATGGAGATGCTCGTCCGTTCAATGTCGGCGGGCAGATGATGCTGCGGTGTCATGTGTTGTCTCCTTTTTGCATTCCCATAGCGGCATAGATGGCGGGCATATCCAGTGCCGCGCGCACACCATCGGCAAGCAGATCAAACTGCTGCTGACGGTACTGCTCCATGGGGATAAGCTCGGCCCCGGCCGGATCGATGCCCTTCCGTTTGCACAAAAATGCGGTCAGTTTTTCGGTCAGTTCGCCGGTGTCGAACAGGCCGTGCAGGTAGGTACCGAATACACCGTCCTGCACACAGCCCTCCGGCGTGCCGTCTGCAAGGGTGCAGAACGCACTGCCCCGCACCTCGGTGCGGCCTGCGTGGATCTCGTAGCCCGTCAGCTTTGCGCCTGCAAAGGGTTCTGTGGTCACACAGGCTGCGGTCTGGGTCAGGTGCTTTTCGGTGCCGAACACCGTCGTGGTGGGCAGCAGGCCAAGGCCCCGCAGGGTGCAGGGGGTGCCGCTCTCCTCCCCTGCCGGGTCGCAGAGCTGTTCGCCCAGCATCTGATAGCCGCCGCACACGCCCAGCACCGGCGTACCGGCTGCCGAAAGCCTGAGCACCGCCGCTTCCAGTCCGCTTCCCGCAGCCAGTGCAGGTCGTCCATGGTGTTTTTGGTGCCGGGCAGGATGACGAGATCCGGTGCACCCAGCTGGCGGGTGCGCTGCACATACCGCACGCCCAGCAGCGGGTGCTGTTCCAGCGGGATAAAGTCGGTGAAGTTGGACACATGCGGCAGGCGCAGGATGGCGATATCCAGCGGCTTGACCGCAGCTTTTGTATCCAGCCGGTCGGAGAGGGAGTCCTCGTCCTCGATCTCCACCCGCAGATACGGCACTACGCCCAGCACGGGCAACTGCGATTTTTTTCTTCCAGCATGGCAAGGCCGGGCCGCAGGATCTCCACATCGCCCCGGAACTTGTTGATGATCAGGCCCCTGATGCGGGCACGCTCGTCGGCTTCCAGCAGCTCCACAGTGCCGTACAGCTGGGCGAATACGCCGCCGCGGTCGATATCGCCCGCCAGCAGCACCGGCGCATCCACCAGCTTTGCAAGGCCCATGTTCACGATATCGTCGGCTTTCAGGTTGATCTCCGCCGGGCTGCCCGCGCCTTCGATCACGATAATGTCGTTCTCGGCGGCAAGGCTGTTGTAGGCTTCCAGAATGTCCGGGATAAGGCTGCGCTTCATTTTAAAGTAGGCGGCGGCAGGCATCTGGCCCCGGGCCTTACCGTTCACGATCACCTGACTGCCCACATCGCTGCTGGGCTTGAGCAGGATGGGGTTCATGCGCACATCCGGCTCCACGCCTGCAGCCTGTGCCTGCACCACCTGCGCACGGCCCATCTCTGCACCGTTGCGGGTGACAAAGCTGTTCAGGGCCATGTTCTGGCTTTTGAAAGGGGCCACGCGGTAGCCATCCTGCGCAAAGATGCGGCACAGCGCCGCGCACAGCAGGCTTTTGCCCGCACCGCTCATGGTGCCCTGCACCATAATGCATTTTGCCTTGCTCATTGTGCCACCTCCGGCAGGGTTTCGGCCAGCAGTGCAAGCAGCTGCCGGTTCTCGTTTTCTGTGCGCACGGCGGTGCGGTACCAGCTGGCATCAAGGCCCGGATAATTGCCGCAGCTGCGCAGTACCGCACCCTTGCGGCGCAGCGCTTCGCCCAGCGCTTCCGGCGCGCGGAACAGCAGATAGTTAGCCCGGCCCTCGATCACCCGCAGGCCCAGCGCCCGCAGGCCGTCTGCCAGCACAGGCCGCTGTGCTTCGATCAATGCACGCACCTTCGCCACATATTCCGTCTCGTCCAGCGCAGCAATGCCCGCCGCCTGTGCCAGACTGGAAACCGGCCCACGGCTGGCCCGCTGCCTGCATCCGGGCAAGCAGCTCTGTATCAGAGCACAGGCAATAGCCCAGACGCACGCCTGCCATGCCGTAAAGCTTGGTGAAGGCATTTTAAAATAATCAGATTTTTTGCTGATTTTTTCAGCAGATGCTTTGCCGAAAGGCCTTCGCCCTCCGGCAGAAAATCCAGAAAGCATTCGTCCACGGCCAGCACCGCACCCACGGCTTCGCATCTGCGCAGCAGCGCTTCCACAAGGGCAGGCTCTGCCAGCTGGCCGGTGGGGTTGTTGGGCTGACAGAGGAACACCATATTTGTACCCGGGTGCACCGCGTTCAGGAGATCTTTCGTCACCGCAAAATCGTTTCTTCCCGCAAAAATGCCGTTCCACCCTGCAGCCTGCCGTTTCAAGGGCGGTGGCATACTCGGCAAAAGTGGGGGCCGTTACCAGTGCAGTGCGGGGCTTTGCAGCCAGCGCCAGCCGGAAGATGAGGTCTGCCGCGCCGTTGCCGCACAGCAGCCATTCGGCGGGCACTCCCTCAGCCACCGCCAGTTTTTCACGCAGGCCGCACAGCGGTCGGGTAGCGGTCGGCCGTGGCAAGCGCTGCCGTAATGGCCTTTGCCACCCCTTCCGGCAGCCCCAGCGGACTGACATTGGCCGAAAAATCCAGCGGGTCGCGGCCAAACTCGGCGCGGTAGCCCGCCCAGTCGCCGCCATGGGTCAATTGTTTCATGCAAGGAACCCCCGTATTGCTGCACCCCATGCCAGCGCAAAGCCGCTTGCCACATACATCATGCGGTTGGCGCGCAGGATGTCCTGCGGCTCAATGGGGCGCAGGGCATCACCGATGGTAGGCTTGGGGTAATATTCGCCAAAATAGTAAGCCGGGCCGGCCAGCTGCACGCCCAGTGCACCGGCGCAGGCGCTTTCGGTCTGGGCGCTGTTGGGGCTGGCGTGGTTGCGCCGGTCCCGCCGCCAGATGCGCCATGCGCCCTTGGCATCGTTGCCGGTAAAGGCCGCTGCGGCCACCCACAAAAGGGCGGCAATGCGGCTGGGGATGTAGTTGGCCACATCGTCCAGCTTCGCGGCTGCACGGCCAAAATAAAGGTACTTCTCGTTCTTGTAGCCCAGCATGCTGTCCATGGTATTGATAGCCTTGTAGGTCAGCGCCAGCGGTGCCCCGCCGATGAGCATATACAGCAGCGGCGCAATGACACCGTCGCTGGCATTTTTCGGCCACCGTTTCCACCGCGGCCTTGGTCACGCCCTCGGCGGTCACGGTCCTGGGTGTCGCGGCCCAGCGATGCGGCCTCACGGCTTTTGCGAGCGGCGGGCAAGTCGCTTTTTAATAAGCTGAGCGTACACATTTGTGCTCTCCTGCGCAAGGCCCCTTGCCGCCAGCGCCTGCCCGCACCAGAACATCTGCACCGCAAGGCCCAGCCACGGGCTGAGCTTTGCCGCCGCCAGACACACAAGGCTCGTGACCAGAAAGGTGCCCACCGGCAGGCAGAACGCCGTCACGGCACCGCCCAGCAGCTCGCCCTGCGGGGTGCCGGGCAGGCGGGCGCGCAGGAACTTTTCCAGCCGGGAGATACATCTTCCCATAAGCACCACCGGGTGCGGCAGCCACGCCGGGTCGCCGAAGAGCTCGTCCAGCACAAAACCGCCGACAACTGCCTGAAGGATCATGCCCTGCTCTCCTTTGTGTACTGGACGGTCTTCACGAGATACAGCAGATGCTTTTCCGTCCAGTCCTTTGCATCCAGCACAAAGCCGCCCGCGTTGGGCCCGCACCATGCGTAATAGTCCCTGTGGGGGACGGCAAACCGCTCCATGGCGGCCATCTGGGTGCCGCCGTGGGCCAGAATGACCAGCCGTTCTTCGCCTGCGGCAAGGGCTTTATCGATCAGCTCTGCCACGGTGCGGCAGATGCGGTCTGAAAAATCCGTCTTGCGCTCTCCATCCGGGCAGGGGCTTTCGCAGTTGGCCTTCACCCATGCCTGATACTCGGGGTCCTTTTCCATCTCGATGAAATTGCGGCCCTCAAAGCTGCCAAAGCACATCTCTTTCAGGCCGTCCACCGGCACAAGCTTTGCCTCCGGGAACAGGATGCGCGCCGTCTGGCTGGTGCGCTGCAAGGTGGAAACATAGACCACATCGGGGTCAAAATCTGCCCGGCGCAGCTGGGCAGCGCCTTCGGGTGAGAGCGGGATATCGCGCTGGCCCTGATAACGCTTCTGGGCGTTGTATTCCGTCTGGCCATGACGCAGAAGATAGATCAGCATTGAGATAATTCTCCTTTCAAAACCGTGGGGATGCCGCAGAACATCTGCACCACGCACTCTGCCCGTGCGGCCAGCAGGCAGGCAAGCCTGCCTGCCGCCTCGCGGTCTGCGCGCTGTTTGACATCCATCGGCACAACACCGCCGCCTACCTCGGTGGCGATGAGGATATCGTATTCATGGGCAAGCTTGTCTGCCAAGGCAGGCAGGTCGGCGGCATCGGCAGCCAATACCTGCACGTCCGAAAGACGCTTGCCGGGAAGTGTTTGCGCAAAGGTGCGCTTGCCGCTGTAGAGCGGCCCGGTAATAAAGATCATAGCAGCCCTCCCCACTGGCAGGCACACAGCGCCGCCAGCATCCAGAGCTCGGCCTTTTGCAAAAACCACCCGGCAAGGTCGCCGGTGATGCCGCCGAACTGCTTCCAACTCACGGCATGGTAGCGCCAGAGCACCGCCAGCGCTGCCAGCACCAGCGCCCAGCCGCCCAGCGCCGCCATGCCCACGCACAGCACTGCGGCCAGCACCGCCAGCACCCGGCGCACCACAGTTTTGTCTGCTGCAGTGGCAAAGGTGTGTGCAAGACCGGTGTTTTTTGCCATGGGGAACGATGCCACCGCAAGGCCCGAAAGCGCCCGTTCCAGCACCAGTGCCAGAACCCACAGCACACCCACGCTGGGTGTAAAACTCACACAGGTGCACAGGGCAAAATAGGCCAGAAAATAGCTGCACAGTCGGATGACCGCAAAGGCACCGCAATGGGGGTCTTTTAATATTTCCAGCTTCTTTTCTCGGTCGCCGTAGCTGGAAAGGGCATCGCAGGTGTCGGCGTAGCCGTCCAGATGGATGCCGCCGGTGATCCATACCGGGATCAGCGCAAAGCCTGCCGCCTTGGCAAGGCCCGGCAGGGGCAGCGCGCCACACACACACCACGCCGCACCAATAACGACACCAATGAGCGGGAAGGCGCACATGGCGTAGCGCATATTTTTTTCCGTTCCATTCGAACTGCGGCACCGGGATGGCCGAAAAACATGGCAAAGGGCCACCGCAATGGTCTGCAAAACGATCATTTTTCCACTCCTTTATAGTACACGGGGGATGCCGCATACCACCCGCACCACCGCATCTGCCCGGGCGGCCAAGGCATTGTTCACCTGCGCCAGTGCCAGCAGATAGCGGCCTGTGTCACCGGCATAGTCGGCCCCGCCGCTGAACACCTCGTTGGAAACAACGATGAGGTTTTCGCACTGGGCTGCAAGGCTTTCCAGCCCGTGCAGGATGGCTTTGGCCGCGTTTTCCCCTGCTCCCGCCGGGTCGTACAGCTCGTTGGCCGCAAGGTTGCCCAGGTCTTCAGCAAGGCGGTGCCCCGCGCAGGCAGACGCACATTGTCCAGATGCAAGGGACACTCCACCGTTTCAAACTGCTTTGCGGCCCGCACTTTTGCGGTGCTTTTCTACCCGGGCGGCACACTCGGCATCCCACACCTGCATGGTGGCAAGATAGTAGCGGGGGCCGGTGGTTTTCAGCACAAGGCTCTCGGCGTATTCACTTTTGCCGCTGGCCGCGCCGCCCAGGACCAGCGTCAACATTGGGGCGTATACGGCGCAATGCCGCCCTCCGCAAAGGAGTAGCACCCGCCGTATACGGCCAGCGCCATATCCCACAGCGGGATGCTGGCCACCGCGCCGGTGCCCTCGCCCAGATGCAGCCCCGCCGTAATGATGGGTGCCTTGCCCAGTGCTTCCAGCACGATGCGCGCGGCAGGCTCTGCCGAGCAGTGGCTTGCAAACACAGCCTTTGCCGCCGCCGGGCACAGCCGCACGGCGCACAGCGCGGCCACTCCGCTGATAAAGCCATCTGCCAGCACTGGCACGCCGGCCAGTGCACCGCCCAGAAACACACCGCACAGGCCCGCGATATCAAAGCCGCCAAGCTTGGAAAGCACATCCAATGTGTCTTCCGGGTCCGGCTCATTGCAAAGGATGCCGCGGCAGATGGCATCCACCTTACGGGCAAGCCCTTCGTCCGAGAGGCCCGCACCGCGCCCAGTCATAAGCTCCACGGGCTGGCCCAGCAGCACTGCCGCCACCGCGCTGGAGGTGGTGGTATTGCCAATGCCCATTTTCACCGGTGGCGATGAGCCTGTAGCCATCCTCTGCCAGTTCCCGGGCAAGGGCAATGCCCTCCCCAACGGCCTGCACGGCCTCGGCCCGGCTCATGGCAGGGCCTTGGGTAAAATCCGCCGTGCCTGCGGCAATGCGGCAGCTGCGCACGCCGGGCACCGGTTCGCCTGCCATGCCCATATCCACGGGCAGAACATCGCAGTGGGCCGTGCGGGCCATCTGGCACACACTGGTGCGCCGCATGGCAAGGTTTTCGGCCACGGCACGGGTCACTTCCTGCCCGGTCTGGCTCACGCCCTGCGCCACCACGCCGTTATCCGCGCAGAGCACCACCACCACCCGGCGGGAAAGATCAAGCTCCGCACTGCCGGTCAAGGGCGGCGGCATCCTCCAGCATGGTCTCCAGCCGGCCCAACCCGCCCAGAGGCTTTGCAAGGCTGGCCCAGTGGGCGTGTGCCGCCGCACGGGCGGCTTCGTTGGCCGGGGTGATACCCGCCAAAAGTGCATTCAGTTCCGTTTCGGTCATTTTGGTCATCCTTTTGTTTTGCTGTATCGTTCTGCCGCGCGCACAAAGCGGCCCGGCAGGGGCGTGCCCGCCCAGTATAAATGCGGGAACCCCGCATAGAAATTCTCGTTTGCAAAGCCGCATTCCCACTGCATTTTTTCGTTTTTGCAGGCAGTAAATGCAGTGCCGTTTGCGGTGGAATCCCAGTGGTGGAATTCGTGGATGGGCAGCGTTTCTCCGGCGCAGAAGAGCATACTGTCCGCCTTGGCGGTCATTTCGGCATAGCCAAAGCGCACCAGCCTTCCCACCCGGATGCCATCGCCCGGCAGAACGTCTGCCATGGGCCACGCCTTACCGTCGGCATCCTCAAGGCTCCGGCCCAGATACAAAAAGCCGCCGCATTCGGCCGCTGTGGGCAGGCCCGCCTGCACGGCCTGCCGGATGGAGGCCCGCATGGTTTTGTTTTCGCTCAGGGCCTGCGCATACAGCTCCGGGTAGCCGCCGGGCAGATACAGCCCGCCTATATTTTCCGGCAAAACCGCATCCTGCACCGGGCTGAAAAGCACAAGCTCCGCCCCGGCATCCCGCAGTGCGTCCAGCGTTTCGGCATAGGTAAAGCAGAACGCCTCGTCCTTTGCCACCGCAATGCGGACGGATGTGGGTGCAGCTGCTCCCGGCAAAGCTTCCGGCGCAGGCTTTTCGGTCAGCACGGCAAGGCGCTGCCAATCCAGCACCAGTGCATCGGCCAGCAGAGCGATCTTTTCCTGCAGGTCGGCAATTTCATCTGCAGTCTTCAGGCCGAGGTGTCGGCTTTCTACCGCTGCCTGCGGCAAATGGGGCAGATAGCCCAG
>ENA-OPYU01000929-OPYU01000929.1-human-gut-metagenome-genome-assembly--contig:-NODE-929-length-10847-cov-3.325840_pt1 | contig 10847 bp, 17 predicted proteins | sample MGYA00242637_ERZ504482 | MGnify/ENA primary metagenome ERZ504482 (study PRJEB26092, sample SAMD00036237) | human gut metagenome | host: Homo sapiens | study: EMG produced TPA metagenomics assembly of...
CAGTATGACGGCGGAGAGGAAAAGCAGTGTATTTTCAAAAGAGAAGAGCAGGTAGATGCACTGCTTGACCATATCCGAAGTATCCGTCCCGAGATGCCGGTGCACAGCGTGCAGGCAGAAAAAAAACCTGCTGGAGAAACAGCGGATACCTGAACAGAAAAACGCAAGGATTGCTTTTTCGGATGCGCGGGAAGAAATCCAATGGTTAGAAAAATTGTGCGCAGTTTTTGGAAAAAAATGACCTGAGTTATATCGGGAACTGAGCAGCTGTGCGAAGAGAAAAAGAACCTATGATAAGAGCAATCCTGCTTATAAATGGGCAGCGTTTTTCATTACCTGATGGGATTGCGGCACTGGTTTACGGGATTTTATGCGCTGGTCACAAAAGCGGGATTCGGAATTTATTTTCTGTTGTTCGGACTGGCCGCCATCCTTTTTCTTCTCCAGTGCGAATGTTCTTCCTACTGCCCGCAATAACAGGCGGTATGTGGAAGACAGGCTGAAGAAGGCGATAGAAGCGATGTATCGCTACATTGCAGAATATCCGAAGTTTCCTCTTCCGGCGTGTTATGCACATCCGGCAGTACTTCGAAGAATGATTGATATTATTGCAGAAGAACGGACACGGTCTGTGGCAGAAGCTCTGGAATTGCTGAAGCAGGATTTGAAAGCAATGAATTCCAGTGTGGAGCTTGAGCAGGAAGAATACGATGAGGTCATGGCGATCAAGCCGATGTTCCTTGTCAGAGATTATGAATAACAGAGTAAAAAAGTTGAGGGAAGAATCAGAAACGGTTCTTTCCTCAACTTTTTTATCGTATAAAAATTCCATAAAAATCCACTTGAAATATACCCCACAAGGGTATATAATCCATATATGAAATGGGGTGAAAGAAATGGAAGAAATAAGAGAGTGCTGCTGTCATACAAATAAGACAAAAGAACGTACAGAAAAAGAATACAAAGATCTCATCAACCGTCTGAACCGGATTGAAGGTCAGGTGAGAGGAATTAAAAAAACTGGTGGAAAACGGCACCTATTGTACTGATATTTTGATTCAGGTCTCTGCAGTCAATGCAGCGTTGAACAGTTTCAATAAAGTATTATTAGGGAATCATATCCGTACCTGTGTAGCGGAAGACATCCGTCAGGGAAAGGAAGAGACCATTGAAGAATTGGTGACAACACTGCAAAAGTTGATGCGATAAGGGGAGGTGATATCATGAAGCAATACAATGTGAACGGAATGAGCTGTGCGGCATGCAGTACAAGAGTGGAAAAGGCAGTTTCCAAAGTTGAGGGAGTGACTTCGTGTTCCGTCAGTCTTCTGACGAATTCCATGGGCGTGGAGGGAGATGCGAAAGAAGCAGACATTCTTGCAGCAGTGGAAAAAGCGGGATATTCAGCTTCTGTAAAGGGAGAGAATACCGCAAAGCCGGCAGAACATGCAGAAGAGGAATTTCTGAAAGATAAAGAGACTCCGGTCTTAAAAAAGCGGCTGATCTTATCGTTTTGTTTCCTTGTGCCGCTGATGTATCTTTCGATGGGACATATGATGTGGAACTGGCCGCTTCCCGGGATTCTGGCAGAGAATCATGTGGCAATGGGAATTTTACAGCTCTTGCTGACAGGATGTGTGATGATCATCAATCAGAAGTTTTTTGTCAGTGGATTTCAAAGTCTGCTGCACGGCGCGCCCAATATGGATACGCTGGTGGCACTTGGAGCAGGTGCTTCATTTGGCTACAGTACCTATGCATTGTTTGCCATGACAGATGCACAGATGCGTCAGGATATGGCAGGCGTGATGACTTATATGCATGAGTTTTATTTCGAATCTGCCGCGATGATCCTTACATTGATCACCGTCGGTAAGATGCTGGAGGCACGTTCCAAAGGAAAGACTACAGATGCCTTAAAAGGCCTGATGCGACTGGCGCCAAAGACGGCGGTGGTGCTTCGTGACAAAACAGAACAGACAGTTCCTGTCGAACAGATGAAAAAGGGAGATATTTTTGTTGTCCGTCCCGGTGAGCATATACCCGTAGATGGTATTGTTCTGGAAGGAAGCAGCGCGATTGATGAATCTGCGCTGACAGGAGAAAGTATTCCAGTGGATAAAAAAGCAGGAGACATGGTATCAGCTGCTACGTTGAATCAGTCCGGATATCTCCGGTGTGAGGCATCCAGAGTAGGGGAAGATACGACATTATCTCAGATTATCCAGATGGTCAGTGATGCAGCGGCTACCAAAGCACCCATTGCAAAAGTGGCGGATCGGGTATCCGGAATTTTCGTCCCTGCAGTCATGGTGATCGCGGCGATTACATTTGTGGTATGGATATTGGCAGGAGAAAGTGTCGGATTTGCACTCGCAAGAGGAATTTCTGTTCTGGTGATCAGTTGTCCTTGTGCACTTGGGCTGGCAACTCCCGTTGCAATCATGGTGGGAAGCGGAAAAGGCGCAAAAAACGGTGTGATGTTTAAGACTGCTGTGTCGCTGGAAGAAACAGGAAAGGTACAGATCGTGGCATTGGACAAGACCGGGACGATCACAAGCGGAGAACCGAACGTTACAGATATCGTAACGGCGGAGGGAATCCGGCAGGGAGAATTATTACAGACCGCATATGCCCTGGAACAGAAAAGTGAGCATCCGCTGGCAAAAGCGGTGATGACGTATGCAGAAGAACAAAAGCTGACAGAGAGCGTGGAAATGACAGGATTTCAGGCAGTTCCGGGAAATGGTCTGTCCGGCTGGTGTGATGGAGAACGACTTTGGGGAGGAAATTTATCATTCATCCGAAAGACTTGCGCAGTTTCAGAAGATATGCAGGCAAAGGCAAAAGGGCTGGCAGATCAGGGGAAAAACCCCGCTCCTTTTTTGCAAAAGAAGATCAGCTTCTTGGAATCATTGCAGTTGCAGATGTGATCAAGAAAGACAGCCCAAAGGCCGTACAGGAACTGCAGAATATGGGAATCCGGGTCGTGATGCTGACCGGGGATAATGAGCAGACAGCCCGTGCCATCGGAGAGCAGGCCGGTGTGGACGAGGTGATCGCAGGGGTACTGCCGGAAGGAAAAGAAGAAGTGATCCGCAGACTGAAGAATCAGGGAAAAGTAGCCATGGTCGGAGACGGCATCAATGATGCTCCGGCACTGACAAGAGCAGACATGGGAATTGCTATCGGAGCAGGAACGGATATTGCGATCGATGCCGCAGATGTGGTATTGATGAAGAGCAGACTTACGGATGTTCCGGCAGCCATCCGACTGAGTCGTGCGACACTTCGCAACATTCATGAGAATTTATTCTGGGCATTTATTTATAATGTCATCGGAATCCCGCTGGCAGCCGGAATCTGGTATCCATTGTTGGATGGAAATTAAATCCGATGTTCGGAGCGGCGGCAATGAGTTTGTCCAGCGTTTGTGTTGTTACCAAATGCACTTCGTCTCAACTGGTTCCGTATGAAGGACGCCACAAGAGATCGAAAAATAAAAACAAGAAAGAACAGGAGGAAATGACAATGGAAAAAACAATGAAAATTGAAGGAATGATGTGTGGACACTGCGAGGCGTCTGTAAAGAAAGCACTGGAGGCACTTGCAGAGGTGGAAGCGGCAGAAGTAAGCCATGAGAAAGGCACAGCGGTGGTGACACTGCGCTCGGCGGTTTCTGATGAAGTACTGAAAAAGGCAGTGGAAGAGAAAGATTATACCGTTGTGGAAATTCGATAGGATTTATTTGTCAGTATAAAAGAATTTAAAGAGAAAAACAGTCGGGTAAAATCCGGCTGATTTTTTTTAAATGAATCACAAACATCTGGCAGTAAACAGAAAAATATAATACTATATAAGGTATGTAAAAAGATTTTGACAAAGATATTTTGTGGATGTACAGGATATTTGATAGACAAATCAGGAGAAACCTGCGATAGTGCAGAGGAAAGGACGGATGTTATGGAAATAGGTGTAAAATTAAAGAGCAGATCAAGAGTGGATTGACACAGGAGAATGTTGCAGTAAAAAATTCAGGTCTCCCGCCAGACAATTTCAAACTGGGAAAATGAAAAATCTTTTCCGGATATTGTGAATGTGATCAAATTGAGTGACCTGTATAACATCAGCCTTGATCAATTATTGAAAGGAGATGAAGCAATGATAGAACATTTGGAAAAAAGTACAAACATTGTAAAAAGTAATGAGAAATTGATTGCTGCGATTATTGCCAATGTATTGTTGATGATCTTGTTTATATTATTTAATGGTTTGATCATTGAGAATCATTATCTGATCATGGGCAGCTCGATTCTTGGCATTACAGCAACTTGTATGCTATTTTATCAGATTATAAAGAAACTTTAGGAGGAATGGAAAATGCTTATTTTTGCAATTATATTTGTATTTATGGTTTTGCTTGGCGGACTGACATTATCCTATCAGATATTTAAACTGGTAGCTCTTGATGCAGAGAGCAGAGGGTTGAAGCATCCGAAATTATGGGGAATGTTTTCACTTTCCGGAAATCAGGGTGGAGGCGGACTGATTTTATATTTGATTGGCAGAAATCGATATGTGTCCAATATGACAGATGCTGCCATAGTGGAATTTGATTCCCGCAAGAGGCGGGCTGCGCTATCTTTGAGTTTTATTGCAATCGGAACGATTGGAGTGATGTTTATAGCCTTATTTGGAAATGTTTTTTTAAGAATTACAGAGGGTGTCGCAAAGAGATTTTGCGGCATCCTTTTTTACAAATTTTTGAATCTGATTCTTTACAAATAAAAAGATGTGTGTTATATTGAAAACAACAAAAGGTAATACCTATTACATAATACTTTGTAAGGAGAAGAGAAGATGTATCAGAGTCACGAATTTTATTTGAGAAGAGCGATTGAAATTTCAAAAGAGGCAAGAGAAGCAGGAAATACTCCGTTTGGAGCCCTTCTGGTCAACAAAGAGGGAGAGATCATCATGGAGCAGGGAAATATTGAGATCACAGAGAAAATCTGTACAGGGCACGCGGAAGCGACACTTGCAGCAAGAGCATCTCATGAATATTCCAGAGAGTTTTTGTGGGATTGTACATTATATACGACTGCAGAGCCATGTGCGATGTGTGCAGGGGCTATTTACTGGGCGAATATCGGAAGAGTTGTATACGGAATGACAGAGAGGCGACTGTTGGAGCTGACAGGAAGTAATGAGCAGAACCCGACTTTTGATCTTCCATGCAGAGATGTATTTGCAAAAGGGCAGAAAGCAATTGAAGTAGTAGGACCGGTAGAGGCCGTTGAAGTAGAAGCAGCAAAGGTGCATGAGGGATATTGGGATTAAGTTTCAGTCAGGAGCAGAGTATGAAAGCGGAATATTTTGATGAAAAAGTAGGATGGACAAAGACGCTGCTGATCGGATTTCAGCATGTCCTTACCATGTGTCCGGGAACAATCGCGGTTCCCTTGATTTTAGCAGGAGCCCTGGGACTGGGGGAAAAAGAACTGCATTTTTAGTAGCAGCCAATTTTTTTGACAAGTGGAATTGCCATTCTGATTCAGGTGATCGGAATCGGAAAATTGGCAGGATCCAAATATCCCATTATTTTGGGTTCTTCTTTTGCACCTCTAAGCCCTATGATCCTGATCGGAAAAGAATATGGGATGCAGACACTCTTTGGCGCAGTGATCGCATCCGGTGCGATAATTTTTATCCTGTCTTTTTTTTAATGGATCAGATTTTAAAAATCTTTTCCCTCAGGTTGTAGTGGGAACATTTGTAACGTTGATCGGAATTACACTGGCGCCGACTGCACTGCGGGATCTGGCAGGCGGAGAAGGCAGCGAAAGCTTTGGGTCTGTTGAAAATCTGATTCTGGGCACTGCAGTTTTGATCTTTATCATTCTGGTAGAAAAGTATGCAAAAGGAATCTGGAAAAGTATGTCCCTGTTGCTCGGAATCGTGGCGGGAACGATCGTGGGATGTGGTCTGCACATGGTCGATTTCACATCAATCGCGCAGGCAGAAGTATTCCAGCCGGTGAAACCATTTTATTATGGAATGCCGGAGTTTAAAATATGGCCGAATTTTTATTATGAGTATTTTCTGCATCATCAACATGATCCAGTGTATCGGAGTCTTTTCTGTAATGGATGAAATTGTTGGAATCCAGACAGATAATAAGACAAAGGAGAGAGGAATCAGAGGTCAGGCAGCAGCACAGATGGTGACTGGGATGTTCAATTCGGTTCCATCTACCATGTTCAATGAAAATGTAAGTCTGATCGGACTGACAAAAGTTAAAAGCAGATCCGTTGTTGCAGCAGCTGGCATTATGATCATTCTGGCAGGAATTTTCCCGAAGATTTCCGCGGTATTTACGGCTGTTCCTAAATGTGTGCTGGGAGGTGCAACACTGGCATTGTTCGGGGTGATCACTTCTTCTGGAATTTCCATTTTATCCAAACTGGATTTTTCAAAAGATAACAATTTCAAGATTGTAGGGACCAGCATTGCGATCGGAGTAGGCGCAGCATTTGCATCAGATGTTTTTGTGAATATTCCGAATGCATTGCAGATGGTATTAAGCAATGGTCTGTTTATGGTCAGCATCAGCGCGATTTTTCTGAATCTGATCTTGAATGGGAAAAAAGCTTTTTCTTGACAAAGAAAAGGGATTCTTCTATCATCATACATAGGTTAAGAGAAAGAGAGGAATCGCTTTGAGTACGCAGAAATTACGTGTAAAATCCTTGTCCGGACAGGCAAAGGAGGCCATTCTTCAATATATAGAAGAGATGGATCTAAAAACAGACAATAAGCTTCCAAGAGAAGAGGCACTTGCCGAGATGCTTGGAGTGAGCCGGATCACAATCCGTCAGGCATTGAATGATCTTGCGGCAGAGGGGATTATTTTCCGCAGACAGGGAAGGGGTACATTTGTCAATGTGGATTCTCTCAATATCAAGGTCACGTTCAGTCCCTGTATGGAATTGACGCAGATGATCAAAAAGAGCGGGTATGCTCCTTCCGTCAGACTTTTAAATATTCAAAAAGTAAAACGGGAGGAAGAAATCTGTTCTCTTCTTCAGATGCAGCCGGACGAACAGCTGGTAGTGGCAGAAAAGCTGTTTCTGGCAGACGATAAGATCTGTGCATTCTGCAGAGATTATTTCGGAATGAATCTGATCGGCGGGGAAGAGGCATTTGATATGTTTTCAAAGTATGAAGATTCGATTTACAAATATATTTATGAATTGTCCGGGGAAAAGGCGCAATGGGATAAAGTTGAGATCGATACAGTGAATCCGGCAGAAATTGCAGGATTAAAAAAACTATGTATCTGTGAAAGAACTGGGTTTAAGTCCATATCTTTACCTGAAGACATTAAATTACAGTGAGAAAGATAAACCACTGGTCTATGCGAATGAATATTTTAACACGGAAATCATCAAATTTAATCTGATCCGTCAAAAGAATATACAATATTGAGAAAGGGCACTTCGTCTTGGTTGGATGAAGTGCCCTCGTTTTTTTATAAAAGATGTTCAAATGCATCATAAAATCCCGGATAGGAAACGTCAATACAGTGGCTGTCCAGAATTTTCGTGCGTCCGTCAGCTACAAGAGCTGCGATACTGAATGCCATGGCGATCCGGTGATCGAGCAGTGTGTGGATGGTAGCGCCTTTTAAAGGCTCTCCTCCTTTGATCACCATTCCATCTTCTGTCGGGAGAACGCTGCATCCCATGGCGATCAGATTGTCAGTGATCGTCTCGATCCGGTCCGTCTCTTTGACACGAAGTTCCTGCGCATCGCGGATGATGGTCGTACCTTCAGCGCAGGCTGCCATAACGGCAATGATCGGAATCTCATCGATCAGTGTGGGAATGATATCACCGTGAATCGAAATTCCATGAAGCTGGCTGCTGCGAACCAGAATATCGGCCATTTTTTCCCCGGCTTCTGTACGTTCATTTAACAGTGTGATATTACCGCCCATATCTTCGCATACTTTCAAAAGACCTGCACGAGTCGGGTTGATCCCTACATTTTTGACCAGAATCTCGGAATCCGGAACTAAAAGTCCTGCTGCGATAAAGTAGGCAGCGGAAGAAATATCTCCGGGAACAGTGATCTTCTGTCCATGTAATTCCGGACATGGCTGGATCACGGACGTTGCCTCAGAACCTGCCAGCTGATGAACGGTCCGGATATCTGCGCCGAATTCTTTGAGCATCAACTCCGTGTGATTGCGGGACAAGATCGGTTCTGTCACGGAAGTTTCCCCCTCTGCGTAAAGGCCCGCAAGAAGAATACAGGATTTTACCTGAGCAGAAGCAACCGGTGACGTGTAGTGGATTCCGTGCAATTTCCCTGGTTCAATGACCAGCGGTGCGCATCCATTGCCGTGCAGGCTGGAAATATGAGCGCCCATCTGTGTCAGTGGTTCGATGATCCGTTTCATGGGACGTGAGTTGAGTGACTCGTCTCCGGAAAGGGAAGTGGAAAATGGCTGTCCTGCAAGAATACCGGAGAGCAGGCGGGTAGTTGTTCCGCTGTTTTTTACCTGTAATGTTTCCGAAGGCGCAGTCAGTCCGTGCAGTCCCTTGCCGTGTACCAGAATCCGGTTTTGGTGTTCCTCTATTTTAATCCCCATTTTCCGGAAGCAGTCAATGGTGGCAAGACAGTCTGCACCATTTAGGAAGTTGTGGATCTCTGTCATTCCGTTGGCGAGAGATGCGAACATCACACTGCGGTGAGAAATGGATTTGTCTCCCGGAATGGAAACTTCTCCTTTTAATCCTGTAATGCTTGTCAATTCCATAATCATAGATTCCTTTCTTTAAACTTCATATACAATATACCGGTATTTCTGCAGAAGTGCGGCGGCTTTTACAGAGGCGTCCTCTTCGTAAAATTCGATGCGCAGTACCCCTTCTTCAAATTCCCGGTTATGAATGATTCCAATATTTTTAATGCTGATGTGATTGCTCGCCAGAATCGTGGCAATGGTCGCGATTCCTCCAGCTTCATCGATAATGTCACAGTACAGGGCAAAAATCATTTTTGATCGGTCCTGCAGAGTGATCCGGCATGGAATTCCGGTAGTCTCTGGATGACTCGAAGAATGAAAATAATTCCCGTTCATTGCCGGCATCAATGGAAATTTTTGCGCGGTTCAGTTCTTCGATATAAGCGTCCAGGATCCGGGAGATATTATCTTTATTTTTCAGGCAGATCTGCTGCCACATGATCGGAGAAGAAGATGCAATCCTTGTAATATCTTTAAAACCGCCCGCAGCCAGAAGCTTCATCAGTTCCTCTTTTGTATCCGTACTTTTTACGAAGTTGACCAGGCAGGAGGCAATGATGTGCGGCAGATGACTGATAGTTCCGGTGACCGTATCATGCAGCCGGTAGTCAAGCACGATCGGCAGCGCCTTCAGAGACTGTACAAAGCAGCGGTAATCTTCCAGCTTCTCAGAAGAGACTTTGTCAGACGGCGTCAGGATGTAGTATGCATTTTCAATCAGATGAGCCTTGGAGCAATAACGTCTGCCTTTGGTATTATATGTCGTACAGATATAATATTTCCGTTCCCTGCTGGACGTCTGGCGCTTAATTGGTGTAAGACGACTTCCGCAGTCCTTACAATACAGACAGCTTCCGAAGGGATGGGGAATCTCTGAACCAAGCCATTGTCCCCGGCTTCCACGATAATTCGTGCAGTTACGCTTTTCTTTTAATTCCTGCATCAGTGAAAAGGTTGCTTTATCAATAATCGCCGGATGATGATTTTCAAAAATACATTGTTCTTCCTTTGGGACACGTTTGTCCTTTCCATGAACGGTATTCCTTGCACGCTTTTTCAGCCGGAACGTTCCAATATAAAAATCATTGTCCAGGATTTCTTTTATCATGGCATCCGACCATTTGGAAGCGACCAGCCTTTTTGGATAATCTTCCCTCTTCGATTTCGCGTTCCCGCTGGATCATAGAAGGTGTAGGTGCACCATGTTCTGTCAGATACGTGGCGATTTTTCGATAGCCGGAACCGGAAAGATATAAGTCGTAAATTTGCTTAATATATTCTGCTTCTTTTGGTACGATTTCCAGAATCGTCTTATCTTTTTTCATTGCGCCGGTATCCAAAAAGGCGGTCTGGTGATCAAAGTTCCTTCTTTTTGCCTTGCTCCGATGGCTCGTTTGATCTTTTTACTGGTATCTTTCACATACCTTTCATTAAACCAGGTTTTGATACCAATGGTGTCATCACTGGAATCCATAGAATCATAATTATCATCAATGACGATCAGGTGTTTGCCACGTTCCTGAAACTCATCCAGAAGCAGAAGCACCTTTGCGTTATGTCTGCCAAGACGGGAGAAGTCTTTGACGTATACGGTATCAATCTCTTTATCCAGATCTGCCATCATTTGCCGAAATCCCGGTCTGTCAAAGATATAACCGGAAATTCCATCATCTTCATACCAGCGGTCAATTTTTTGACACCATGATCATCGGCATATTGACTGATGATCAGCTTCTGATTTTTATGGAAACGTAATTTTCTTATCATCATCTCTGGAGAGACGGACATATCCTGCATTCATAATTGTTCCTTTCTAAATGTAAATACAAATGTTATGCACTATGTAATTTTATTATATATATAATGGGTAAGAAAAAGTATATAGTCAAATTGAAGGAATTTAAACATATGAAATATTTGATATTGATGATAGATTGCGAAAACCATGTGAGATTTGATATGATTTTAAAGAAAATATTTAATAGATTTTGGAAATTTGACGGAGGTAGTTATGGCTTTTGATTTAAGAAAGAAT
>ENA-OPYU01000930-OPYU01000930.1-human-gut-metagenome-genome-assembly--contig:-NODE-930-length-10846-cov-6.172591_pt1 | contig 10846 bp, 11 predicted proteins | sample MGYA00242637_ERZ504482 | MGnify/ENA primary metagenome ERZ504482 (study PRJEB26092, sample SAMD00036237) | human gut metagenome | host: Homo sapiens | study: EMG produced TPA metagenomics assembly of...
GGGAGAAACTGAAGCTAATCCATATGCCGTACAAGAATTAAAAGATTTATTAGGTGGAAAACACCCGGCCAATACCGGTTTGCGCATTTATATTGGAGAAAAAGGAGACAAATCTATCCGCAAGTTTACTCGTCAAATCCCCAACCAAAAGGAAGGTTATTATCTATCCATCAATAATAAGGAAATAATTCTGGCAGGGAACGATGAACGTGGAACCTACTATGCCTTGCAAACCTTAAAACAATTGCTCAAAGATAACCAATTACCGATAATAGAGATACAAGACTATCCGGCCATATGCTACCGTGGTGTCGTAGAAGGATTTTACGGGACTCCCTGGAGCCATAATGCCCGTCTTCGCCAACTTCAATTTTATGGTGAAAACAAAATGAACACCTATATATACGGTCCTAAAGATGATCCTTACCATAGTTCTCCCAACTGGCGCTTGCCTTACCCCGAAAAAGAAGCAAAACAATTACAGGAATTAGTAAAAGTAGCCCAAGAAAACGAAATAGATTTTGTTTGGGCCATCCATCCAGGGCAAGACATCAAATGGAATAAGGAAGACCGTGAACTATTATTGGCAAAATTTGAAAAGATGTATCATCTCGGTGTCCGTTCTTTTGCCGTCTTCTTTGATGATATTTCAGGAGAAGGTACTAACCCTGTGAAACAAGCAGAACTGCTGAACTACATAGATGAACATTTTGTAAAAGTAAAACCAGATGTAACTCCCCTTATCATGTGTCCCACGGAATACAATAAAAGTTGGTCCGACCCTGCTAAAGGATATCTTACTACTTTAGGAGACAAACTGAATCCATCCATACAAATTATGTGGACAGGAGACCGAGTTATTTCCGATATTACCCAAGATGGTATTCAATGGATAAACGACCGGATTAAACGTCCGGCATATATATGGTGGAACTTTCCTGTTTCCGATTACGTTAGAGATCATCTGCTCATGGGACCAGTATATGGAAACGATACTCAAATAGCCCATCAGATGTCTGGCTTTGTAACTAATCCGATGGAACATGCCGAGGCTTCTAAAATAGCTATTTATAGTGTAGCCTCATACGCTTGGAATCCCCAAAAATATAACAGTGAAAAAACTTGGAAAGATGCTATTATGAAACTATTTGCCCGATGCAGCCACTGAATTGGAATTCTTTGCTGCCCACAATTCGGACTTGGGTCCCAATGGACATAAATATCGCCGAGAGGAATCTGTAAATCTCCAACCTACAGCGCAAAGCTTTACTGAAAGTTACATAAAAAATAAAACTTACACTGAAAAAGATTTCTCTATTCTACAAGAAACCTTCAGCCAGATGATTGAATCAAGTGATATTTTAGTCGCCCATGCTGATAAAAAATCCGATTATAGTAGAAATCATGCCTTGGCTTTATCAATTCAAACTATTGGGAGAAACCGGAAATGAAGTATTGGCAATGGTCAAAGCATACGACAAAAATGACCAATCTTTATTTATGCGTAAATACAAGCACGTGAAAGCCTTACAACAACAAATGTTTCAAATTGACCAGACATACAACCAAAACCCTTACCAGCCGGGTATAAAGACAGCAGGAAGGGTAATCAAGCCATTGATTGATCAAACTTTCGCCACCGTCACGCAATGCTATAACCAAAAATATAGTACACTGCTGAATGCTGAAACCGACTATATGCCGCATAAACTAATAAGCGATATCAGTCAGATAAAGAACTTACCTTTACAGGTAAAGATAAACCGCATTCAGATTTCTCCGGCGCTGGAAGTTATCAAATGGCCCGGTAATGGTTCATTGACTATCGAACTGGATCAAGTTTATCCCGGAGAAAATATAGAGATAGATTTCGGGAAACCGGAAATCGCAACTTGGGGAAGCCTTGAGATATCTGCAAATGGAAAAGATTGGAGTAAAGTAAACTTTACACAAGAAAAGAACCTACTGACTGCCAGTTTACAACAGAAACCAATAAAGGCAGCACGTTTTACCAACATGCAGCATCAGGAACAAGAAATTTACCTCAGACGATTTATTATAACAATAGACAAATAAAACAACTATAAATTATGGGCTTATTTAAATCCTTATTCGGCGGAAACAACATCCCCGAAACCGAAAAAGAGAAAATGATAAAAAGAACTTCGAGATTTTAAAATACGATGGCATCCGCGCCCAACGTATGGGTAAACTACCTTATGCCATTAAATGTTTTGAAGAGGCAGTTGCCATCAACGATGAATTAGAAACTCTCAGCCTGCTAGCCACTGCTTATACACAGGCGAACCGACTAGATGACGCCCGTATCACACTAGACCGCATGGCTACAAAAGATCCTGAACAAGTAAACACCTTCCTTTCACTAGCTGGCATCTGCTATATGCAGGAAGATTACGAAAATATGAAGGATGCCTGCCAAAAAGCTTTGGTTTTAGATAATAAGAACCCCCTATCTTTCTATTTGACAGCAAAAGCAGCTATCGGCATGAAAGATGATATCACTGCCATTGCCATGCTGACTAAAGCTATCGTATTGAAAGAAGATTATACCGAAGCATACCAGCTACGCGCTGAAGTACTTTGGAAAATGAAACAAGCAAAAGATGCTGCTGAAGATATACAAAAGTTACTCAGCCTCAATCCCGACGACGAACAAGCCTTGCTCTTGAAAGGAGAAATTCTAGCCGCCACCAATGAACCGGAACAAGCACAAGAATGTTTTAATCAAGTATTGTCACTCAATCCGTTCAATGAAAAGGCCTATATCCTGTCAGGCGAACTATATCTGGCAAACAAAGATTTTGACAAAGCATTGGCTATATATGATGAAGCCATTGAAATCAATCCAAACTTTGCCAAAGCATATCATGAACGAGGACGTATCAAATTACTTAAAGGAGACAAAGACGGATCTGTGGAAGATATGAAGAAAGCAATAGAACTGGCTCCTGAAAATGAAATTAATATTAGCGGTCAATACAATAATTATGAAAACATGACTAAGAATGTTCCGTTTTAAAAGCGGAACATTTCAATTCGTTTTATTGTTTATTTATATACAAAATAAGCAAAAAACACATGAGCGTAAAAGAACAATATTGGAAATACTCCCTTATCACCATTATACTGGGATTAGGACTTATTTTATTTATAAAAATGTCTCCTTTCATGGGAGGTATTTTAGGAGCATGCACCATTTACATTATGGTAAGAAAACCAAATGTTTTATCTTACCCAAGAAAAGCATTTCAAAAAAAATGCATTACAGCCATTTTACTCTTGATAGAAGCTATTATGTGCTTTCTTGTACCTTTATCATTGGCCGTATGGTTATTAATCAATAAATTACAGACGGTAAACGTAGATACGACAGGTTTTATCCATACGGTAACCAATCTTGCCGATTGGCTCCATACCAAGACGGGATATGACTTACTAAATGCGGAAAACATTTCATCCATAGCCTCAATTCTTCCTGCCATCGGACAGTTTCTGATGGGAAGTATCAGTAGCTTTGCCGTTAATGCTTTCGTATTGGTCTTTGTTCTCTATTTCATGCTAATTGGCGGAATTCAAATGGAAAAATATATCTATGAGTTACTTCCTTTCAGCGATACAAACAAAAAAATTGTACTGAAAGAAATTAATATGATTGTAAGGAGTAATGCGATAGGTATTCCCTTACTAGCAGTCATTCAAGGAGGAATAGCTACATTAGGTTACTATTTATTTGATGTACCCAGCGCGCTATTGTTTGGCTTCCTGACCTGCTTTGCCACCGTCATTCCTATTGTAGGAACAGCATTGGTATGGTTCCCGCTAGCTGCCTATCTTGCTCTTTCAGGAGATTGGACACATGCCATCGGATTACTTCTTTATTGTGGATTAATTGTAACAAACATTGATAATCTCATCCGTTTTATTCTGCAAAAGAAGATGGCAGACACCCATCCACTCATCACCATTTTTGGAGTAGTCATCGGACTTTCTTTATTCGGATTCATGGGTGTCATATTCGGACCGTTATTGTTATCCATCTTCATTTTATGCGTGAATATTTTCAAGACGCAATACTTAAAATAATCACTTTATATATAGTTGATAAGCATCCGCCAGTTGTTTCATCGCCTTTTCGATGATACAACGCGGACTTGCCACATTTAAACGCATAAAGCCAATACCTTCCTTACCAAACATCTCCCCGTCATTCAATGCCAAATGTGCTTTATCTACAAAGAATTCATTCAAATCTTTCTGGCTCAACTTCAGTTCACGGCAATCCAGCCAAACTAAATAAGAAGCCTCCGGACGAATGGCCTTGATTTTAGGTGCATGATTTTTCAAAAAATCGTCTACAAAATCTATATTTCCTTGTATATATGCCAAACATTGGTCAAGCCATTCCGTACCATGACTATAAGCAGCCTCAACAGAAAGAAAAGCAAAGACATGTCCCATATCCAACTCACCGGCATCCATATAGATACGGAAACGTTTACGCAAATCTTCATTAAAAATAAGAGCATGTGAGGCAGATAGTCCCGGCATATTAAAAGCCTTGCTAGGAGACATAAAAGTAACAGAGTTCATTCGAGCCTTTTCACTGACAGTAGCAAAAGGACGATGTGTATGAGGAGGTAAAGTCAAATCCGCATGAATTTCATCCGAGAAGACCAATACTTTCTCATCATAACAGATATCAGCTATCGCTCGTAACTCTGCTTCAGTCCACACAACGCCACCCGGATTATGAGGATTACATAAAATAAACAGCTTACAACCTTTAATCTGTTCACGAAAAGTATCCAAATCCATACGATACATGCCGTTTTCCCATTTTAACGGATTGGTAACCAAAGTGCGCTCATTACGAGTAGTAACCCATGCAAAAGGATGATAAACAGGAGGTTGAATCATTACCTTATCCCCTTTCTGAGTAAAACAATTCATAGCCATACCGATACCTGGTACAATGCCGGGGAACAAAATTTATCATTTCCTTGGCCACAACCAGATCATAACGCTGTTTTACCCAGTTTATAATCGCATTATAATAGCTATCTGGTTTACCTGTATACCCTAGAACTTCATTTTCGCAACGTTTACGGATAGCATCTGTTACAAAAGGAGCTGTGGCAAAATCCATATCAGCCACCCATAAAGGAATCAAATCCGTACGTCCCCAAATATGCTTCAGCCCTTCTACTTTCTCAGCAGACGTACCGCTGCGATCTATCACTTTATCAAAATTGTATCTCATTGTTTCTATTTTTAGGAATTGTCGCCCAAATATAGGAAATTTCTACATTGGGCGACATTAATTCCCTTATTTTTTCAAGGCTTCAATTACCTGAGGCATCATTGTCCAAACAAAGTTTTCACTTTGTGCTGTATAAAAATTACCATCAACAACCGAATTTTTCATCAGTAGCCATCCCTTTACTTACAGCCGGTTTTGCCAAAGGATGCACAGCTAATCTCTTTCCCTCTGTAATTCCAGCAAAATCAAACAACAGGCCTGCAGCACAATGACCTATCAGGATCTTTCCTTTCCCAGCAAATGCTTTCAAGACCGACATCAAGTCCACATTATAAGGCTTATCCGCATTTTGAGCGAATACAGGAACCGCATCCCCACAGGCAAAAACCAAAGCATCAAAATCATCCTCATGCCCTATAAGATTTGCAATCACATCATCGGCCACCAATTCAATACCCGAGTTTGTTTTAATTTCCTTTGTTTCCGCCACTGCATACACCTTATAGGATATAGCATTTTCAAAAAACGCTTCCAAATATTGGAACAAACCGAATCCGTTCACCGGATTTACTGCTAAAACAGCTACTTTCTTTGCCATAATCTTAACTAATTATAAGTGAAACAATAAATTTATCTAGTAAAACAATAGTTATCTTTAGTAAGTTTATTACTTTTGTGATACAAATGTAAGTATCCTTCTTCCAAAAAACAAGAAGGCACCTGTAGATAAGGAACTTACATAGAGGTAACCATTGTTGAACGACAAGGAAATAGGAAATATTAAAAAATGAAAAATTTTCATCCGGATGATAATTGTCCTGTACGGAATGTATTGTGCAGGCTTGGTGATAAGTGGTCTATGCTAGTTCTTATCACATTAAATGCTAACGGAACCATGCGATTTTGCGATATTCATAAGACAATAGCCGATATCTCACAACGCATGCTGACTGTAACCCTGCGCACACTGGAAACTGACGGACTAGTGAGCCGGAGAGTATATGCCGAAGTTCCGCCACGAGTAGAATATGAACTGACAGAAAGAGGGAAAAGCTTAATACCACATATAGAAGGATTAGTAGATTGGGCTTTACAACAGATGCCGGGAATTATGGAAAGCAGGAGCCAAACAGGCACTGTCTAAAAAAAATTTGAAAAAAAACTTCTTATTTATTTGTTTTTGCTAGAAATATATTACTTTTGCAGCGTATTCAATAACAATAAGAACAAAATGAAAGCATTATACAATACATACTTTTTCTTCTTTTATTACTTTTACTTTAGCAACAAAGTGAAGCGGGAATTTGTATGTATACGTTAAACAACGAATAAATCAATGTGATAATAACAACGAAATCCCGCTTCCGGCAGAAGCGGGATTTTTTTATAATACAATAGCGAATGAAAAAGATAGCAATACAAGGTGTACCGGGCTCATATCATGACATTGCCGCCCACAAATTCTTCCCAGGTGAAGAAATCGAACTAATCTGCTGCTCCACATTCGAAGAAATCTTTTCGAATATGAAACAGGATAGCAATGTCATTGGTATGCTTGCTATCGAGAACACCATTGCAGGAAGCTTGTTGCATAACTATGAGTTGCTGCGCGAAAGTGGAATGACCATTATCGGAGAACACAAACTACGCATCAAGCACAGTTTCATGTGTCTGCCCGACGATGACTGGAATACATTGACCGAAGTAAACTCCCACCCCGTTGCCTTGGCACAATGCCGAGAGTTCCTGATGCAACATCCGAAACTGAAGATAGTAGAAACGGAAGATACAGCAGGAAGTGCAGAAGCCATCAAACGGGAAAACTTGAAAGGTCATGCCGCCATCTGTTCCAAATATGCCGCCGATCTATACGGAATGAAAGTATTGGAAGAAGGCATCGAAACAAACAAACACAACTTCACGCGTTTCCTTGTAGTGGCCGACCCATGGAAAGCCGATGACTTACGTGAACGTTCGAAAGTAAACAAAGCCAACATCGTTTTCTCCCTCCCTCACAACGAAGGAAGCTTGTCGCAAGTGCTCTCTATCTTTTCTTTCTATAAAATAAACCTGACCAAGATTCAATCATTACCGATTATAGGCCGAGAATGGGAATATCTGTTCTACGTAGACGTGATCTTCAATGATTATTTAAGATACAAGCAATCTATCGACGCCGTTTCACCATTGACAAAAGAACTTAAAATATTAGGAGAATATGCAGAAGGAACATCAACCATATAATATTCAGCCGGCAAACCGTCTGGCGAATGTTAGTGAATACTACTTCAGCCGTAAACTGAAAGAAGTGGCACAAATGAATGCCGAAGGTAAGAATGTAATCAGTTTGGGCATCGGAAGCCCTGACATGCCTCCTTCGGAAGAAACCGTGCAAGTACTGTGCGAGCAAGCAAAACGCCCCGATGTTCACGGATACCAACCTACTGTCGGCATCCCCGAACTACGCAAAGCTATGGCCGACTGGTATAAACGATGGTATCACGTCGATCTTGATCCGGCGACAGAAATCCAGCCTCTGATCGGTTCCAAGGAAGGTATCCTGCATGTGACGTTGGCATTGGTCAATCCTGGTGACCAAGTATTAGTTCCCAATCCGGGATATCCTACCTACACCTCTTTAAATAAAATATTGGGCAGTGAGATTGTGAACTACAACCTGTGCGAAGACAACCATTGGCAACCCGATTTTGATGAACTGGAGAAGATGGACTTGAGCCGCGTCAAGATTATGTGGACCAACTATCCCAATATGCCGACCGGAGCGAACGCCACGATGGAACTTTATGAAAAGCTGGTAAACTTTGCACGCCACCATAATATTGTGATTGTAAACGACAACCCATACAGCTTTATTCTGAACAAAAACCACTGAGTATTCTCAATGTGCCCGGAGCCAAAGAATGCTGTATCGAGTTCAACTCTATGAGCAAGAGCCACAATATGCCCGGCTGGCGTGTGGGAATGCTTGCCACCAATGCGCAGTTTGTACAATGGATATTGAAAATAAAGAGTAATATTGATTCAGGAACTTTCCGCCCCATGCAACTGGCCGCCGCACAAGCTTACAACAATAGTGTGGAATGGCACGAAGAAGCGAACGTCAATGTATATAGCCGCCGCCGCCAACTGGCAGAAGAGATTATGAAAGTACTCGGTTGTAGCTTTGATCCCAATCAGGTAGGTATGTTCCTTTGGGGACGTATTCCCGAATCTTACAATGACGTGGAAGAACTGACCGAAAAAGTTTTGCACGAAGCACGTGTGTTCATCACTCCGGGTTTCATCTTCGGCAGTAACGGCAAACGCTATATACGTATTTCCCTCTGTGCCAAAGAAGAAAAACTGGCTGAAGCACTGGAAAGAATTAAAAAGATAATGTAACAAAACAAAATATCAGATTATGGAATTAGATTTAAAACCCATCGAACTTCCGGGAATTGCAAAAAAAACGCCCGATGATTATCGCCGGCCCATGTAGTGCCGAAACAGAACAGCAAGTTATGGATACAGCTCTCATGCTGGCCAATAAAGGCATCAAGATTTTCCGTGCCGGCATTTGGAAACCGCGTACCAAACCGGGAGGTTTCGAAGGCATCGGTGTAGATGGCCTGGCATGGCTGAAACGTGTGAAACAGGAAACCGGTATGTATGTTGCCACCGAAGTGGCTACAGCCAAACACGTTTACGAATGTTTAAAGGCAGGTATTGATGTGCTTTGGATTGGCGCACGCACCACTGCCAACCCGTTTGCCGTGCAGGAAATTGCTGATGCTCTGAAAGGTGTGGACATTCCTATATTGATTAAAAACCCTGTCAACCCTGACCTTGAATTGTGGATTGGAGCTTTCGAGCGCATCAATAATGCAGGTTTGAAGCAACTGGGTGCTATCCATCGCGGATTCTCTTCTTATGATAAAAAGATTTACCGTAACCTGCCTCAATGGCATATCCCTATCGAATTGCGTCGCCGCATTCCCGAACTACCGATTTTCTGTGATCCCAGCCATATCGGTGGCAAGCGCGAGTTGGTAGCTCCCCTCTGCCAGCAGGCGATGGACTTAGGTTTTGACGGTTTAATCGTAGAATCACACTGCAATCCCGACTGTGCATGGAGCGATGCCGCCCAACAAGTCACTCCCGATGTGCTGGACTATATCCTAAATCTGCTAGTCATCCGCAAAGAAACCCAAACCACCGAAAACCTGGGCGAACTGCGTAACCAAATCGATGATTGCGACAATGAGATTATCGAGGTATTGGCAAAACGTATGCGTGTCTGCCGTGAAATCGGTACATTCAAGAAAGAACATGATATGACCATTCTGCAGACAGGCCGTTACAATGAAATTCTAGACAAGCGCGGTGCACAAGGCTCACTGTGCGGCATGGACTCAGATTTCATTAAAAAAGTATTCGAAGCCATCCACGAAGAAAGCGTAAGGCAACAAATGGAAATCATAAATAAGTAAACCGATGAGAATATTAATTTTAGGAGCCGGTAAAATGGGCTCCTTCTTTACCGATGTATTGAGCTTCCAGCACGAAACCGCCGTATTTGATGTAGACCCGAAACGCCTTCGTTTTGTTTACAATACCTACCGATATACCACACTCGAAGAGATTGAAGAATTCAAGCCCGAACTGGTTATCAATGCGGCAACCGTGAAATATACACTGGATGCTTTTCACCAAGTATTGCCCGCTCTCCCCAAGGATTGCATCATCAGCGATATTGCCTCGGTAAAGACCGGACTGAAAGAATTTTATGACCAATGCGGATTCCGTTATGTGTCTACTCACCCCATGTTCGGTCCCACATTTGCCAACCTAGACAAACTGAGCACCGAAAATGCCATCATCATCAGCGAAGGCGACCATTTGGGTAAAATCTTCTTCAAAGACTTATACCAAAACCTTGGTCTGAATATCTTTGAGTATACCTTCGACGAGCACGATGAGACAGTGGCCTATTCACTGTCTATCCCTTTTGTTTCCACTTTTGTTTTTGCGGCAGTGATGAAGCATCAGGACGCTCCCGGTACTACTTTCAAACGCCACATGAAGATAGCCAAAGGAGTACTAAGCGAAGACGACTACCTGTTGCAGGAAATTTTATTCAATCCCCGCACCCCGGCACAGGTAGAAGGTATCCGTACAGAATTAAATGAGCTGTTGGATATCATCAACAAGAAAGATGCTGCGGGGATGCGTGCCTATCTTAGCAAGATTCGAGAAAAGATTAAATAACGCATCAGTATAACATAGAAGAGGATGTCAAAGCTCCAACAAGACTTTTTGCATCCTCTTTTTTATTTTATCCATAAAAATGATTTATCAACATATGGCACAACAGCCACACAATCAGATGCTCTGCCGCATAACACCACCAGGCAGGATTGGGACCGGACCGAAATGAAGCCCCCCAACGCTCCCCATACCAATGCCCACATACCGGCAATCTGTATAAACTGATTCACCGCTTTGCCTATCATTTTATTTCCCATTACTCATCCATTTTAGAAAGTCTATCAATTAAATCGTCCA
>ENA-OPYU01000931-OPYU01000931.1-human-gut-metagenome-genome-assembly--contig:-NODE-931-length-10830-cov-1.784827_pt1 | contig 10830 bp, 9 predicted proteins | sample MGYA00242637_ERZ504482 | MGnify/ENA primary metagenome ERZ504482 (study PRJEB26092, sample SAMD00036237) | human gut metagenome | host: Homo sapiens | study: EMG produced TPA metagenomics assembly of...
TCTCCTTCAACAGCCCAATCGTGGGGCAAGTTCAGTTTCCGCCAGTCTGCGTCATTATAATCCAGACGGGCTGCCGCCGTATCATCTCCCAAGCGAAAGGCCCAGTCGGCCGTAAAATCCAAGCTACGGTCATCGCCAGCTACCTCTTTAGGAGCATTGCAACCGGCCAATAGGGACAGCCCGATGGCCAAAGACAATATGATTTTATTCATGGTAATAAATATCTAAAAGATTATCGAGTGCCTACTCCTCTCTCACAGCTATTCAGAAGTGGGGAAGTGCCCGGCACCGAGGAACGACGAGATCGGTACCGGGAAGACTTCTCTCCCTGGCACCGTCGTCTATCATTCTGATTATAATTTTACGGTTTGTGCTTTTCCGTCATACTTCACCGTTGTGCCTTTCGCCTTCAAATCGAACGGTTGCGGCTGGTCTTTGCTTACCTTCACCACATTGAAAGTACGTTCCTTCAGCATACCGGGGAAGTCACCCGTACGGTCGCCGATAACCAGTGTACCCTCAGCATCGTTATAGGCAAACGGTATAGTGGCATATTGTCCCTTCTCGTAGTTATAGTTCACACCTTCATCCTCATAGAGCGTAAACGCGCCGTCCTTACCCGTATAAACATAGAGAGTGATTTCCGAAGCCGGTTTTTCATCACTGTATTGCATATCCGGACCATAAGGTACAATGGCACCTTCGCAAACGTAGAGCGGGATACGTTCATAAGGAGCATCCACTGTCAGCTTCTGGCCACCGTCCACATACTTGCCGGAGTAGAAGTCATACCAACCGCAGCTTGCCGGGAAATAAACCTCGCGGTTGCGTGCACCGTATTCGTAAACCGGAGCCACCATCAGGGCAGAACCGAACATGAACTGGTCACCTATATTGTTGACGTTTGCATCAGCTGTGAAGTCCATTACGAGCGGACGCATGATGGTATAATCATTGAAATAAGTCATACCTGCCAAAGAATAGATATACGGCATCATGTTGTAACGCAGCTTCGTATAATAAACGATGGAGTTGTAGCACGGATGTCCTGCCGGAGCGATATTCCAAACCTCACGGTACGGATACTGGCCGTGTGCACGGAACAACGGGCAGAAAGCGCCGAACTGATACCAACGGGTATTCAACTCTCTCCATTCCTTGTAATCAGCATTTTCACGTCCAGTCTTGTTGAATTCCATCTGACCAGCCACATAACGGTTCTCTACACAGAATCCGCCGATGTCCATGGTCCAATAAGGGATACCGCTGACAGCAAAGTTCAAGCCGGCAGAGATTTGCGCTTTCATATCTTCCCAACGGGTAGCGATGTCACCACTCCAGGTGGCAGTAGAATAGCGTTGCAACCCTGCAAAGCCGGAACGTGTCAACAAGAAGACGCGCTTGTCCGGTTCCACGCCGCGCTGTCCGTCATAGATAGCTTCTGCATTCATCAGTGCGTATGCATTGAAGAACTTGGCAGAGGGGCCGAGTGCTGTCGGACCGCAAAGGTCCTTGCGGTATTGCAAATCCGTACAGTCGCGTATGTTCGGTTCGCTGGCATCCATCCACCAAGCGTCAACACCCAGAGGATAGTAGTGGTCTTGCATCTGCTTCCAGAAGAGCTTGCGTGCATCGGCATCGTATGCGTCATAGAAAGAGCCCAGATAGCCAGGACCGACCCAGTCTTTGATGCTGTCTTTGATAGCCTGCTGATACATCCAACCTTTTCGTCAAATTCCTTGAAGTGTTCGGTCGTAGCATAGAACTTGGGCCATACGGAAATCATCAGACGTCCGTTCATGGCGTGGATGGAGTCGACCATTCCTTTCGGGTCGGGGAAACGTTCGGGATCGAACTCATGGCTTCCCCAGGAATCCTGCTTCCAGTGCAGCCAGTCGATTACGATATTGTCGATAGGAATCTGACGTTCGCGGAATTCCTTCAGCGTGGAGAGAACCTCCTCACGCGTATTGTACTTCTCACGGCTCTGCCAGTAACCCATCGCCCATTTGCGGCATAATCTGGGATTTACCTGTCAATGTACGGTAGCCGCTAATCACATCGTCCATATCATCACCATAAACGAAATAGTAGTCTATTTCATTCTGCATTTCACCCCACCAGGAGAGTTTGTTCTGTTCTTCATCAGCCACCGGACTCAATACTCGCAGACCGCAGTAAGAAACACCGGCATCAGGCTTCCACTCTATCTTCAACGGAACGCGCTTGCCCGCTTCCAGATTGACAGCAAACTTATAAGTGTTAGGATTCCAAGCCGTACGCCAACGTTCGGGAACCATCCAACTCATTATCAATATATACTTTCATGTAGCCTGCATAGTAAAGGATGAAGCGGAACAAGCCGCTTTCTGCCGGTTCTATTTCTCCCTCATAAACTACGTCGGACCCTCCGAACGGGGAACTCCGCAGGCAAATTAATCACCTTACTCAAATGTGCGGCACGGTCCAGATGTTCAAAATAAAGAGAATCCTCACGACGTACAAGGGTTTCCACGTCTTTCTTGCCCGGAATATATGTACCGGTCAAAGCACCTTCCTTGCCCTCTTTATCATAAAGTTTGAAGACATCACCCAGCTGTGAGTAATCGCGCGGGTCACCGAAACGGCAGAGCGAATAGCTGTCCCAAAGCACACCGTAGTTCTTATTAGACACGATAAAGGGTACAGACACCTTTGTATTGTACTGGAACAGTTCCTCATTCTTACCTTTATAGTTGAACTCATCCGCCTGGTGCTGGCCCAAGCCATAGAAAGCCTCATCATTGCCTGCCGACTGGAATACTTGACGTACTGTATATCCTTTCGTACCTTCCACTTCCACCGGAGTAAAGGTCCGCCCGTCAGAGTCTTCAGTCAGAATCTGCTTGCCGTCGGCATCCGTGAAGCGTACCTCACCCGTTGTCTTGGACACAATGGCACATAATTCCGATGTCTTGACAGTCACTTCATCGCCCTGCTCTTCGACCTTAAAGTCGGTCTTATTCTGTTGAGGATCACAATGAGACTCTGCTCCTTTGCAAAATTTCCTTCTCAGGAGTAGCCGATACATGAATGAGCTTCTCACCCATTACTTCCAATCTTACTTTACGCACATCCGTCGGTTGCTGCTGCTTGACTTCCACAACAACACCATTCTCGGTCTTTTGGAATCCGCCTCCGGAACATGCGGCGAGCATCCATCCGGCAAGCAAATAAACTGAAGTGATTTTTTCAATTTCATATTACTGTTTTTAAAGTGAATTTTCTCCGATGTAAAAATAGAAAGTTTCCTTCAAAAACGGGTCTCCCCGATGTTGAAACAAAAGGGCGCTTTTGATTACCCTAAAAGACAATATGTTTCCGTAAGGGGTATCTTTTGTTATCTACCCTCTCTTTCCTGATAAACAGAGGGCAAAACACCGAATTCATCCTTGAAATATTTGCTGAAATACTTGGGGTTGTTAAAGCCCAACTGATACGCTATCTCCGATACATTTTGCTGACTCTCGCGCAGCATCTGCGCCGCTCTTTTCAGACGGATGACACGGATAAATTCAATAGGTGTCTTACCGGTTATCTGCAAGAGTTTCTTGTAAAGATGTACCCGGCTCATACCCAACCCCCGACTCAACTCTTCTACGGACAAGTCACACCGACCGATGTTCGCCTCCACATATTTGATGGCATTTTCCACCAGCTTTTCATCCAACGAAGTAATGGCTATTTCACTTGGTTCGGGGTCAATGAGCGACTTTGCCTTGCGCTTCTTGCTCAGGTCAATCAACTTGCGCATACGCAGAATAAGGATTTCCACATTGAAAGGTTTCGTCACATAATCATCCGCACCGATGGTCAACCCTCCACTTTATCTTCCACAGCCTGCCGTGCAGTGAGTAATATCATCGGAATGTCACTCGTGCGTTTATCGGTCTTCACCCAGCGGCACAATTCATTCCCATCCATCTCGGGCATCATTACGTCGCTGACAATAATATCCGGCATCAGTTCCGATATTTTCTGCCAAGCTTCCCGACCATTGGAAGCTGACTGTATACGGAAATACAAGCTCAGACTATCTTTCATGAAGGCAACCAAATCTTCATTATCATCCACAATCAGGGCCAACGGCTTTTCTTTTTCATCTTCATTATCCTCCATATCGTCCAGCAAATCAACCGAAAGCGCTTCCTCTTCCATACCCGGCAAAAGTTCCTCATGCTCTTCCACCTCTTCTGTAAGCGGTGCAGGCTTGGGAGGACTTACACGTACATGTTTAACCGGGAGCTCAACCAGAAACACACTACCGGAACCCACATTGTCGACAACGCGCACCGTACCCTCATGCAGCGTCACAAAGTCGCGTACCAGGCTCAAGCCAATACCGCTACCCGTTGACTGGTGCTCCGGTTCTTCCTGCTCCACCTGATAGAAACGTTCAAAATCCGCTCCTTGTCTTCATCCCTGATACCGACACCGGTATCCGATACTTTATCAGCAATCTTTCCGGACATCTCTTTCGACATTTCCAATGCCACATCCACACGTCCCCCCGTCCGGAGTAAATTTGAAAGCATTGGACAGAAGATTCATCACAACTTTACCAATTTTATCCTCGTCGAATGACATATTCAGCGATTCCATGGCCGAAAAGAATGTCAGATGCACATGTTTCTTTTCAGAAAGCATCAGGAAAGAAGCACAGATGCTACGCACATACGCCACAATCATCCCCCTCGGACAAAGTGAGATGCAATCCTGCCATCTCATTCTTACGGAAATCGAGCAACTGGTTGACCAGATTCAACAAACGCTGCGCATTGCGGTACATCAGTTGTAGCTTGCCATGCAGTTTTTCGTCCGTAATCTCCTTCATCATACTTTCCATCGGCGATATAATCAGCGTAAGCGGCGTACGCAACTCATGGCTGACATTCGTAAAAAAATGCGGAATTTCATCTGGCTCAACTCCTCCCTCTTCTTCGCATCTTCCTCTATCTGGCGGATTCTGAACTTATTACGTTCCCTCCGTTGTACGGCATAAAGTGAAAAGGAAACAACTCCTACTATCAGAAGAGCATAAACGATATATGCCCACGGAGTCATCCAGAAAGGCGGAAGAATGACAATCTTGAGCGAAGCCTCTTCAGTACCCGCATATCCGTCACTGTTTGTAGCCTTCACTTTTAAAATGTAAGTCCCCGGAGCCAGATTGGTATAGGTAACGCGATGCATATCGGACATACTCGTCAGCCAGTTCTCATTAAACCCTTCCAATTTATAGAAATACTGTGTCTTTTCGGGCAGCACGAAATTGTCCGACGCGAACAGCACCGTGAACACATTCTGCTTATAAGCCAAGACAACTTCTTCTGTTTCATTCAAAGCTTCCTTCAAGATGACACGTCCTGCATACTCCTTGCCCACCTTCACGTCTTCATTGAACAACTGGAAACCGGTAAACATAACCTTGGGCAACGTACGGTTATACTTTATGTTGCCCGGCTGGAAGCGATTCAGCCCATACAGTCCTCCCACTACAATCTCGCCCGTATGCAGTCGTTTGAGGGAACGCTGGTTGAAGTCACAACTCTGCAACCCGTCCTTGTCATTATAGGTATAGCAACGGAACACGGGCTGCTCCGTCTTGCTGTCAACGGACAACACCACGTTTATCAGTTCTCCTCCGGTGCTGATCCATATACTTTTGTTTCATCTTCCGTAATACCTAATATCAATAGTTTGGAGAAACCGGGTTTGATAGGCACTTCGTACAATTCATCCCGTTTGCTGTCATATACATTCAAGCCTTCACGCGTGGCTATCCATAACAAACCGCGACTATCTTCGTAAACTTGATTGATATTTTGGTTGGAAAGTCTGGTCTTACCCGATTTTGTACCTGCAAAATTTGTAATCTCGCCGGTCCTCAGGTCCATGAAAGCCATCCCTGCCGAAGTACCGATAATCAGATTATTGTCACAGCTGATGCAGAGGGATGAGATATAGTCCGACACAAGGTTTGAATTACCTGTAGAATAGGTGGTAAATATCCCCGGTCTGAGGATTCAGGCATTGCAATCCTCCCCCCAACGTACCGATCCAGATATTTTTGTCCGCATCTTCTGCCAATGCCCATACATTGTCATAGACCAGCGAGTTACTGTCTCCCTTACGGGACCGGTAATGGATAAAGCGGTTTTCCCATCATAGCAATTCAGTCCGCCCCAGAAAGTACCAGCCACACTCTGCCGCTACTGTCCCGAAGAAGGCAGACTATGACATCACTCGAGATAGAGCGGGGATCTGCCGTATGCGCAAAAAAACATACGTTCATCCGTCACGCTATTCCAGCGAATCAACCCGCGGTCGTTGGTCCCCACCCATACGATATCACCGCCTCCGTCCTCCACACAATTGATGTCGCCTACATCGGCAATGCCGAATTTGAAGACACTTTCATTATAGAAAGAGACGCCCTTCTTGTAGGTTCCCACCCACATCGTACCGGCCTCATCTTCATAAAGAGCCGTTATTGTATTGTTGGACAGAGTACGCCCGTTATTAGGATCGTTCGCCAGACGGATTTTCCGTCCCGCCGGTTCTATCAATTCAACGCCATCCTGATCCCTGCCTACCCATATACATCCGTATTTATCCTGTGCCACTGCACGTACGGTATTGTAGGTGTCCGTTCGGGGAGAACGCTGTTCCCAAACCTTCCGAGAAAGGCTATAAATCCACATCCCCTCCACACTGAATATCCACGCCCGCCCACTATGGTCGACAAACAAATCAAAGGTAGCATTCTTTACTTCCCTGCAATCTTCGGCAATGTCCGGATTGGTCCACTTGATATTTTGCTTTTCCTCATCTATACAAACCAAGATACCGTTACTCAAAACCAACAGGATTCCTTCGCCGCATTCTTTCATGTCGGACACTTCGGCTTTCGCAAGCAGTTCATCCGCCTCCTTTACTGCCACGGCATTTTTCTGTCCTTCTCTATAGCTGTAAACACCTTTACCATTAATATAGATCCAGAAAGTCTTTTCCTTATCAATATAGATAAGCGAAGGATTTCCGGTCAGACCGACGTTCCACATCCAAGCTTCCACATTACGGTCAAAAACATCGGAAGCCGAGTTGTAAATGGCATACCCACTTCCCGTACGTATCCACAAATTACCGGACGCATCTTCTTGTATATCCTCGACATAACTATCGGGAAGAGATTTCTCGTCATCTTTCTGGCTGCGATAAATCTTTATATTGTAACCATCATAGCGGTTCAGCCCCGAAGCTGTACCAAACCACATGAATCCGTTTGAATCTTTATAAATAGCATTAACCTGATTATTGGAAAGTCCGTCTTTCACTTCCAAATGTTTAAACATGTAGTCATGTGAAGCAGCAGAGAAACATACCATCCAAACCCACAAGAGCAGTAGTTGCAGTCTTTTCATACTATCAGAGCTAAGGGAAGTTATTTTTGTTGCAAATGAAGTGAAAAACGAACAGAAAAGTCAAGGAAAGACAAGGATTTTTAAAGAAGGAGAAGCATATCCCTCGCGGACATACTTCTCCGTAAACCAATCAAAAAAAATCTATATCAACAATCCTTGTAACCTATAAAACCTATTTGTATGATACTTTTAAAAAATCTGTCTTTTATTCTATCCACCACTCAATCAATAAGGGTATTGACCGGCTGCGGCTCCCTTCAATGATGCCCTCAATGGCATAAGCCTCCTTCGCCGTACCCGTACCACGGTTCATGTCACCGCCGGTTTCCCAATAAAAGGGGACACAACCGTGGTTTTTCGCCTCTCGGGTGACTACCTCATTCCAATAGGAGCGGCTCTTGTTATGCATCTCCTGGTCAATATCAGGATAGGCAAGTTCAGAAGTCCCCTCTATCTTGTCTTCTTTTGCCCGCTTCATGGCACTATACTCGCCTACAATCACAGGAATTCCCTTATCTGCATAGGCCGTTTTCATCTTCTGGAATTGCTGCTTCACATAATCTTCTTCGTAACCGGTGGCATTATGAATGGAACCGGATACATGATTATCCTTACCCCAATAAAGGAATACATTGCTCCAGGTTTCGTCATGGTTCATCATGGTGAACTGATAGGGATCATAGAAGTGAACTTCCACCATCAGACGGTCGGGTACCTCATCCTTGGGCATCGTGTAGTCATTCACCGTCTTGTCAATATTGGTATAAGGACCTTGCACAATCAGACAACGGCTCGCATTATTTCCTCCGGTGGCACGCACGGCATCAATGAAGGTCTGTTCGTATTTCAAGATGACATCTATGGCCGATGTGCCAACGTTCCCCTGGTCTTGCTGTCCGGGTTCGTTACATCCGGCAAAGAGCAGGTGTTCGTCATAAGCATTCAGTTTATTGGCAATCTGTGTCCAGATAGCTTTCTGCTTGGCATCTACTTCGCTGCTGTAACCATGGGTGATACTCTCTTCAAGCCAACCGCCATCCCAATGGATATTGACAATGGCATACATATCATTGGCTACACAGTAGCCCACCACTTCGCTCACCCGGTCGAGCCATGCAGCATCTATCTCATAGGTCGATGGATTCACAATGTAGTAATCCCACGCGCAAGGGATGCGCACCGCATTAAATCCCAATGCCTTCAGCCCTTTGATATATGCCTCACTCACTTTAGGATTTCCCCATAACGTTTCGCTCGCTATCTTGTTCTTGTTATCACAAGCTTCCAGCGTGTTGCCGATATTGATACCTGCATACATCTTGGCGGCAAGTGTCCTGGCATCGCTTTCCATATTGCCGGTTTCGCCCGCACCCTGCTTTACGGCCACAGTCTCCGTCAGGCTACCCAAAGTAAAAGAGATATGGCCTTCGCGCGCTCCCAAAGGGATTGGGAGAGACGGTAAACTTGAAAATCTTGTCTTCCATGGCACGGGTATTGACCGCCTTTATCCAAGAAACATCGGAAACGGCTTGTACGTCACCATTGGTTTCCACCACCACAGAAACATCTCCTCCCGCAGCTGGCAGGTCGAAAGAGGTAGAGTTGGATATGATTAATCCGTCCGCAGCCGTTTGTTTCACTGTGAAGCTCCCTACTTCGCTGCCTCCGGCTTTCACCGTTACCTTGGCTTCACGGTCACTCGTGTCCGTATTGGCTTCTGCCATAACGGTATACTTCAAATACTACTCGAAGCAGAACTTTCGGCAGTAACCTTACACCACTCCGGTGCACTGCTGGTAACTTCCAATGCAACGTTCGACTTGATGTTCAGCGTACTTGTTCCTCCGGTCTTGGAGAAAGTCATTCCATCCGTCAGAATGTTCGCGGGAATCGTTATTTCTGGAGTCACAGTATCATCATTGCCGGAACATGCGGCAACGAAAGAAGAGAAAAGCAGTGCCGACAGCACCAGGCAAATTTGGAATTTTTCAATGATATTCTTCATCATGTCTTTACGTATTAAAAATAATGGTTAAATCAGTGAGAGCAAAAGTAGCGGAAAAGGCGGAAAACACACCGATGCCATGTTATCTGCAACGGTATCATTTGTTTCCGAATAGGGCTCAAAAGTTATCATTGAATGACATCAGACACATCCGGCTTGCTTGAACCGAAAGAATACTTTATTTTTGTGTATAAACACTTCCTTCAACTACCCTGATTCATATATCTGATAAACTATTTAAAATACAATGCATTTATGAGAAAGATGATGTTACTTTTTAGGACTGGCGCTCAGCCTGTCCTGCTTTTCACAAAACCGGCAAGGTTATCAAAATCCCGTTATTCCCGGTTTCCATCCCGACCCGAGTATCTGCCGCGCAGGAGATGACTTTTATCTGGTCAACAGTAGTTTCCAATATTTCCCGGGCGTACCGTTGTTCCACAGCAAAGACCTCATCAACTGGGAACAAATCGGACACTGCCTGACGCGCCCCTCACAACTGCCGCTTCACGACGCCGGCCCATGGGGAGGAATCTATGCACCTACCATCCGCTACAACAGCGGTACATTCTACATGATTACCACCAACGTGTCCGACAAAGGCAACTTCCTTGTACACACTACCGACCCGCGTGGCGAATGGTCAGAACCCGTATGGCTCAAGCAAGGCGGTATAGACCCGTCCCTCTATTTGAAGACGACAAGTGTTACCTTGTCAGCAATCCGGGCGTAGGTATCTATCTGTGCGAAATCAACCCCAAAACCGGCGAACAACTCAACGAGTCCAAACGCATCTGGAACGGCACGGGCGGACGGCACCCTGAAGGGCCGCATATTTACAAGAAAGACGGCTGGTATTATCTGCTGATTTCCGAAGGCGGCACGGAATACGGCCACAAAGTGACAATAGCCCGTAGCCGCGATATAGACGGCCCGTACGAAGAGAATCCCGCCAATCCCATCCTGACCCACATCAACAAGAATGCACAAAACAGCCCGATACAAGGAACCGGCCATGCCGACCTGATACAAGCCCCTGACGGTTCGTGGTGGATGGTGTGTCTCGCTTTCCGTCCGCAAAGCGGCAACCATCACCTGCTGGGACGCGAAACGTTCCTTGCTCCCGTGCGCTGGGACAAGAATGCCTGGCCGGTAGTAAACGGAGATGGCACAATAGCCCTGCAAATGGATGTGCCAACCCTACCGCAATATCCTCTTGCCCCCAAGCCTGCACGCACCGATTTCAAAAACGGCAAATTAGGTCCCGAATGGGTTCATATCAGAAACTATCATCCGGAAAACTATACCTTTGCTTCCGGTAACCTCCGTCTGAAAGCAACCCCCGTAAACCTGAACAACGGG
>ENA-OPYU01000932-OPYU01000932.1-human-gut-metagenome-genome-assembly--contig:-NODE-932-length-10828-cov-4.336791_pt1 | contig 10828 bp, 15 predicted proteins | sample MGYA00242637_ERZ504482 | MGnify/ENA primary metagenome ERZ504482 (study PRJEB26092, sample SAMD00036237) | human gut metagenome | host: Homo sapiens | study: EMG produced TPA metagenomics assembly of...
AGAATTATACAGCAGGGGCAGAATAACCTTTTCTGCTGATGCAGGTGAAGAATCCTGCGAGGCAGGATCTTTCTATGAAAACCATAATAAACACCATAATAGAAACCATAAAATTCTGGGAGGAAAAAGGCATGGATTACAAGAACGCGGGCGTTGATATTGAGGCAGGATACAAATCAGTAGAATTAATGAAACAGCATATTGCAAAGACTATGAGACCAGAAGTACTTGGAGGAATCGGCGGATTCTCAGGTGCTTTTTCCATGAACAGCTTCAAGGATATGGAAGAGCCTACACTGGTTTCCGGAACTGACGGAGTTGGAACCAAGCTGAAACTGGCATTTATTATGGACAAACATGACACTGTTGGAATCGATTGTGTGGCAATGTGTGTAAACGATATTGCATGTGCAGGCGGAGAACCTCTTTTCTTCCTGGACTACATTGCCTGTGGAAAGAACTATCCGGAGAAGATTGCTGAGATCGTAAAAGGTGTTGCAGAAGGCTGCAGCCAGTCAAGCGCAGCCCTCATCGGCGGCGAAACTGCTGAGATGCCAGGATTTTATCCGGTAGACGAGTATGACCTGGCTGGATTTGCAGTTGGTGTTGTTGATAAAAAAAGACCTGATTACAGGAGAGAATTTAAATACCGGAGATGTTCTGATCGGAATGGCTTCCTCAGGCGTACACAGCAATGGTTTTTCTCTTGTCCGCAAAGTGTTTGAGATGACAAAAGAGTCTCTGGACACATATTATGATGAACTTGGAACTACCCTTGGTGAGGCGCTGATCGCACCAACCAAGATTTATGTAAAAGCTCTTAAGAGCATTAAAGATGCAGGGGTTAAGATCCACGCATGCAGCCATATCACAGGCGGCGGTTTCTATGAGAATGTACCTCGTATGCTCAAAGAGGGCACAAGAGCCGTGATCGAGAAAGACAGTTATCCGGTACTTCCGATCTTTAAGCTTCTTGCAAAGACCGGAGACATTGAAGAAAAGATGATGTACAACACCTACAACATGGGACTTGGTATGGTTCTGGCAGTTGATCCGGCTGATGTAGATAAGACTATGGAAGCAATCAAGGCAGCAGGTGAGACACCATACGTAGTAGGACGTATTGAAGCAGGAGAAAAGGGAGTGACATTATGCTAAAGGTTGCTGTCCTGGTATCAGGAGGCGGTACCAATCTCCAGGCAATCCTGGATGCCATTGATTCCGGCAGGATCACCAACGCGGAAGTTTCTCTTGTGATCAGCAATAATCCAAATGCTTACGCACTGGAAAGAGCGAAGAACCATGGTATAGAGGCTGTCTGTATTTCACCTAAAGAATTTGAAAACCGTGAAGAATTTCATAAGGCACTTTTAAAGAAATTGCAGGAAAGCGGAGCAGAACTGATTGTTCTTGCAGGCTATCTGGTTGCAATTCCACCTATGATCGTGGAGGCATTTCCAAATAAGATCATCAATATCCATCCATCCCTGATCCCATCCTTTTGCGGCGTAGGATACTATGGACTTCATGTTCATGAAGCTGCCTTAAAAAGAGGCGTGAAAGTAACAGGTGCTACTGTTCATTTCGTGGATACAGGTACAGATACCGGCCCTATTATTTTGCAGAAAGCAGTAAAAATCGAGCCGGATGATACCCCACAGTCTCTTCAGAGAAGTGTAATGGAAAAGGCAGAGTGGAAGATCCTTCCGAAAGCAATTAATCTCATTGCCAATGGAAAGATTTCGGTAGAAGATCATATTGTGACTATCAGCGATTAAGGAGGAGATTATGAAAGTACTGATCGTAGGAAGCGGCGGAAGAGAGCATGCAATCGCATGGAGTGTATCCAGAAGCCCTAAGGCAGATAAGATTTACTGTGCACCGGGAAATGCAGGAATTGCAGAGTATGCAGAGTGCGTGAACATTGGTGCTATGGAATTTGAAAAACTTGCTGATTTTGCTCAGGAAAATCAGATAGACCTTACCATCATCGGTATGGATGATCCGTTGGTAGGCGGTATAGTAGACGAGTTTGAATCCCGCGGTTTACGGGTATTCGGACCTCGTAAAAATGCAGCAATCCTGGAAGGCTCCAAGGCATTTTCCAAGGATCTGATGAAGAAATACAACATTCCGACAGCCGCATACGAGAATTTTGATGACCCGGAAAAGGCACTGGTTTATCTTCGCACCGAAGCAAAATTCCCTATCGTCCTCAAAGCAGACGGACTTGCTCTTGGAAAAGGTGTTCTGATCTGTCAGAATCTTCAGGAAGCAGAAGCTGGTGTGAAAGAGATCATGGAAGATAAGAAGTTTGGAAGCGCCGGAAATACCATGGTTATTGAGGAATTTATGACTGGTCGTGAAGTTTCCGTTCTTTCTTTTGTAGATGGAAAAACAATTAAAACCATGACCTCCGCACAGGATCATAAGCGTGCAAAGGACGGTGACCAGGGCTTAAATACAGGCGGAATGGGAACCTTTTCTCCCAGTCCTTTCTACACAAAAGAGGTGGATGAGTTCTGTAAGAAATATGTATATCAGCCAACTGTGGATGCAATGGCCGCTGAAGGAAGAGAATTTAAAGGAATCATTTTCTTTGGTCTGATGCTGACAGCAGATGGTCCGAAGGTACTGGAATACAATGCCCGTTTCGGAGATCCGGAAGCACAGGTTGTTCTTCCGCGTATGAAGAACGACATTGTAGAAGTTATGGAAGCCTGCATTGATGGAACTCTGGATCAGATCGATCTTCAGTTTGAGGACAATGCCGCTGTTTGTGTAGTTCTCGCAAGTGACGGATATCCGGTGAAATATGAGAAAGAAATCCCGATGTATGGATTTGAGAATTTCAAGGATAAAGAGGGATATTACTGTTTCCATGCCGGAACCAAGTTTAAGGATGGACAGATCGTTACAAATGGTGGACGTGTTGTAGGAATCACAGCCACAGGCAGCAATCTGAAAGAGGCCAGAAAAAATGCCTATGCGGCAACAGAGTGGATCACTTTCGCAAATAAATATATGCGCCATGATATTGGAAAAGCAATTGACGAAGCATAATTAAGTGGTATAAAATAGGCAGGAGACAAGAGTGTTTCCTGTCTGTTTTTGGTTATGGAAGTCCTGACAGGATGAAAATACAAAAGTCAGAGAATTCTGTGTTGCAGAATTTATTTAGCAAAAGCATTAGGAGGAACCATTATGTACAATGTGAAGAAAGTAAACGAAGATTTATACTGGATCGGTGCAAGTGACAGAAGACTTGCCCTTTTTGAAAATATTTACCCGATTCCAAGAGGAGTTTCCTACAACTCTTATGTGATCCTGGATGAGCATACCGTGCTTCTGGATACAGTTGACAAGTCTGTAAGCGGACAGTTTTTTGAAAATCTGGAGCATGTTCTTGGAAACAGACCTTTGGATTATATGATCGTAAACCATATGGAACCAGATCATTGTGCAATTGTGGAAGAGGTGGTAAGAAGATTCCCGGAAGTGAAGGTTGTGGGAAATGCCAAGACCTTTAACATGATGAAACAGTTCTTTACCTTTGACGTGGATGCCCATGCAGTTGTGATCAAAGAGGGAGATACCATCAGTACAGGTAAACATACCCTTGCGTTTGCCATGATCCCCATGGTTCACTGGCCAGAAGCAATGGTTACATACGATGCATATGACAAAGTGCTTTTTAGCGCAGATGCTTTTGGTACTTTTGGAGCGCTGAATGGAAATGTGTTTGCAGATGAAGTAAACTTTAAAGAAGAGTGGCTGGATGATGCCAGAAGATATCTGGTAAATATTGTTGGAAAATATGGCGGACCGGTTCAGAGTGCCCTGAAAAAGGCCCTTACACTTGATATCGCCATGATCTGCCCACTTCATGGTCCTATCTGGAGAGAGGATCTTGGATGGTTTATTGACAAATATCAGAAATGGAGCACTTATACACCTGAAGATCATAATGTTGTGGTTATGTATGCCTCCATTTATGGAAATACGGAGAATGCAGCTGATGTTCTGGCAGGCAGACTGGCAGATGCAGGGGAGAAGAATGTGAAGGTTTATGATGTTTCTGTAACAGATCCTTCCTATCTGGTAGCGGAAGCATTCCGCTGTGACAGAATCGTATTTGCCTGCCCGACTTATAATGCAGGACTTTTCCCGAAGATGGAAACCCTGCTTCATGAACTTGCTGCCCACAATCTGCAGAAGAGAAAAGTGGCAGTTCTGGAAAACGGTACCTGGGCTTCTACTGCAGGTAAGCAGATGAAAGAGATCCTTTCCGGTATGAAAGATATGGAAATCTATGAAGAGACGGTAACGGTAAAGTCTGCCCTGAAAGAAGACCAGCTGGCACAGCTTGATAAGATTGTAGAATTTATGACAAAATAAGAGAAGGCTTGTCGGATCAGTGGATGCCAGGCGTGACAAGATATGCCGAAAATTGGGGCGTGCAGCATGAAGAAATGATTTTTGGGACACGTTCTAGTATGGAACGCGGTAAAATTGCATAAAAACACTGACGGTTAGACTTTACTTTTTGCAATTTTGTTATAAAATAAAACCTATATTAGGTTTTTGTCGATATGTTTTGAAATCTGCCAGACAGGACAAGGTTCATAGAATTTTCGTATACGACAGCAGGAAACCAGGACTGAGAGGATAATGACATGGGAATCACTGAACAGGAAGCAATTAAGGAATTACAGACAAGAGACGAAATCTTTGTAGCGTATTCACAGGCTACGAAGCTTCCATATGTAATTTGCGATCAGGAGAGCTTTAATGATCAGGTGTGGGTATTTGCCACAGAAGAAGAGATTAAAGCATTTGGTAAGAAGAAATTAGAGGATAAGATTCTTCTTATGGGAATGAAATATGAGAAGAAAGACTACCCAAGATTCTACGGCACACTTTATGCAATCGGTGTAAACAGTGTAGTATGGGTTGATGGAGAGAATCAGATTGAGGTTGAACTTACCAGAATTGCCAGACAGGCAGATTTCAGCCAGCTTGAGCCGAAGAAGCAGCCACTTTTTAATTCCACTCTTCAGCTTTCCGGTATCTATTTTATGCAGGAGCTCCGTCGCCCGATTAAGAAAGAGGAGCGCACTGTGAACCTTCGTGAAATGGAAGAAGAGCTGATCGTGAACCTTAAGAAATCTGAATTCCTGGTAGCTATGGCTACTGATCCGGAAGACCCGACCAAGGTTAACATTCCATATCTTAAGAACAAACAGGGGGATATTCTTCAGCCGGCTTTTACAGATGTTATGGAATTTGATTAAATTTGCAAGAGGCAAGAAGCTTCGGGCAGCCAAGGTTCCATTTGCCAAACTGCCAGGTCTCATTATCAACCAGGCGAAAGCATTTGTGATCAACCCGATGGGATTCAATCTGATTCTTGACAGAGTACAGCTTGGAAAGATTCTGGGTGTGGAGATTCCTCCGGCTTCAGTACCGGCTGAGAGTGCACCTGCTGCGGCAGCAACGCAGGAGACTAAGGCATCAGAGGGTGAAGTAAAGGCAGAAGAAGCACCGGCAGCTGAGACACCGGTTCAGTAGGAATAGGGAGCGCTGCCAGCTTTGCAGATGGCTTGGCTTATATCTAAACGAAGTGTTTATTACGAAAGATAGGAAGAGACCGGGGCTGTATGACTCCGGTCCTTTTGTTTTTGGGATATTCACTATTTTTTACAGGGAGGGATAAAATGGTAATAGAGATAGATTTCCAGAGTGACGAGGCACTTTATACCCAGCTGATGAATCAGATCATTATGGGAATTGCCACATCCCGGTTGCAGGAAGGAGATCCTCTTCCATCTGTCAGACAGCTTGCGGATACCATTGGAATTAATATGCATACTGTAAACAAGGCCTATTCATTGTTACGCCAGGAAGGATTTGTCTCCATTGACAGAAGAAAAGGCGCAGTAATCTGTCTGGATGTGGATAAGTTAAGGGCTATGGAGGAATTGAAGCAGAATTTACGTGTTGCGCTGGCAAGGGGCTGCTGCAATAATGTGACCAGGGAAGAAGTGCATAGTCTTATAGATGAGATTTTGGATGAATATGAGAAATAAAAGCGAGATTGTTCGAGAAATCAACTTGTTTGTACACTAGCGTAAGGAGGAACAATTGATCAATGCGAAATAAATTTACGAAACAGGCTCAGACAGCCCTGACACTGGCAAAGGCAGCAGCCATTGATTTTGAACTGGGCTATATTGGTACAGAACATCTTTTACTGGGACTTTTAAGTGAGACAGAAGGCACTGCCGGAAGAGTCCTGGAGGAATTTCAGGTAGATGGCAAGAAACTGGTGGAACTGATCGATAAGCTGGTAACTCCGGCAGAAGTGGGAAATATAACTGAGATTGAAATGAAGCCGCCATACAGTCCGAGAACAGAGAAGGTTCTGAAAAGTGCCGTGGCAGAGGCACAGAATTCTGGCTGTGAGAAGGCAGGAACGGAGCATTTGCTCCTTGCCATGCTCCGCGAGACGGACTGTGTTGGAACCCGGCTTTTGTATACGATGGGAGTGAATATCCAGAAGCTTTACGCAGCAGTCCTTGGAGCCATGGGCTATGACAATGAGGCTATTCAGGAAGAGTTCCAGGCTGCCAAGGCAATGCAAAAGTCTCGGAGGCAGCCCGACGCCGGCGCTTGACCAGTACAGCCGTGATCTGACCCAGATGGCAGCAGAGGGCAAACTGGACCCTGTTGTGGGAAGAGAAAAGGAAATCAGCAGGCTAATCCAGATTTTAAGCCGCAGAACCAAGAATAATCCATGTCTGGTAGGCGAACCAGGGGTAGGTAAGACTGCCATTGCCGAGGGGCTTGCCCAGAGGATTCTTGCAGGTAGTGTTCCGGAGACGATTAAAGACAAGCGACTGGTAGTGTTGGATCTGTCTGGAATGGTGGCTGGAAGCAAGTACAGAGGTGAATTTGAGGAGCGTATCCGCAAGGTCGTGGATGAAGTACGTGAGAATCAGGGGATTCTTCTGTTTATTGATGAGCTTCATACAATTATTGGAGCTGGCGGAGCAGAAGGAGCCCTTGACGCTTCCAATATTCTGAAGCCATCTCTTTCCCGTGGGGAATTGCAGATCATAGGCGCGACCACTCTGGAAGAGTATCGCAAATATATAGAGAAGGATGCCGCTCTGGAGCGACGCTTCCAGCCGGTTACCGTGGAAGAGCCTTCTGAAGAGGAGGCTTACGAGATCCTGAAGGGACTTCGCCCATACTATGAAAGACATCATAAGGTAGAAATATCAGATGAAGCTTTGGAAGCAGCAGTTAAAATGTCAGTACGTTATATTAACGACAGATTTCTTCCGGATAAAGCAATCGACCTGATTGATGAAGCTGCATCTAAGGTACAGCTTTCCGGATATCAGGCTTCTTCCGAGATTGAAGACTTAAGCCGTGAGATTCAGGAAATCCTTCAGGAGAAAGAGCGTGCCATCAAAACTGGTTATTTAAGTCTTGCCAAAGAATGCCAGGAGAAACAGAAGGAAGCAGAAGCCAGACTTGAGCAGCTTCAAGTAAAAGAGAAAAGAAGAATCAGAGAAAATCCGGAAAAGTGGATGAAAAAGCCGTAGCTTCCATTGTATCCGACTGGACTAAAATTCCGGTACAAAGACTGACGGAAGGAGAGACCAGACGTCTTGCTCAATTGGAAAAAGAACTTCACAAACGTGTGATCGGTCAGGAGGAAGCAGTGCATGCTGTTTCTCAGGCTGTAAAACGTGGTCGTGTGGGATTGAAGGATCCGAACCGTCCAATTGGTTCTTTCCTGTTTCTGGGACCAACAGGCGTTGGGAAAACAGAACTTTCCAAAGCACTGGCTCAGGCTGTGTTTGGCAGTGAACAGGCTATGATTCGTGTAGACATGTCTGAATATATGGAGAAACATAGTGTTTCCAAGCTGATCGGTTCTCCGCCAGGATATGTGGGATATGATGAAGGCGGACAGCTCAGCGAAAAAGTACGCAGAAATCCATATAGTGTCATTCTTTTTGATGAGATCGAGAAAGCACATCCAGATGTGTTTAACATTTTGCTTCAGGTGCTGGATGACGGACATATTACAGATGCCCACGGAAGAAAAGTGGATTTTAAACAGACGATCATTATCATGACTTCCAATGCGGGCGCACAGGCAATCGTAGAACCGAAGCAGCTTGGGTTTATTTCCCAGAAAGATGAGAAAAAGGATTATGAAAAAATGAAATCCGGCGTTATGGAAGAAGTGCGCCGTCTTTTCAAACCAGAATTCCTGAATCGAATTGACGAGATTATGGTATTCCACACCCTGAATAAGGAGGAAATCCGTAAGATTGTACTTCTGCTCCTGAAATCACTGGAAAAACGTTGTGAGGAACAGATGGATATTCATCTGAATGTGACGAATTCTGCAGTAGATTATATTGCAGAAGCCGGATTTGATGCTAAATACGGTGCAAGACCTCTTCGCCGGGCCATTCAGTCCAAGATAGAAGACCGGCTGGCAAATGAGCTCCTGGAGGGTAAGATCAGGCGGGGAGACATCGTGCAGGTACAGTATAGAAATAAAGAAATTCGTTTTATAGTGAAGTAAGATCCTGTTTGAAAAGTAACGTAATCTTCTAAAATTACTATAAATTTTATATAAGGTACTGGCAAAGAAAAAAGTTTTATTATATAATATGTACAACATCGGGAAACCGGTGAAAAGGATCTGGCAAGGAGAAATCCGCTGGAGAACATAACGAAAGAGTCTTAGGGAGGACAAGCATCATGGCAGTAGTAAAGGAACTGATCCGTACAGAGGAAAATGGTACCATCAGCTTTGGAGATTATGAGAAAAACCAGAAATCAAAGGTTTCAGACTATCCCCATCAGGGGAGATATGTATAAAGTAAAACATTCAAGGAGATCACCAAGCTGGAACGCAACGGTATGTTTGTATATGAGTCCGTACCAGGTACCGCTGTATTCAATCTTGCACAGGACGGAAACCAGATGAGTTTTCGCGTAGAGGGACCGGAGGATGCACAGATTACTGTAGAACTTGAAGCAGAAGCACAGTATGAGGTATATCTTGACGGAGCAAGTACAGGTAAAATGGAGACTAACCTTGGCGGAAAGCTTTCTTTCAGCGTAGAGCTTGGAAATGGCTCAGCTGTTGATGTAAAAATTGTAAAATGCTAAAAACGAAAAAATGGTATATTTTTGCCAGGAGTGCGGTTACGAATCCTCGAAATGGATGGGACAGTGCCCTGGATGTAAGGCCTGGAATTCTTTGCGGAAGAACCTGTATCCACAGGGAAAAAGGCATCAGGAGGCGGTAAGTCCGTTTCCAGGCAGCAGTCTGAACCAGTGATTCTGAAGGAGATCAGTCTGAAAGAGGATGAACGTCAGACAACGAACATAGGGGAACTTGACAGAGTACTCGGGGGCGGCATTGTCCCCGGGTCTTTGGTTCTTGTGGGGGTAGATCCGGGTATCGGAAAATCCACCCTTCTTTACAGGTGTGCCGGAATCTGGCAGAGAATGGAAGCTCTGTCCTTTACATTTCTGGAGAGGAATCCCTGCGTCAGATCAAGCTTCGTGCGAATCGTATCGGTACTTTCAACGAGAATCTTCAGCTTTTATGCGAGACCAATCTGGATACAGTGCGTGAAGTGATGGAGCGGAAGAAACCGGATGTAGCAATCATAGATTCCATCCAGACCATGTTTGACGAAGAAATCGGATCTGCGCCGGGAAGTGTTTCCCAGGTGAGAGAATCTACCAATGTACTGATGCAGATTGCAAAAGGATTTGGAATCACGATTTTCATCGTTGGTCATGTTACCAAGGAGGGGAACGTGGCTGGACCGAGAGTGTTGGAGCACATGGTAGACACAGTGCTCTATTTTGAAGGAGACAGACATGCCTCCTATCGAATCCTGCGTGCTGTAAAAAAGCCGGTTTGGTTCTACTAATGAGATTGGTGTATTTGAGATGCAGGGCTCAGGTCTTGAGGAGGTTTCCAACCCATCTGAATATCTTCTGGAGGGACGGCCTGAGAATGCATCTGGATGTGTAGTGGCCTGCTCTATGGAAGGAACACGTCCGATTCTGGTGGAAATCCAGGCGTTGGTTTGCGAGAGCAATTTTGGTATTCCCAGAAGAGCCGCAGTGGGAACAGATTTTAACAGAGTGAATCTTCTGATGGCTGTATTGGAGAAGAAGGAGGGACTTCGCCTTGCTTCATCTGACGCCTACGTAAATATTGCCGGCGGTATGAAGATGACAGAACCGGCGATTGATCTTGGAATCTGTCTGGCAATTGCATCCAGCATGAAGGATATTGTAATTCCAGATAAATTGATGGCTTTTGGTGAAATCGGACTTAGTGGAGAAGTACGTGCCGTAAGTATGGCGGGGCAGAGAGTGCAGGAGGCGAAAAAGCTGGGATTTGACACTGTGATCCTGCCTGAAGTGTGCAGAAGCTCGGTGGAAAAAGCTGATGGGATTAAGCTGGTGTATGTGAGACAGATTCAGGAGGCGATTCGGTATATTATGAGTAAATAGGTTTTATGTTTACATTTGTAAAATATATAGAAAATAATACTTGAAAAGTAAGCAATGATAACCTGTGAAAAAAATATGGATTTTTTGTAAAAGTGCTTGACGATTCCTTGCGGCAGTGGTATAGTAAACAAGCTGTCGCAAGGAATTGCTTCTGAAATACTGAAAAATAAAATAGTTTTCAGAAAATTCAAATTAACTGTTGACAATCGACTGAACTTATAGGTAAAGTAATCAAGTCGCTTGAACAGAACGACAG
>ENA-OPYU01000933-OPYU01000933.1-human-gut-metagenome-genome-assembly--contig:-NODE-933-length-10822-cov-2.690977_pt1 | contig 10822 bp, 8 predicted proteins | sample MGYA00242637_ERZ504482 | MGnify/ENA primary metagenome ERZ504482 (study PRJEB26092, sample SAMD00036237) | human gut metagenome | host: Homo sapiens | study: EMG produced TPA metagenomics assembly of...
CGCTACTGCGACGGAAGCTCTGGACGATGACCTGCTGTTGATCTCTTCGGATGGCGAAACGTACAACATGAAGGTCAAACCCTGAAAGACGCTGTTCAGGGTGACGCACGCGCGCCGAAGCTGCTGCAAAAGAAGCGGCGGCGACAGCAAAGCAGGTCTGACGGAATCTGTTGGCAATATCGAAGAGCGGGCAACGTCCGCTGAAGTAAAAGCCGCACTCCGCCGCAGTACCGCTGCAAGACCGCTGTGCAGGATGCCGCCGACGCGAAGAAAGCGGCCTCTAACACGGAGGGCATGGTCTCCACGGCCCAAACTGCTGCATCTCAGGCCAGCACGGCGGCGGCCAAGGCTGAGGACGAAGCATCTAAAGCCTCCACCTCTGCGAGTGCTGCACAGGAGGCGGCAGGAAAAGCAGCGGACGCTTCCAACAAGGCCGTCGAAGCTGCAAACACCGCAACCACCACGGCTGGTGAGGCCAAGACGACGGCAAACGAGGCCAAGAGCGCAGCTGAACAGGCAACGTCTGACGCTGCCGATGCTGCTGCAAATGTCAAAACCGCAACCGACGCGGCCACGAAGTCCGCTGCATCTGCAAAGACCGCAGAACTTCAGGCGACCGCAGCAGCAAATACACTGGCCCAGTTTCAGGAAATCATCGAGAACGGCGTTGTTCAGGACGTGCAGTCCGTAGATGATGGCCTGAAGATCACCTACACCAACGGCGGCACCATCACGCTGCCCATCAAGGCTTCCGGCGGGCTGGCGTTCAGCTCTATGTACTACGACACGGAAACCTACTACCTGCATCTGTACGACGAAAACGAGAAAGACGTCATTGACCCGGTGTACATACCCCCGGCGGCGGTGGAGGCGGTTCTGGTGGCTCCTCCGGTGTCACCCTGACCAACGAAACCTACGTCAACGGTGAAAAGGCGCTGTCCTTCGCCATTGCGCAGGGCCAGACAACCGAGCTGTCCTACACCTTCACCGATACCGACCCGGACTTCGGTGGCGCTGCTGCCTACTATGTCAACGGTGAGCAGGTGGCCACGGCCAACATCGTACAGAACAAGAAAATCACTTTTGACCCCAGCGCATGGCTGGTGTCCGGTGACAACAAGGTGAAGGTCGTTGTCACCGATGAAAACGGCGCGACCGGCTCCAAAACGTGGAATATCTCGGTTCTGACGGTTTCGGTCACTGCAACGCTGTCGGAATCCACATTGTACACCGTCGGCACGGCGTTCCGTATCACGTACACTCCGGTCGGCTCCGGCATGAGCAAGACCACGCACTTCCTCATTGACGGCGTTCAGGCGGCAGAGGCCACGACCTCTTATTCTGGCCGCCAGCTCGTGCAGAGCTTGACCATCAATTCCCACGGCGCTCACGACATCGACATCTATACGACTACGACCGCCAGTGGGAACACAATCAAAAGCCCGACCATCCACTTCTGCATTGCGGTCGTGGACAGCTCCAGCAATGTCCCTATCATTACGGTCAAGAACAAGAAGCCTTCTGGCAGCGTGTATATGACTGCTGCACTTCAGTATATGGTCTATGATCCCAGCACCGAGCAGGCCAGCGTGAAGCAGTCCGTTGACGGCGTGGAAACTACGCTGACCGTGGGCCGCAGCTTGCAGTCGTGGGCGTACAAGCCCCGCTCTGAGGGCGAGCATACCCTGACGCTGACCTGCGGCGAAACGACCGTCACCATGACCTACACGGCCACCGCGCTGGGCTATGACATCCATCCGGCCAACGTGGACGCGAAGTTTGACTTTGACCCGTCGGGCCGCTCCAACTCCGCAGCAGACCGCGACACATGGGAATCCAACGGCGTATCTCTGATCGTGGATAAAGATTTCGACTGGACCAACGGCGGCTTTCAGCAGGACAGCGACGGCAACACGGCCTTTGTTGTCCGCGCGGGCCATACGGCAACCATCAACTTTAACCTGTTCGGCTCGTCCAATATTCAGGCATACGGCGCATCTTTCAAGATGATCTACACGGCCAAGAATGCGCGCAAGTTTGACGCTGTGATTGCACAGTGTCTTTCGGACGGCATCGGTCTGGATGTGAACGCCAAGGAAGTGACCCTCTCCACCGAGCAGACCAGCATCAGCCAGTTCGTTTGCGAGGGCGAGTACACTGAGCTGTGCTACAACATCACCAGCCGGACGAAGAATAGCGAGCTGTTCCTGAATTTGCAGGGCATTCCGTCCCGGTTTGCCACCTATTCGGAGGGCGACCGCCTGACCCAGCGCACCCCGGTGCCGCTGACCATCGGCAGCCCGGATTGTGATGTCTGGCTGTACCGCTGCAAGTATTACGACATCAGCCTCGGCGACGCGGACATGATGGACAACTACATCGCAGACGCGCCCGACCCGGACGAGATGATTGCCCGCTATGAGGGCAACAGCGTGGACGATGGCGCTGGCAACATCATCACCGACTGGAATGCAGCATCCATTGACGAGGCGTATATCAACAATCTGGCGAAGAAAAATCCCGGTCTCCGCGTCATCAAACTGCGGGTTCCGCGCTTCACCACCGACAAAAACGATAAGGTCTCCGGCTCCAGCGTCGAACACCTGCTGTATGGTGCGCGGGCAAAAGACTGCTGGAAGAACGAAAGCGTCGTTCACCGCGGGCAGGGCACCAGCTCCAATGCCTACGGCAAGGCGGGCCGCAACATGGACTTTGACTGCAAGGGCAAGTTCGTCTATACGGATGAACACGGCCTGACGGTTGAAGCCGACAGCTATGACATGACGGACGATTCCATGGGTGAAACCTACTTCAACGTCAAGCTGAACATTGCGTCCAGCGAGAATATGAACAACGCCACCTTGACGGAACTGTTCAACAAGTACCAGCCGTATATCCGGGCGGCTCGTGCAGCGAATCCCAAGGTGCGCGACACAATGGAGTTCCACCCCTGCGTTATCTTCGTGTATAACGAGAGCGCGGAAGAGGGCTTCACGCAGGGTCAGTGGATTTTCTACGGCGTTGGCGATTTCGGCAACTCGAAGAAAGACAAAAAGGCGCAGGGTCTTGACAGCACCCAGCGCCCCAATGAGTGCATCGTGGAGCTGTGCAATAACACCCACGTCTACAACCGTTTCAAGGGCTATGAGGGCGCAGAAGACGCCTCCAGCTGGGAGAGCGACGACAACCCCAATGCGCCGCTGTCTTTCCGCTACATCGCGGATGGCTGTGACGAGGCCGTGGCCCGGAAGGCGTGGAGCGATGTTATCAAGTGGGTGTATTCCACCGACCGCAGTGCGGCGACCGGCGAAGTACTGAGCAGTCCGGTGGTATACGGTGGTGTGACCTACTCCAACGATACGGCGGAGTATCGTGCGGCCAAGTTCGTGAACGAGTTTGACCTGCACTTTGAGAGCAAGTCTACCCTGTATCACTATGTTTTCACCAGCTTCTTCACCATGCCGGACAACCGCGCAAAAAACACGTTCCCGCATTGCCATGACGTGACCGCAGAGCATCCCATCTGGGACTACTGCTTCGGTTACGATATGGACACGGCCATGGGCAACAACAACGAGGGCGACCTCGCGCTGGACTATGGCATGGAGGACACCGACCAGCTGAACGGCGGCAACGTTTTCAACGCACAGGATTCTGTTCTGTGGGCCAATGTCCGCGACCTGCTGACCGACCGCCTGAACACGATGGTTTCCACCCTGACGGAGCTGTTCGACGCCGACCGCCTGAACGCTACCTTTGACGCCTACCAGAAGCTCCGCCCGGCACGTCTGCTGGTTGCAGATGCGCGGCGCAAGTATATCCGCCCTTATGAGGACCTGAAGGAGAACGGTGCAGCCGTCACGATGTTCATCCCCATGATGAACGGCACGAAAGAGCTTCAGCGTCACTATTTCCTAAAGTACAACAGTATCTACTTCGCCTCCAAATGGATACGGCGGCGGCCCCGGAACGACAAGATCACCCTGCGCGGCTTCGCAAGTCCCACCGGCGAGATTGCCGCTATCACCATCACGCCGTATTCTGACCTGTATGTGTCCATCCTGTTCGGCTCCATCCTGAAGCAGCAGCGCTTGCAAGGCGCGGCCGAGCCAGTCACGTTGAGCATGAGCGCTGATACGGCGCTGAACGATACCGAAATCTACATCTATTCCGCATCCATGCTGGAGGCTGTGGAGGGCATCGCCAGCGTGTACACCAATCAAGCTGACTTCTCGGCAGCCACCAAGCTGCGTTCCATCGTCATTGGCAGCGACGCGGACGGCTATTCCAACGTCAACCTGACGTCCTCTATCAAGCTGGATTTCTCGGCGCTGGCCGTGCTGGAAGAGCTGCGAATCGACCATTGCCCGAATTTGACCGCACCGGTGGACGTGTCCGGCTGTGTGGCCCTGAAAGTCGCCAGCTTCAAGGGAACGCCGGTCAGCGCGGTCAACTTTGCTGCTGGCTCTGCGCTGGAAACCTGCTATCTGGAGCGCCCGGTCAGCCTGACGCTGCGCAATATGCAGAACATCAAGACCTTTGAGGTGGCGGAACGGTTACGCAAACCTGACCGGTCTGCGCCACGAGAACACGCCGTTCCCGGCTGCGCTTGATATTGTCAACGCAGCGGCCCAAAGCTCTACACGGTACGCCTTGTGGGCATCGACTGGCAGCTTACCGGCACAGACCTGATGAATCGCTTGCTGGGCATGGGCGGCTACGACGAAAACGGTCTGGAAGTTCAGCAGTCCTCGCTGTCCGGCAAAGTCTATACCTCCGTCATTCGTCAGGCCGAGGTAGAGAAGTACACCGCAGCGTGGCCCGATTTGGCCCTGACCTATGGCGGGACCGTGCAGCAGTACAAGGTGACGTTCTGCGATTATGACGGGACAAAGCTGACCTTCAAAGATGGCTCCCCGGCAGAAATCCTCGTTGACCGCGGCGCGACCTGCCCTGACCCGGTGGCAACCGGGCTGATGGATACTCCGACCAGAGAAGCAACTCAGGCGGAAGTGTTCACCTATTCTGGATGGGATACGGTTCTGACGCAGGTGCTGTCCGAGCTGACCGTCAAGGCAACCTATACCAGCGTTCCGCAGCGCTATACGGTGCGCTGGTACTCGCAGACCGGCGTAGTTGTGGGCACAAAGACCGTAGACTATGACACCGAGGCAGTACCGCCCGACGACCCGGAGCGCACGGACGAAGAGGGAAACTTCATCTATTATCTGTTCGACGGCTGGGATAAGTCCACGGCGCACGTCCGGGAGAATATGGACGTCTATGCACGGTGGATTAAAGGCACCCTGCCCAACTTCGGCGATGATCTCTCCAACCTGAATCTGGCGCAGCTGTACGGCATCCGGCAGTCTGGACGGTCTGCCCTCTATTTCACAGAGGACAACATCAAGACTCGCGTTCCGTTTACCATGGGCTATGAGCCGGAGTTTGACAATGTGGAATCTGTGCTGCTGGCTGAAAATATGGAGCTGGACGGCAAGACCTCCAAAGATACCGGTGTGAAGATCATGGACAAGGACACCGGCTGGACGCTGGTTGTGGACTGCGTATTCGACCAGCCGACGGCAGAGTCGTGTGTGGCGGCTTGCTTTACCAAGACTGGCTATCACGGCTTCAAGGTGAAATACAGCGGCGGCATGGCCGTCCAGTGGTCCACCAACACCGTGAACAATGGTCGCGGCACGGGCCTGTCTACCATCTCCGGCATTGGCACACAGTATGTGTCCGACCAGTACCGCGAGCTGGTGGTTCTGCGCCATGTCAAGGGCAGCCGGAACCTGTTCGTCTATTTCGCAAACCCGAACGGCGACGACATCATTTCCCGCGAGCTGACCAAGACCATCGACACGGCATCTGACGCGACCCTCATGCTGGGTTGCGACAATGACGGTAAGAACTTCGCGACCGGCTTCCTGTACCGGTGCAAGCTCTGGAAAGACGACCTCGGTGAGACTGAGTGCCTGAAGATGGCAGCATGGCCGCGTGAGGAAAGCTATCTGGAGGTCATCGGCACCGGCGGCGCAACCAAGACCGGCGGCGGTACGACCTCCATCGACCTGATTCACGCGGGTCTGCTGAACGGCTACCACCGCATGAACCCGACCAACAGCAACGCTGGAGGCTGGCCCGCATCCGAGATGCGCAGCTGGCTCCAGAAGCGCTATCTGACCGGTTTGCCTTCGGCGCTGCGCCGGATGCTGGTGTCCGTGCACATCTCGTCCGTGGATTACGGCGCGGGCACGGCTGGTATTCTGGAATCCGAGGATAAGGTCTATCTGCCCTCCATGCGCGAGATGAACGGAACCAATACGGAGCCGTTTGTGTACTGTGGCGAGCAGATCCCGTGGTTCACATCTGACCGTGTCCGCATCAAGTTTGCGGGCTATACGCTGGCGCAGAGCGTGAATTTCACTGTATCCAGCACCGCGCCCAAGACCCTCAAAAGGGCGATGTGTGGATTTGTTCTGCTGATAGCAATGTTGGGCTATCTCTGGAATGGGCACATGTGGATCAGGGCGCGGTGGTATTGGCTTCGCGATGCTACGGTGTCCGCGTCTACCTCCTTCTACGCTGTGAGCTACATCGGTTTTGTGGGCGGCTACTACGGCGCCACGAACGGCGCCGGCGTACTGCCCCGGCTTCATCTGTAAAATCTGGCAAAATCTGGGCGGCGTCAGTCCGCCCAGAACAGATGCCGGTTGCGGCAAATTTCGAGGGCGGCGCAGCCGCCTCGCGGCAAATTCTCCGAAATTGGTTCCAATTTGCCGGATTTTGTGATATTTTATCGTGGAGGAGGTGATAATGTGTCGGTTCTCGCAAGAAATCGCAGACTGTCAACGACAGAGTTTGAAATGAACTGCGCAAGGCTGGTGCAGCTGACCGCACAGCGGGCAGACCATATCCCGGCCCGGTACAAGAAATTTGTCAGGCCCCGGTTGATGGAGCTGACCACCAGCGCGTACCATGCGGCCATCATGGCGAATGAGGCCGACAGTAGGACGGAGACCGGTCGAGCAGACCGGCGGAAGCTCTTTGAGCGCTCTATCCGATGTCTGGCTGCGCTTCAGAAACCGCTCGTCGTATACTGGAGCCTGTTCGATTCCAAAGAGGGCGGCATCCGGGAGTGGGCAGACCTTGTGAACAAAGAGCTTGCCCTGCTCCACGGCGCTGCACACTTTGAGGATGACAGAGAGGTTCCCATGATAAAAAGCGTTTGACCTGAAATATTCGGAAGACCGGATGTTTCTGAACAAAATGCGAGAGCTACACAAATACACCTACTCCAAAATCTGCACCGTACCTTTGGAATATAAGGACCACCTGTCCGACCAGATTTTGCAGTTCGTGGACGATGCGCTGTACTGCACCTTGCAGGGCAACGACAATTTCCCCACGACGCGAAAGCAGTATGAGGCGCGGGATAAGTACCTCAAACGGGCAATGCGACAATCTAGAAGCGGATTGCAGACGGCCATTGTATGCGCTGTGGAACGTCATGTGTTACAGTGAGAATACAATGGACGAGTGGGCGGGGCAGATCAATGAGTGCATCAAGCTCCTTTCCGGTTTGCGCAGCTCTGACAAGAAGCGCTTCGGGAAGCTGAAATGATGGTTCCAATGGTGGCACGTTGTTTTAGGCTTTGCCGGTGGTATTGGCTTCGCGATGCTACGGTGTCCGCGTCTACCAACTTCAACAATGTGAACAACAACGGTAATGTGGGCAACAACAACAACGCAACGAACAACAACGGCGTTCTGCCCCGGATTCAATGTTTGAAAGTAACCATGTATAAGGGTGAAAATATCCAGAGAATATTGAAGGAACGTGCAACCATCCGTCTGTAACGGCGGTAAATTGATGGCTGGCCTGTGTTAAGGCTGGCGCACCGTATCGGTGTCCCTGAGCGGGGCGGCGGGACGATTCTTTCATGGCAGGTCATGTGCTGGGCCTGTTTCATCACCGCTTCGCAAACCTGTTTAGAACGCACACTATAAGTAGCAGGAAGGGCGTAGATTCTTTGACCAATCGAGAACAAATCATGGCTAGGATAGAGCGAAGTAAAGCTCGGAAAGCCGCAAAACGAGAAGCGCGGGCGAGCGGAACGTGGCGAGAGAACGGCAGCATTGATCTGGAACTGCTGACCAAGGCCGCCAACGATGCAGCCCGCCGCTGCTGCTGGCATGGGAAACCGGTCCGGGAGCAGATAGAAACCGCGCTGGAGCCGCGCACTCCCTATGCGGAGCTGCGTATCAAAGCTCTGGACCGGGTAAAGAGCCGGGAACAGCGGTTGCAGGACGTGACACCGCTCGGAGACTTCCGCAGCGTGTTCACGATTCAAAACCTCATGAAGTCTTTGCAGAAGCGCCGGAAAGGCGTCGAGTGGAAAGGCAACGTGCAGCGCTTCATCTTCCACGCAGTCTTGAAGTTGAAACGGCTGAAAGACTCGCTGCTGGAGGGTAAACTGAACGTCGATGCCACAATCCGACGAATCATGCTACATGAGCGCGGCAAGCTGCGCGAGATCCATGCAGTCATGATTGACTGCCGCGTTGTGCAGGGCTGCTATTGTGACAGCTGCCTTGTGCCGCTGACAGAGCGCACCCTGATTCGAGATAACCCGGCCAGCGTTAAGGGAAAGGGCGTCACAGATGCCCGGAACCGGCTGGCAATGTTCCTGAAAGAGCTGGCCGCGAAATACGGCAACGGCTTTTTCATTATGACCGGCGACTTCACAAAGTTCTTTGACCACCTCCGGCACAGCGATTGCCTGAAAAGATTCCGAGAAATCCGGCTTGACCGGATGCTTCAGGGCCTTGGCATGAAGATCGCCCGGATGTATCAGGAAAACGAGCTGCATGAAATTGCCGATGAAGCGGAACGGGCGGCAAAAGCGGAGCAGCTGCGCCGGCATAAAGGCATTGGTCTGACGCTGGGCAGCCAAGAATCGCAGACCATGGCGCTGGTTATCCCGAATGGGATTGACCATGCCGTCAAGGACAAGCTGGGCGTCCGGGCCTACGAGCGGTACATGGACGACACCATGGCTGCTGGCCCCTCGAAAGAGGAGCTGAAGCACGTTGGTCAGACTATCCAGAGTGAGGCGGCCGAGGTTGGGCTTTCGATGAACGCCAAGAAAACGGCAATCACAAAAGCCTCCAAGGGTATGAAGTTCCTGCAAATCTATTATAAGGTGACGGACACTGGACATCTTGTGAAGAACCTCGTGCGGGCTGGCATCGTCCGAATGCGGCGCAAGCTGAAGAAGTTTGCAAAGATGATTCGGCGCGGCGTCATGCGGCTGGATGACGCTTTCGCGTCGTTCTCTGCGTGGTTTGGTAACTCCTATCACGCCGACGCATACCGCACCAGAAAGGGAATGCTGTCCCTGTACTGGCGGCTGTTCCACGGATACCGAATGGAAGGAGTGTACGCATGATTTTTTATAAAATCCTTGCAGATGGCAAGGTGCTGGACGTCAATGACGTGTTTCTGCGCTGGCAGCCCAAACATGGCGTGATGCTCGTCTGCGACCCTGCAAAGGCAGAGTTCATCTGCCCGCGGGATTGCAGCGGGTACTATCATCCGTCGTGGCTCAACAAGCCGCCGGAGGGCGCTGTGTACGACGGCGAGATTGACGCCGAAGAAATCACCGAGGCTGAATATAGAGCGCTGCTGGAGCAGCTGGAGGCTGGCGGAACGGTGGACAACCCGGAGCCTGACCCCGGCGGCACTGGCGGCGAGGATACCGGCACCGGCGGTGATAACACAAGTGACAACGGCGGGCAGCAAAAGCCCGCCGTTGCAGATATAAAGCAGTTGGTTGACACCTGTGCTGGCTTGCAGAAGCAGGTACAGATGCTGACGGACTGCTTGTTAGAGATGAGCGAGGAAGTCTATGGCTAAGTTGGCCGTGGACATTCTTGCTCATTTTCTTTGCAAAATTTTGGGAAAGGAGGGTGCGTTCATGATGGCAATGCTGTGGGCACAGCAGATCATGCTCGGCAAAAAGACTTTTGCTGAGGTTCCTGCCAAGCTGAAGAGCAAGGTTCGGGAGCTGCTGATTGATTCCGGCTGCGAAGACCTCATCACCGAGGACTAAGCGGGCAAAACAGGAAAGGCGACTGCGTGAAGATACGCGGCCGCCTTTTTATTATGGAGGACTGACCATTGAACATCGACGACATTCAAGGAACGTTTTTACAGCGGGGGGCGGGGCGCTCGTAGTCCTCCTGACCCTCGTGCAGATTTCGCCCATCAAGCTGAATCCGTGGAGCAAGTTGGCCCAGCTCATTGGCCACGCTCTGAACGCCGAGGTGCTGGAACAGCAGAAGCAGACACAGCAGAAGCTCGACGAACACATCAAAGTTGACGACGAGCGAAACGCAAACCTGCTCCGCACCCAGATTTTAAGGTTCAATGACGAGCTGATTGACGACAGGCATCACACGAGGGAGCATTTCATCGAGACTTTGGCCGTCATTGACGCCTATGAGGACTACTGCCGTAGCCACCCGAACTATAAGAACAACCGCTGCATCTGTGCAGTGGCGAACATTAAACGTGTGTACAATGAGCGGCTCCAGAAGCACGACTTTTTATAAGGAGGCATGAGGCGTGAGCGGTTATTATCTACCGGCGCGGCGACAGAACCGCGCTGACGAAGAATTTCAGCCGGTACGAGTTCGACTGCCCGTGCGGCTGCGGAACTCAGATGGTAGACCCGGAGCTGGCCGAAAAGCTCCAGCGTATCCGGGAGGTAACCGGGAAGAAAATCAAAATCACTTCCGGCTACCGCTGTCT
>ENA-OPYU01000934-OPYU01000934.1-human-gut-metagenome-genome-assembly--contig:-NODE-934-length-10817-cov-3.892142_pt1 | contig 10817 bp, 14 predicted proteins | sample MGYA00242637_ERZ504482 | MGnify/ENA primary metagenome ERZ504482 (study PRJEB26092, sample SAMD00036237) | human gut metagenome | host: Homo sapiens | study: EMG produced TPA metagenomics assembly of...
GATCGAAGACAACGCAGAACTTCAGATTCAAAATGTAAAGAATCTGGTAAGACTGGAAGCAAGAAATGCAAATGTAGAAGGAACAGGAGAAGTTACCATCAGGGATCTGATCAAGTCGGCACTTCGTATGAGACCGGACAGGATCATCGTGGGGGAAGTGCGCTCGGCGGAAGCAATTGATATGCTTCAGGCACTTAATACGGGGCATGACGGAAGTCTCAGCACCGGCCATGCAAACAGTCCGAAGGACATGCTAAGCCGTCTGGAAACGATGGTACTGATGGGAATGGATCTTCCCCTTCCTGCAATTCAGAGACAGATCGCCTCCGGTCTGGATATCATTGTACATCTCGGCCGTCTAAGAGATAAGACCAGAAAAGTCCTGGAAGTAACAGAAGTCCTGGGATACTGGGAGGAAGAAATCCACCTGCAGACGCTGTATTGCTTTGAAGAAGCATATAAGGAGGCGGTGAATGTAACAGAAGATGAAGAAAAAATGAGAAATCAGGATGGAAAGAAAAGTCAGCGGAGACTGGAAAAAAATTTGCAGAACTTTGTCACCGCGAGAAGCTTATGGCAGCAGGATATCACATTTAAAGAACGTGGGGCAGCCGGGGGAAAGGCTGCCACACTCATTGGGATTACGGCATGGCTTTATTACCGGAAGATATGGGCTGTGCCGGCACTGATCCCGCTGGGGATATGGCTGTACAGAGAATTTCTGAAAGAAGAGAAAAAGAAAAAGGAACAGGAATTCCAGAAGCAGTTCCGCGAGATGATACAGTCTCTGTCGGCAGCACTGAACACGGGCTATTCGGTAGAAAATGCATTCTATGAAACGCAGAAAGAATTAAAAATCCTTTATCCTCCGGAGGCCCGGATTTCTAAGGAATTATTGGTTATTACGAGAAAATTGCGGATACATATTCCGGTTGAACAGGTGCTGGAGGAATTTGCAGAACAGGTTCTGTCGGAGGATGTAAAGAGTTTTGTAACCGTATTCGTAACGGCAAAGAAAAGCGGTGGGGACATGATCGGTATTATCCGTAATACAGCGAATCAGATCGGAGACAAGATAGAAGTGAAAAGAGAGATCGATACCATGCTCGCTGCAAAGAAATATGAATTTCAGATCATGTCGGTAGTGCCGTATGGAATTATCGGTTATATGTCACTTAGTTTTCCGGAATTCATGAATGAATTATATGGGAATATGGCAGGAATCGGGGTGATGACATTATGTCTTGGAATCTACGCAGGCGCTTATTATCTGGGAATAAGGATATTGAGAATCGACGTATAGTGCGGGTGACTTGTGTACTGTTCATATCCGGAATATTACTGACCGGAGCAGATGCCGTTCGTTCTGTAAAGCAGCTACAACCGGCCATTGAGAGGAATGATTACGGAAAAGGGTCAAAGACGGAAGTCTTAGATGTAAAAGTCGGGGATACAAAGAAAAAATTAAGAACGGATATAGAAGTATCGGAACGCCGGTACACGACAGAAGAGATACAGGAACTATTCGGAAGGATCATCCGGAGGATGGACAGGCTGATACTAAATGAAAACCAGACGCCGGATCATGTGGAGACAGACCTGAACCTGATCACAGAGATTCCGGGAGAACCGGTGACGGTCTCCTGGGAACTGGACAGGTATGATGTGATGAATGTTAAGGGCGAGATACAGGAGAAGAATATTGCAGAAAAGGGAACGCTTGTAAAACTGAATGCGGTACTTACTTATACGGAAAATGAAAAAGAACAGGCAGCTTATCAGTGCGTGGTCTGTGTATATCCTAAGAAGTTAAGCGGAGAGGAAAAGATAAAGAAAATAGTAACGGAAAATATGAAAAAGGCAGATGAAAAGCAGCGGGAACAGGAAACGCTGATCCTGCCGGAACGTCTGGGGAAAAATGAACTTCGTTATTATCATCCGTTTCATAACCGGGGAATGATTGTGCTCACAATGAGCATAATGATCGGAATACTGCTCTGTGCATTACAGAAACAGAATGCAAAAAAAAGGCACTGGAAGACAGAAAAAAACAGATGCTTAAGGACTATCCGGATATTATCAATAAACTGACATTGTATCTGGGAGCAGGCATGACGGTAAAGCGTGCCTGGAGAAAGGTAACCGAGGGCTATGCGAGAGAAAAAGAAGAAGGGAAAAAGAGGTACGCATATGAAGAAATGATACAGACCTGTCATGAGATGGACAGTGGTGTGACAGAATCGGAGAGCTATGAGAATTTCGGCAGACGGTGTGACGTTCAGGTGTATATAAGACTGGGGGCTTTGTTGTCACAGAATCTGCGGAAAGGAACAAAAGGATTGACAGAACTGTTAAAACTGGAATCCATACAGGCATTTGAAGAGCGGAAAGCACAGGCAAAAAGGCTTGGGGAAGAAGCCGGGACAAAGCTGCTGCTTCCAATGTTTCTTATGCTGGCGGTGGTACTGGTCATTGTGATAGTACCGGCATTTCTGACATTGCAGATATAGATGAAAAATAAAGATAAAAAAGAGAAAGGGGGAATACAGTATGTGGAGAATTCGATATGCATTACAGGTATTTAAAAGACGACCCGGGGGGATTGGGGTGGTAGAAGTGATCTTGATCCTGGTCGGAATATTAACTACCTATTATGGGGTGAGTATAAGGTGTATAGGGTGAAAAATGTGTGGACGAAATAGAACTGGATATACAGTGAGAGGTGGAAAGTGTGTATGAGGTCAAAGGAAAAATAACAAAGAAATTGTATTGATTAGATACTACAATGTATTATTTTATTTGTTTTTTGAGATAGGGATAGACGATTTTAAGAAACAATGTTTAGTAAGCTGGGTGGCATCAGCAGAAGGTATGAGAATGAAACAGATAAAGGAATGGTGCTATTTCCAGCATATTTCATTTAAGACTAAATTTATTTATAGAAAAGATTTCCCATTTAGAGCTAATTTATGGAATTTATATTCATATGGAAGATTTAAGATTGGTTTAATGCATAGAAAAATAATTTGTTTGTTTTAAACTAAAAGATATTGAAAATCCACTTTTTTTATAAGATAATGATAACATGATTTATTAAGGATTAAAATTTTGGAGCATCTTCAATTAAAGTGAAAGATTCAGAGAAATCTTATATTATGTACTAAGTGGATATAATGTTAAAAGAAGTTGTGTGTGCAAATTATTAATATAGAGTGGAGAGGGATAGGAGCTGATTTTGTGAATAGTAATTTGAAAATTCTTGGTGCGTTTGAATCTGGAATTAAAACCGATGTAGCAGAGCAATTTGTTCAGAAATTTTTGAAAAAATATGAGAATGTTGAAGGTGAGTTATATTTAGGATATCCAATATATATTGATGAGGTAGCAAATAGAAGAGTATGTGTGGATATGGCATTAGTGTCTAAAATCGGAGTTTATATCATCAATATTTTAACAGAGCCTGTAGTGAAATATGGGGAAATTCAAGATGATATTTATGCTAAAGTAGAAACTAAATTTAAAAAGCAGAATTTTTTATTTAAAAACTTACTAAATTTCTGATTATCTTTTCATAAGTTGGTAAATGCCGATATATCCCGTATTTTCGGGTTTTATTGGCATTTTCCTTTTGGAAGATACCTCGCATAAGATGGCATTTACCAGCATGAAAATGCAACCAAAAGTAGTAAATAAGTAGTAAGATACATTTTCGATATTAAGAAGCCAGCCTTTCTAATTCAGCCTTTGCAGACTGGAAAGTACCGTGAGCATAATACCCTAATGTCATGGTTATGTTTGCGTGTCCCATGATGTATTGCAGGGTGTTAGGGTTCATTCCTTTATTTGCCATGTTCGTACAGTAAGTATGTCTGAATGAATGGGGCGTGATGTTTGGCAACTTGTCCTTATGGGTCTTGTTGTACTTCTTAATCAGCCCACGCACCATACTTTCATAATTTCCTGCCACCTTTGGCAATCCCTCACGGTTCAAGAACAAGAAATTGCTGTAACCGTCAACAACAAGCGGTTGTGCTTTTCCTCGGTTCTTTAAAATTCGTTTAAGTGCCTGATATGCTCTTTCTGTCAATGGAAGCTCACGCTTCCCATTTTTTGTCTTAGGTGTGGAAATATAGTAACCCACCTCTGTATCACGCAATAGCTGGTGGTCTATGTTAATCACATGGTTAGGCATATCAATGTGTGTTGTCAATCCGCATAGTTCAGAAATACGAAGTCCCGTTTCCAGCAGAAGAATAACTTCATCACGATACTTGCTGTAAACATTATCCGTTTCCATAAAGGCAAGAAGTTTTTCTTCCTGCTCTGGCGTTAGGATAACCTTTGCTTCCGTATCATCTTCCAGAACATCACTTAGCTTGAAATGAAAAGGATTTTTTCTGATACAGTCGTCTTGTATCGCCATATAGAATGAAGCCTTTAAGGAACGCTTATAGTTATCTATCGTCTTGTAGGAATAACCTTTGCCATTCATTCTGATAGCCCATTCTTTAGCGTCGGACTGCTTGACCGTATCAATCGCCCTCATACCCAATGGGTCATTTTCCAGTACGTTCATAAGATACTGTCGTCCTAATTCCGTGTTTCTTTTGATGTTCTTTCTTTGATTGTTCTTCTTTTCGTAAAGCTGGCAGACTGTCATTTTACCGCCCACCGTGTCGATACCGTCGTCAAGGTCTTTTTTTATCTGCTTTTCTTTTTCCCTCAACGATATATCATCACGTTTTCCAGCAGGTGTCTTGTCTGTGGGTACAAGTTTCCAAGCATATACAAACTGTGGCTTCCCGAATATATCGGTATATTTATAAACGTATCTTCCGTCTTTTCTCTGGCTCTCTCCAAGACGCAAATTGCGTCCTCTACTGTCTTGTCTTTTCATTTTTGACATCGTGTAAAGCTCCTTTCCGTCATGGAATGAGCCGTGATACGCTAGTAATATTATACCATATCTACGGCTCTAAGACATCAGATTTCGTCCAGTGTATCAATAATTTTTTCAAACTGTTTTCGCTTTATCTGAATACGATTTCCATTGACGATAACCCAGCCAGAGTCCAGATTTTCCTCGGCAAGTCTACGCAACTTCTTTTCCCCGATACGAAAATATCTGGACGCTTCTTCTATACTAAGGGTGTATTTTTCCCAAATCGGCACATCAGTATTGTTCATGTTGCAACACTCCTTTCTGTGTGTCTTATCATAAGCAGACAGACGGCTTTGGAAAGCTCCGTTAGTATCTCAACTATTCCCATTCTTGTGGGCAGAACCGCACCATGCGGACGTATCATTATTCTGTGATAGCAGGTCATGGCAAAACGACCATTCCACAAGTCGCTCTCGGATCACTGCGTGGGTCGCTCGCTTTCTTGTTGGAAAGGTCATGGCGTACAGTCCCCGTGGCTCGCTGTATCACAAACGTATCTGTCTGCTTTATTCAATTTTCAAAGAGCAGTTGGCGAAAGCATAGGCTTTCATGTATGAAAGCAGGAGCAGGGCAGAAAAGAGGGGGATTTAACAAATCACGCCCTGCCGGTATCTGCTTATTCTTCTTCGATTTCTATATCAATCTCAAAGTCCAAAATCATTTTGATTAAGGCTTCTCGAATACGTCCCTTTAATTCCATATCGACAACGATATAGACATTGCCGTATTCATCATATAAAGGACGTAAACAGCATTTTGATATGTACGGGTCATAGAACGCCAGCAATTTCTCAATCGCAGTTTCGTCTCCGTCCATAGCTGATGAAATCAAATAATAAGACGGGTGCTTGTACTTTTTCTTCATTTCTATTTCTTCTCCTTTAGTATCTCTTTCATAGTTTCTAGTGCACGGTGTCTGTGTTTGAACACAGCCCCTCTGGTATAATTCATAATATCTGCAATCTCTGTATCACTCATTTCCAAGAAGTAATACATCAATACATTGTTACGCTTCTTTTCGGGTAGCTGTTTGAGTGCTTCTGCAAGTTCATCATCAAAGACTTTAATATCTATGCCACACACATTAAAATCGTGTAGTTTGTTTCGTAGTCGTCCCATGTTGACAGACTTTCTACCGTAATGTCTGGTAATTCGCTAAAAGATATTTCCTTGTTTTTTCTTCGTTTTAATTCTTTGCGGTAGTTCCAGATAATACCTTTGACAACTTGTTTCAGCTTACATTCAAACTGACACTGAATTGTTTTTTGGAAGTCAGACGGTTTCATAATCTCACCTCCTTTCCAGCTATGAATTGAAAAGTGTTTATCCCTCTTTCCGCACCATATCTGTACAGCAAGGTGTGATTTGCTTCCAAAAAATTGAAAATAATTAAAAAAAGCTTTTCGGGTATTAAAAAGGCCCGCACAAATATAAATTTTCGTACGAGCTACTGATTATAGCGTATTTAATTGTAAATAGTATGCTGTTAAATCGGGCTTGAATATACTGAATTGTACTTAAAGCGTTTCATACGGCAAGCCCCCTTTACAACATTTAAACCTTAACCTTTGTCTTTTTGGTAATCATATAAATATATTCCTCTGGTGTTGGCCGCTTATTTCCAAAGTATCGTTTAAAATTTGCCTGCACGTCTGGGTCTGTACTTTCCATAGTTTTGTCTATGGTATCTTGTTGCATAGCCCAAGCCCCAGACATTTTCATATAGTTGGTCTTTTGTAAATACCTGCCCTTTATGGCAAAAGAGAAAATAGAGTAAGTCAAATTCTTTTGCTGTCAGATATACGGTTTCCCTTTTTCGTTGATAAAGATTCTTGTAAATGGGTAAATTTGAAAACCATTTTCAGTTTGCTTAATTTAGGTAGGAGAACTAGAGAGCCTAGAAGATAACCATTCAACAGTTTGTTGAAATAGTTGTTATCAGCAAATTATACTATTAACATTTCCGCATATTTACACCCCCAAAATTATTTCAAACATCATAATTTTCATCAATCGAATAAACTTAATTGTATAGAATTCTGTTTTTGTTCAAAAAGATTTAGATACTCAAATATCTGTTTGTTATCATGTATCATGCCATTTTCTTCGCATAACTGATGAAATAATTTCATCAATCTAATATTATTTGGGCTATTTATTACATATTGAGAACCATAATGCCTAATATATTTTTCTTTCATTTTAGGAAATAACTCATCTAGTTGTGAATAGAAATATTCACGGCTACCCTCTCGAAGAGTAAGTCCCATTCCAAAACAAATAATGCCAAAAACTTTAGCCTCTATGCAATATTGCAAAATTCCACGAATATTTTCTTCCGTATCATTTATAAATGGAAGAATAGGGCATAACCAAACAACTGTCGGTATTCCAGCTTCGTTTAGCTGTTTTAATGTTTCAAATCTTTCTTTGGTTGTACTTACATTGGGCTCTAATTTTTGGCATAGGTTTTCATCAAATGTAGTTAAAGTCATTTGTATTACACATTTTGTCTTTTCATTTATTCTTTTAATAAGTCAATATCTCTTAATACACGACTAGATTTTGTTATTAAAGTGAACCCGAAGCCATATTGTTCTGCTAATAATAATGCTTTTCTCACATTTTGAAGTTCTGTTTCCAAAGGAATATAGGGGTCTGTCATAGAGCCTGTGCCTAACATACATTTAGAACGCTTTCTCAAGAGGGCGTTTTCTAATAATTCGATAGCATTTTCTTTAACTTCAATATCTTCAAAATCATGCTCAATATGATAACAACTACTTCTTGAATCACAATATATACATCCATGAGAACATCCACGATATAAATTCATTCCATTTTTCGCTGACAAAATTCCTTTTGCATGAACAAAATGCATAGTATTATCCTCACGTATTACCTTATCTTATAACGTAGTATCGTTTTAAGCTTACTTTTTTCTGTTCGATTAGCATTATTCAAATAGATTTCTCTATGATAACTTTCGATTCTTTCTAACTGATGTGTTTTTTAAAAAATTCATCCATCTTATCAAAAGAAACAGGTTCATCATCAAATGCCCCAATATGTAATATCTGAACACTTTTTCCATCATTCATAGTATCAAAACTAATTTCTTCATATAGTGGATTGGGCTTTTTTATTCTTACCTTATCCAAAGCATTATCCACCATTTCTCTATTTATGAAATCTGGTTGACGAATCATAATAGTATATTCTAAATTGTCTTTTACAAGTTCCGAATCTTCTATCTGCTTCCAGATTCCTTCCAATGGATACACCGAAAAGTCAGTTATCTCATTTAATGTGGGAGCTGCCTTGTACCCCATTTTGATAGCATATGCCAGTGAATATAATGCTCCTACTTTATCTGAAAAATCAGTATCATTTGGATTTCCCTTACCGCTTATCATAATAAATTTTTGCAAAGGAACATCGATCATTACAGGGTTTGCTTTAACTCCATATAATTCTTTCTCTTGTTTTTTCCCATTCGTGTTTCATATGAACACCTCCTTATATATCCCATTATACGCTACATAACCTGCCATCCTAAGTCAGGTTCTATACTTTTTTTTGCATTACTTTCAATTTAGTATTTATTTGTTCTCTTAAAATTTGCGGTTCTAATATTTCCACATACTCGGCAAAAGAGAAAATGTAGCTATACAGAAAGTCATTATCTGGCAAATCAACTTGCACATATAGATTACCTTGTTCATCCTCTGTCACTTCATCCGTAAATTCATCATATACTCGAAAAGCCACACTTTTATCAAATTTCAATTTTGTATTTATTGTTTTTTTATGTTGATTTGTTTTTCTAAATTAGGAGATATGGCGATTGGTGAAAAGGTTTCTGTTAATAACTCTAATGTTTTAATTCTAGTTAGCTTAAAATACCGATAATTATTCTTCATTAAACAAAACCCATATAAATACCAATCTTTACTTTTAAATATTAATTTTAATGGCTGGACACTTCGCTCTGTTATTTTACCATTACTTCCAAAATATTTAATTGATATAAGCTTTTTTTGCAAAGATAGCATTTTTGATTAAATTAAATATATCCTGCTTTGGTTTATTTTGAATCCAATCAGAAAAATCAACTTCTATCCAGTTTGTAGATTTTATTTGAAACAAAGCTCCTAACTTCGTTAGCAATTCATCTGAATTTTTATCACCTGTTGCTATAATACCTTGTAAAGCATTTAAAATATGTTCTCTCTCTGTTTCTGTAAAAAATGACTTATCCATCGTAAAATCATCCGCAACGAATATTCCTCCATTTTTGCCTTGAGTTGCATAAATGGGAATACCAGCACTACTTATTACGTCAATATCACGATATACCGTTCTAATAGATACCTCAAATTTTTCAGAAAGCTCTGGCGCAGTAGATTTCCCCTTTTCTAAAAGATAGTAAACCATTTTAAACAATCTGCTTTCACTCATTTTCTTCACCTCTTCTCAATATTATAGTATATTGAACCTGACATCTTATGGCAAGTTATGTTATTTGCATTAAAAAAGCCCGCACAAAACATATAGTTTGTACGAGCCTTTAAAGCTGTATTGCATTCAATTTTTAATAAAGTTTTATTAGATTGTGTTTGATTGCACTTAAAGCCTTCCATAACGTTAGCCCCCTTAAAGCACTTTCTTAAGTATTTAAAAACATTATTTTACAGCATAACAAATTTTAATAAACCTTGATGAATATTTCTATCCGGCGGAGAAAGTTTCAAAAAGTACAGCTCGCCGACAGATAGAAATATCACTTGATTTATTGAGTGATAACGAATTAAAAATCATTCAAGGTACGATTGACGGTATCGTAAACAACAGAGAGAGCAAGAAGTAATCAGCTTCTTGTTCTCATTTTTGTATAGCTTTACCGCTTACCAGATAACAAATAAGAGCCGACAATCTATAAGTTATAATAACCTATAAATTATCGGCTCTGCGTCTTTGCGTCTGGCTCTTTGATAATAGTTACTTTTCCATGCTTTATATTGATTAAAGTTTCTGTTTTGCATTTTGGGACAGAACAAAGGAAAATTTATCAGTTCCGTATCTTCTCGTATCTTTGTGCGTGTCTTGTTATTGCAAATGGGGCATAAAACCCATGATTGTTTCATTACAGAAATACCACCTTCATTTTAAGAGTTCATCATAGTATTTTACGTTTCCAGTCGAGTAATAATTATAAAAAGCAGTAACTTTCTTGTCAGAATATACATTAAGGCTCTTTAGGATATTTTTCGTCCATTCTAATGAACCTGCCGAACTTGCTGTTACTAAGTTTCTGTCTAAAACGGAATTAGAACAAACATACAAGCTCTGTCCTGCATAGTTTCTTGAAAAGAATCTTAGATATTCCAGAGAATTACTCGTGTGTTTAAATTTATCTAATATACCATAATCAGCAAGTGCGAGTGTTGCTCCACAAATAGCACCTACTAAAATGTTTTTGTTCAAACATTCTTGTGCTTTTTCCAATATTTCTTGATTTTCTTTATTTCCCCAAGTAGAAGAACCCGGTAAAAGCAGAGCTGTACTAGCGTTGAAATCAACTTCTGATATAGTATAATCTGGAATAATTGTTAATCCACCTATAGTTAAGACGGGTTCTTTATCAAAACCGACTGTCTTTACTTCAAATTCCTTAGTTCCATTTTTTGAATAATTTTTCCATACTGAACGCTTGTAAAATATAACCAATTTCGCATTCCGCCATGTCGTCTAACAAATATACATATACTTTTTTACATTTTCACATCTCCTCATATTTTCGATATGAGAAAATTTATATAATAGAAATAGTGACAAATGTATGTCACTATTAAGTGAGATTTTTCTTTATTTT
>ENA-OPYU01000935-OPYU01000935.1-human-gut-metagenome-genome-assembly--contig:-NODE-935-length-10814-cov-3.681389_pt1 | contig 10814 bp, 10 predicted proteins | sample MGYA00242637_ERZ504482 | MGnify/ENA primary metagenome ERZ504482 (study PRJEB26092, sample SAMD00036237) | human gut metagenome | host: Homo sapiens | study: EMG produced TPA metagenomics assembly of...
GCCAGTTCTACGGCGATGCAAACATCACCTCCCGTATGGAGGGCTGGTACTCCAACGGCACTCAGGTCGTCTTCGCCTGCGGCGGCGGCATCTACACCTCCGCTGTTGAGGCTGCTCTGAAGAACAATGGCTACGTCATCGGCGTTGACGTTGACCAGAACTACATCGGTGCAAACGGCGTTGCAGATGGCACCTACGCTTATAACCCGTTCATCACCTCTGCTATGAAGGGCCTGTCCGAGGCTGTCAACACTGCTCTGGCTGATATCGATGCCGGCAGCTGGGACGACATCGCAGGTTCCAATGGCAACTTCGGTCTGGAGGACGGCGATTATATCGGCCTGCCCACCGATGCAGACAGCTGGAACTTCGAGTCCTTCACCACCGACGAGTACGAGGAAGTCAAGGGCAAGATCAAGAGCGGCGAGATCACTGTTGATAACAGCTCCGACGACGCTACCAAGCCCACCGTCAGCGAGTTCACCACTGTCAACTACATCCAGTAAGCTGTTGTCCGGCAGGCCTGCCTGCGGACGATCGATAGTTCTTTTCAAAGCGGGGCATCCTGTAACGGGGTGTCCCGCATTTTTTCTGTCTTCTATTGGCGTAATGCGGGAAAAATGCAGCGTACTCTTCGTGAAAAGAGTACAAAAGTAATACTATTGTCTGTGCTTTCTGCCAAAAAGCCAAAAAAGACATGTGCAAATTGCCGCAAATCAGGTATAATGGAACTTAAAGAAGTATCGGTGTCGAAACGACACGAAAGGAGAGTGAGCAGATTGGCAGAGGATTTTGTGATCGAAATGCTCCACATTACCAAGGAGTTCCCTGGAATCAAGGCAAACGACGATATCACCCTGCAGCTGCGCAAAGGCGAGGTACATGCCCTGCTGGGCGAGAACGGCGCCGGCAAAAGTACGCTGATGAGCGTGCTGTTTGGCCTGTACCAACCGGAAGCTGGTCAAATCCGCAAAAACGGCAAGGAGGTTGTCATTCGCAACCCCAATGATGCAAACGCACTGGGCATCGGCATGGTGCACCAGCACTTCAAGCTGGTGGAATGCTTCAGCGTGCTGGACAACATCATTCTGGGGGTGGAACCCAACAAGATGGGCTTTTTGCAGAAGGCCGAGGCACGCAAAAAGGTGATGGCCCTGAGCGAAAAGTACGGCCTGCGCGTGGACCCGGATGCACTGATCAGCGATATCTCTGTTGGTATGCAGCAGCGCGTTGAGATCCTGAAGATGCTGTACCGCGACAACGAGATCCTGATCTTCGACGAGCCTACCGCAGTGCTGACCCCGCAGGAGATCGACGAACTGATGGAGATCATGCGCGGGTTCAAGAAGGAAGGCAAGTCCATCCTGTTCATCACCCACAAGCTCAACGAGATCATGGCGGTGGCAGACCGCTGCACCGTTCTGCGCAAGGGCAAGTATATGGGCACCGTGGACATCAAGGACACCACCAAGGAAGAGCTTTCCCGCATGATGGTTGGCCGTGATGTGCAGCTGCAGGTGGACAAAAAGCCCGCAGACCCCGGCAGGGTGGTGCTGGATGTGGAAAACGTTACCATGCACAGCGCCCAGCACAAGAAGGACGCAGTCCGGGATGTCTCTTTTCAGGTGCACGCCGGTGAGATCGTCTGTCTTGCCGGTATCGAGGGCAACGGTCAGACCGAGTTCGTCTACGGCCTGACCGGTCTGGAAAAGATCAGCAGCGGCAAGATCACACTGGACGGCAAGGACATCACCAACGAGTCCATCCGTCAGCGCTCCAAGGACGGCATGAGCCATATCCCGGAGGACCGCCACAAGCACGGCCTTGTGCTGGATTACAGTCTGGAAAACAACATGGTGCTGCAGCGCTACTGGCAGCCCGAGTTCCAGAAGGGCGGCTTTATCCGCAGCGATAAGGTGCGCGAATATTCCGATAAGCTCATTGCCCAGTACGATGTGCGCAGCGGTCAGGGCAGCCTGACCACCGTGCGCAGCATGTCCGGCGGCAACCAGCAGAAGGCCATCATTGCCCGTGAGATCGATAAGGACCCGAAGCTCTTGGTGGCAGTCCAGCCAACCCGCGGTCTGGACGTTGGTGCAATTGAATACATCCACCGTCAGATCGTGGCCGAGCGCGATAAGGGTACGGCCGTGCTGCTGGTCAGTCTGGAGCTGGACGAGGTGATGAACCTGTCCGACCGCATCCTTGTGATGTACGAGGGCGAGGTCGTGGGCGAATTTGACCCCAAGACCACCACCGTGCAGGAGCTGGGCCTGTATATGGCAGGCGCACGCAAGCAGGGAAAGGAGAGCAAATAACACATGAACAAGGAAAAAACTTTTCCCACAGCAGTCTGAACAGCTCCATCACCAGTGTGCTGGCTGCTCTGCTGTGCATCCTGATCGGCCTTGTGGTCGGTTTTCTGGTGCTGCTGGCCATCAACCCGGCCCACGCATGGGGCGACGGCTTTGTGCGCATCCTGAAGGGCGGCTTCCATGACGCACCCTACGGTGTCGGCAAGGAGCTGGCAAATGCGGCTCCCCTCATTATGACCGGTCTGTCCGTGGCCTTTGCCTTCAAGACCGGCCTGTTCAACATCGGTGCGGCGGGTCAGTACACGCTGGGCGCTTACGGCGCTTTGTACTGCGCCATCATGCTCAAGCTGCCATGGTTCGTCTGCCTGATCGTAGCCACCATTCTGGGCGGCATCTGGGGTGCGATCCCCGGCTTCTTCAAGGCCTACTTCAACATCAACGAGGTCATTACTTCCATCATGTTCAACTGGATCGGCCTGTATCTGGTCAATGAGCTCATTTACCAGAACGGCACCGGCCCCATGTACGATGTGCGCAACACCCGTACCATGAACCTGAGCAAGAACGCCGATTACGCCCAGTCCATCATCCCGGATTTCGGCCTGAACAAGCTGTTCCAGACCAACAGCACCACCATTGCCATCTTCCTGGCGGCAGCAGTGGCAGTTCTGATCTGGGTGGTGCTGAACAAGACCACCTTCGGCTACGAGCTCAAGGCTGTGGGCCTGAACAAGAGCGCTGCCCGCTACGCCGGCATCAACGAGAAGAAGAACATCATCCTCTCCATGGCCATTGCCGGTGCGCTGGCCGGTTTTGGTGCGGGCCTGTACTATCTGTCCAATGTGTCCCAGTGGAACCCGCTGAACTCCACCAGCCTGCCGACAATGGGCTTCAACGGCATTTCCGTTGCACTGCTGGCAAGCTCCAACCCCATTGGCACCATTTTCTCGGCAATCTTCATTTCCCATATCTCGGTGGGCGGCTCCTTCCTTTCCACCAAGTATTACCCCACTGAGATCTCGGACCTGATCAGCGGTATCATCATCTACCTGTGTGCATTCTCCATGCTGTTCCGCGGCAAGATCCACGCACTGCTGTTCAAGAATGCCGATAAAACCAATGTGAACGCAGAGCCTGCTGCTCCTGCAAAATCTGCAACCGAAAAGGAGGGCAAGTGATATGCTGCTTCTGATCAAATATACGCTGCTGTATGGCATCGTTCTGATGCTGGTGGCACTGGGCGGTATGTTCAGTGAGCACTCCGGCATCATCAACATCGCACTGGAAGGCATCATGGTCATTGGCGGTGTGGCGGGTGTTCTCACCCTGACCATGTTGCCTGCCGAAATGCCGGTCTTCCTCGTGGTGCTGATCTCTGTTCTGGTGGCGGCACTGGCCGGTATGGTGTACAGTCTGCTGCTGGCCTTTGCCTCCATCAACCTGAAGGCGGATCAGACCATCGGCGGCACGGCCCTGAACCTGCTGGCCACGGCCATCGCGGTGGTCATTGCCAAGTATTTCAGCGAGAGCGGCAGTGCAAAGCTGAACTACGCCAACAAGCCCTTCCTGTTCAGCATCGGCGGGCTGGAACTGAGCATTTTTGTGCCGCTGGGCATCATTCTGCTGATCATCAGCTATGTGGTGCTGTACAAGACCCGCTTTGGCCTGCGCCTGCGTGCCTGCGGCGAGCATCCGCAGGCAGCGGACTCTGTGGGCATCAATGTCTACAAGATGCGCTATGCCGGTGTTGTCATTTCCGGTGCACTGGGTGCGATCGGCGGTATGGCCTACATTGTGCCCCCGGTGCAGACCTGGAACTTTGAGGTGGGCGTGGCCGGCGCAGGCTTCCTTGCCATGGCTGTTATGATCTTTGGCCAGTGGAAGCCCTTCAACATCTTTGGCGCAGCCATGTTCTTTGCTGTGTTCAAGAGTCTGGCAAACATTGCAGACTCCACCTTCCTGGCACAGCTGCACTGGTCCAGCAACATCTACAACATGATGCCGTTCGTGGCGTCCATGATCATTCTGGCGTTTACCTCCAAGAACAGCATGGCACCCAAGGCAGAGGGCATCCCCTACGACAAGGGGATCCCGCTAAAAACGACGATTTTGTGTTCCCCAAAACAAGGGCGCAGCTGCTTTTTTCGGGCGGCTGCGCCCTTTTTTGGCTTAAAAATTGGGCAAAGTTTACAGAATGATACTTGCTTTTGTTTGGAATTTTGCTATACTATATCTTACAATGTCGTACTATTGAAAAAACGAGGAGCGTGATACGATGCGCGTTTATGATCTGATCGCAAAAAAGCGTGATGGCGGTACGCACAGCCGTGAGGAGCTGGAGCAGATCGTCAATGGCTATGTCAGCGGAGAAGTGACTGATTACCAGATGGCTGCATGGATGATGGCTGTCTATCTGCGCGGCATGACCGATGAGGAGACCGCAGAGCTGACCGATGTGATGGCTCACAGCGGCGTGATGGTGGATCTTTCGCCCCATTCCAGGGGCATCAAGGTGGACAAGCACTCCACCGGCGGCGTGGGCGACAAGACCACGCTGGTCATTGCCCCCATCGTGGCGGCCTGCGGCGTGAAGATCGCCAAGATGAGCGGCCGGGGCCTTGGCCATACCGGCGGCACCATCGATAAGATGGAGAGCGTGCCCGGCACTAGAACCGCCCTCTCACAGGAGGAGTTCTTTGCGCAGGTGAACAGGATCGGCCTGTCGGTCATTGGCCAGAGCGAGGGCATTGCCATTGCAGATCAAAAAAATGTATGCCCTGCGGGATGTGACCGCAACCGTCAGCTGCATCCCACTCATCGCATCCAGCATCATGTCCAAGAAACTGGCTTCCGGCTCGGATGCCATCCTGCTGGATGTGACCACCGGCACCGGAGCTTTTATGAAAACGGTAGACCAGAGCATTGAGCTGGCCAAGCTGATGGTATCCATTGGCACCCATCACGGCCGCCGGGTGGCTGCCATGATCACCGATATGGATACCCCGCTGGGCCATAACATTGGCAACAGTCTGGAAGTCATGGAAAGCATGGATGTGCTCAAGGGCCATGGCCCCGCCGACCTGACCGAGGTCTGCCTGCAGCTGGCGGCGAACATGCTGGTGCTGGCCGATAAGGGCACTCCTGCCGAGTGCCGCGCCATGGCCGAGACGGCGATCGCCGATGGCTCTGCCTTTGCTAAGTGCAAGGAGATGTTTGCGGCGCAGGGCGGCGATACCCGCGTGCTGGACGATTACAGCCTGTTTGAGCAGCCCGCGGCAAGCTTTGAGCTGCTGGCAGAGCAAGACGGTTACATTGTGGCGAACGATGCCGAGAAGATCGGCTCTGCCAGCGTGCTGCTGGGTGCGGGCCGACAGAAAAAGGGCGACCCGCTGGATTTTGCCGCCGGCATCACCCTGCATAAAAAAGCGCGGCGACTACGTAAAGAAGGGCGAGAGTCTGGCTACCTTCTACGGCGCAGCCGATAAGTTTGAAGCTGCCGCCGCCGAGTACCGCAGCGGCCTTGGATACGGCCCTGAGAAGCCGGAGGAAGCCCCGCTGGTGTATGCCCTTGTAACGAAGGACGGCGTGGAGCGCTATTAAATGAAATAAAAGCTTCCGGGACGGTTTCTCCCGGGGCTTTTTTGCGTCATTTGGCAGGTTTTTGTTGCATAATGTGGAAAACAGTGGAACTTTGGCAGGAGATATGGTATACTATGATGGATTTGTGCTGTCCCGGCAGAAGGGACGCGGAAAGAGAAAGGACTTGTTATGAAGATCATTCTGGTGGGCGGCGGCAAGGTTGGTACTGCGCTGGCGCGGCAGCTCAGTGAGGAAGACCATAATGTGACCATTGTGGATACCAACAAAGCGCGTGTGGAGCACCTGACTGAAAGCTACGATGTGCTGGGCATCGTGGGCAACGGTTCCTCGATCACCACGCTGGCAGAGGCCGGCATTGAAGACGCGGATGTGTTCATTGCCGTGACCGGTTCGGATGAGCTGAACCTGCTGTGCTGCATGTTTGCCAAAAAGGCGGGCCACTGCCATGCAATTGCCCGTGTGCGCAACCCGTCCTACAGTCATGAGCTGGACTTTATCAAAAAGCAGATCGGCATTTCGGCCATCATCAATCCGGAAATGGCTGCAGCAAAGGAAATCTCCCATCTGCTGCGCTTCCCGGGTGCAAGCAAGATCGACACTTTTGCAGACGGCCGTGTGCGGCTGATCAAGTTTGCACTCACTGCAGAGCAGGGGCTGGATGGCGTGGCCATCCGCGAGATTCCCACCCGTCTGAAGAGCGACATTCTGGTGTGTGCAGTGGAGCGCAGCGGCGGCGTGATCATCCCGAACGGTAACTTTGTACTGCAGAACGGCGATCAGGTCACCTTCCTTGCAACACAGGAAAAGGCCCACGAGTTCTTCCAGCGCATCCACCTGCCGGTGCGTCCGGTGCGCAATGCCTTCATCGTGGGCGGCGGTGCCATCGCCTTCTATCTGAGCCAGGAGCTGCTGGAAAACCACGTGCGTGTGCGCATCGTGGAGCGCGACCCTGCCCGCTGCATGGAGCTGGCCGAGCAGCTGCCCGGCGCACAGATTCTGAACGAGGACGGCTCCAACCGCGAATTCCTACTCTCGGAGGGTATGGAGTCCACCGAGGCTTTTGTGGCCCTGACCAACATCGACGAGGAGAATGTGCTGCTGACCCTGTTTGCCAAAAAGCACTCCAAGGCAAGCTGGTCACCAAAGTCACCGTCTGGAATTTGATGATATTCTGGCCGGTCTGGATCTGGGCAGCGTGGTCTACCCCAAGTACATGACCTGCGATTACATCGTGCAGTATGTGCGTGCACTGCAGAACGAAGCGGGCAGCAACATCAAGACGCTGTACCGCATTCTGGACGACCGCGTGGAAGCGCTGGAATTTACCGTCCACGAGAAGAGCGCTGCCACCGGTGTCCCCCTGAGCCAGCTGCACCTGAAAAAGAATCTGCTGCTGTGCTGCATCACCCGCGGCCATCAGATCCTGATCCCGCGCGGCGGCGACCAGATCCAGGTGGGCGACAACGTGATCGTGGTCACGCTGGAGCATGGTCTGCATGACCTGCGCGATATTCTGGACAAGGGCGCAGAGGGTTGACGGAGGCAGACTATGAATTATGCGATCGTTTTCCGTCTGCTGGGCTATGTCATGCTGATCGAGGGTGCGCTGCTGCTGCTGCCCGCAGCGGCCAGCTGGATCTACGGCGAATGGTTCGTGCTGGGCGTGTTTCTGATCACGGCGGCAGTCAGCGCCGCCATCGGCTACGCCCTGCGCGGCATCAAGCCTAAAAGCAAGATGTTCTATATGCGGGAGGGCTTTGCTGCTACCTCGCTGAGCTGGATCGTCATTTCCATCGTGGGCGCCGTTCCGTTTGTGGTGACGGGCTGCATCCCGAACCCGGTGGACGCCCTGTTTGAGACGGTGTCCGGCTTTACCACCACCGGTGCCAGCATCCTGCCCGGGGTAGAGGATCTGCCCAAGGGCATCCTGTTCTGGCGTAGCTTCACCCACTGGATCGGCGGCATGGGCGTTCTGGTGTTCCTGCTCTCGCTGCTGCCCCTGACCGGTGGCTCCCACGTCAACCTGATGAAGGCAGAAAGCCCCGGCCCTCAGGTGGATAAACTGGTGCCCAAGGTGCAGTCTACCGCAAAGATCCTGTACGGCATCTATTTTGCACTCACCGTGCTGGAGCTGGTATTCCTGATGCTGGGCGGTATGCCGCTGTTTGAGTCCATGCTCACGGCCTTCGGCACGGCGGGCACCGGCGGCTTCGGCTTCAAGAACGACAGCTTTACCAGCTTTTCTCCTTACATCCAGTGGGTCGTGACCATCTTCATGATTCTGTTTGGTGTCAACTTCAATGCCTACTTCCTGCTGCTGCTGCGCAAATTCAACCGCGCCATCAGCGAGGAAGTGCGCGGCTACTTCGCCATTATTCTGGTGGCAATTGGCATTATCACGGCCAATATCTACAGCCTTTATAACAGCTTTGGCGAAGCGGTGCGTCAGGCAGCCTTTCAGGTGGGCTCCATCATCACGACCACTGGCTTTTCCAGCTGCGATTTTGACCTGTGGCCCACCCTCTCCAAAGAAATTCTGGTGGTGCTCATGTTCATTGGTGCCTGCGCAGGCAGCACCGGCGGCGGCATCAAGGTGAGCCGCCTCCTCATTCTGGGCAAGACCTTGGGCAAGGAGCTCAAGCAGGCGCTGCACCCGCAGGTGGTGGCCCCGTCCGCATGGACGGCAAGCTGCTCAACTACGAGACCATCCGCACCACCAATGTGTTTATGGGCGCGTATTTCTTCATCTTCGTGGTATCCTTCCTGCTCATCAGTCTGGATGGCTTTGATATGGTGACGAACTTCACAGCCATTGCAGCTACTTTGAACAACATCGGCCCGGGCCTTGCGCAGGTAGGCCCCATGATGAACTTTGGCAGCTTTACGAACCCCGCAAAGCTGGTGATGATCTTTGACATGCTGGCCGGCCGTCTGGAAATCTTCCCGATGCTGGTGCTGTTCCTGCCGGATACATGGCGCAGATTCTAAAAAGGCAATTATAAAAAAGGCCATCTGTGATCTTCTGCTCGTATTGAGCATTTGGAAAGATACAGATGGCTTTTTTGCGCGTAACGGTAAGCTGCACAAACCCTTCCCTTTTCGGGGAGGGCGGATCTGCAAAGCAAAGACGAAGAAGCTTTTATACTTCCACTTTTTGCCTGTGCCCGGTACTGCAGGGCTTCCAGCACACAGTCCTCATCCAGCAGCTGTTTGCCTGCCAGATCGGCCACCGTGCGGGCCACCCGAAGGATGCGGTCATGAGCGCGGGCGGAAAGGCCCAAAGCGTCGTAGGAGGCACGCAGCAGCCGCTCGGCGGCGGGGGTCATGCGGCAGACGCGCCGCACCTGCCCGGCGGTGAGCTGGGCGTTGCAGAGTACACCCTCAAAACCCGGGGCGGCATAGCGCTTTGCCTGAATGGCCCGGGCGGCAAGCACCTGTTTGCGCAGATCGGCGCTGCTCTCGGAAGGGACGACGGCGTGCAGCTCGTCAAAGGCGATGGGGTCCATCTCCACGCACAGGTCGATGCGGTCCAGCAGCGGACCGGACACCCGGCTGCGGTACTGCCGCACGGCACTGGGTGAGCAGGTGCACTGCCGGGTGGGATGACCGTAGTAGCCGCACTTGCAGGGGTTCATGGCTGCCACCAGCTGAAAGCGGCTGGGATAGGTGGCACTGCCTGCCGCGCGACTCACGGTGATCTGGCCGTCCTCCAGCGGCTGGCGCAGCACTTCCAGACTCTCGCGGGAGAACTCCGGCAATTCGTAACTAAAAACAGCACACCGTCAGTTAGGCAAGGCTGCACTCGCCGGGCCGGAACTGTGCGCCGCCGCCCAGCCAGAGCCGCGGCACTGGCCGAGTGGTGCGGACTGCGGAAAGGCCGTGCAGAGATCAGGCCCCGGCCCTGCGGCAGTTGCCCTGCAATGGAATAAATTTTAGTGGTCTCCACGGCTTCCTCACGGGTGAGCGGCGGCAGGATGCCGGGCAGACGCTTTGCCAGCATGGATTTGCCGGTGCCGGGTGCGCCAATGAGCAAAACATTGTGTCCGCCTGCGGCAGCAATGACCATAGCCCGCCGCGCCAGCGACTGGCCCATCACGTCCGCAAAATCCGGCACCTGTGCCCATGCGTCTGCAGGGTCAAAGGGAACAACAGCCGCCGGGGCAAGCGGGGAGATGCCGCGCAGGGCATCTACAACTTCGCGTGCCGTGTGGGCGGGGTAGACGGCCATGCTGTCGGCACAGGCCTCGGCTGCTTCGGCGGCATTCTCGGCAGGTACATACAGGGCGTGGGTGCCATTTTCTGCTGCAGCCAGCGCCATGGGCAGCACGCCAGAAACCGGCCGCAGGGTGCCGTCCAGTGCCAGTTCGCCCAGAAATGCCGCGTCGGCAGGCACATCCTCCAGCTGGCCGCTGGCAGTGAGCACTGCCAGCAGAAGCGGCAGGTCGTACACCGGGCCGGTCTTGCGCACATCCGCCGGGGCAAGATTGATGGTAATGCGCCGGTCCGGGAACTTGAAGCCCAGATTTTTGATGGCGGCGCGCACACGGTCGGCGCTTTCACGCACAGCGGAATCCGGCAGGCCCACGATGGAAAAGGCGGGCAGACCGCCGGAAATGTCGGCCTCCACTGCCACGGCAAAGCCGCTCAGGCCGTTCAGACCAAAGCTTCTGGTAACAGAATACATGTTGTTCTCCCTTATCCCAGCGGATGATATGACGGAAAAGAATTGGCAAAAGTGGAAAATATTGGATGATTATGTCATACTTCGACACAAAAATACTTCTGAATTCATTATAGTAAAGGGCAGGAAAGATGTCAATGCGATAGAGAGGAGAGAGTTTTCCATGATGAGCAAAGAATACTGCCGCTATATCCGTACATATTCAGAACTGGAAGGGC
>ENA-OPYU01000936-OPYU01000936.1-human-gut-metagenome-genome-assembly--contig:-NODE-936-length-10799-cov-2.021552_pt1 | contig 10799 bp, 14 predicted proteins | sample MGYA00242637_ERZ504482 | MGnify/ENA primary metagenome ERZ504482 (study PRJEB26092, sample SAMD00036237) | human gut metagenome | host: Homo sapiens | study: EMG produced TPA metagenomics assembly of...
GCTGGGTTAGCTTTGTGGAACAACATTTCCCCGAGTTACGGGATAATTTATCTACAGCCAAGAGCCCGCAGCAAATGTTCGGAGCGATCGCCAAGAGCTATTTCGCCGAGAAGTTGGGAGTGGACCGTAAGGATTTGGTAGTCGTATCTATCATGCCTTGTTTGGCGAAGAAGTATGAGGCTAGCCGCCCGGAGTTTAGCGTGGAAGGTAATCCCGATGTAGATTATTCGATATATACCCGTGAGTTAGCCCGTTTAATCCGTTATGCGAATATAGATTTCAATGAACTGCCGGATGGTGAGTTCGATCGTCCGTTGGGTGAATCTACCGGAGCGAGCGTGATCTTCGGTACTACCGGCGGTGTTATCGAGGCCGCTTGCCGTACTGCTTATGAATTATATACGAAGAAAAAAGTCTGGATAAAGTGGACTTCGAGGAGTTACGCGGGCTGGAAGGTATTCGTAGCGCTACCATCGATTTTAATGGGACTCCGGTAAAGATCGGTATCGCTCATGGTCTGGGGAATGCCCGCAAATTGATCGAGGAGGTGAAGAACGGTACCTCTCCTTATCATGCGATCGAGGTGATGGCTTGTCCGGGAGGCTGTATCGGCGGTGGCGGACAACCGTTCCACCGAGGCCGTATGGAGGTACTTCGCCGGCGTGCTGCCGCTCTTTACCGGGAAGACGCTAACAAACCGCTTCGCAAGAGCCATGAGAATCCGTATATCCAGCAATTATACAGCGAGTATTTGGGAGAGCCTTGCGGACCGAAAGCCCACAAATTACTGCATACACATTACATAGATCGTAAGGAAGTAATCGGTATGTATATAGAAACTGAAAAACGTAAATAAGCCATGAATGAGATACTTTGCCTAAAACAAAAGGTAGCGGAGCTACATGCGATATGCGCTGAACGCAACAACGATCCCGGGGAGTTGATCAATATCTTGCACGCCGCCCAAGGCTTGTTCGGATATTTACCACCGGAAGTCCAACAGGTTATCGCCGCTGAATTGAATATCCCGGTCTCAAGGGTATATGGCGTAGTTACTTTTTACTCATTCTTTACGATGACCCCCAAGGGGAAATACCCCATCTCGGTTTGTCTGGGAACGGCCTGTTACGTGCGTGGCGCGGAAAATGTTCTGGAAGAAATGCAACGTCAATTGGAAATAAAGGTAGGAGAGACTACACCGGACGGTTTGTTCTCCTTGGATTGCTTACGCTGTGTCGGTGCTTGCGGATTGGCTCCGGTGGTCATGATCGGCGGGAAGGTCTATGGAAGGGTTACTCCCGAGAAGGTACGGGATATACTTTCCGACTACTATCTGAAAGAACAATAGGATATAAAAACACAAGCGGTCACATAAGGTTTTACGTGACCGCTTGTATAAAATAATGCGAATAATCGTATTTTCAGAAACGACTGATCGAACCGCCCCCCCGGAGCTTCCACCTCCCCAAGAGCCACCGCCGCCGCCTCCGCTAAAACCTCCGAAACCACCACCGCCCCCCATAATAATAGGGCCACCTCCTCCTCGGTGTATGCGGTCGATGGTACGATTTTTTTTCTCTGTATACCCGCAACTCTTACAGCGGTATACATCTTCGGCCAGACCTTCCGAGAAACGAGTCGCTTCCCGGATCACCTGCTGCCCCATATACACAAAGGTTTTCTTTCCACAACGGGGCATGCCTTCGGACGATACTTTAAGTATGCGATAAACGCCGAGAAACCGATCATCCCGATAATCCCCACCACGAATATCCACATAAAATCATCATCGGACGAGGAAGAAGAACGGTTGCCAGTCATGCCTGCCCGTTCATAGTCGCTGGACATTAAATACTTGGTAACCGCCATGACTCCTTTCAACATGCCGGCGCTATAATCCCCGGCCTTTAGATCGGGCATCATATACCGCTGCTGGAGCCGGTAGCAAATCGCGTCGGGTAAGACACCCTCGATGCCATATCCCGTCTCGAAAACGACCGAACGTTGGGAAGGTTCCGTCACCAACTGGATCAATAAACCATTATCCTTGCTCTTTGTCCAATCCCCAATGTTTGAATAAATCCGTAGCGAACATCCGGGCATCCTGATCCCCGATGCTATTCACGGCAACGACAGCTACCTCGATACCGAGACTATCTTCCACTACATTTAATAATTGATTGATACGTGCCGCGTCATCCGGGGTAATGATACCATCCGGATTACTGACATGGTTCAACCGGTTGGAAAGACGCACGTTCGGAATGGTCTCGATCGAATAATCCTTTGCCGCGAAAATAGAAGAGGCAAAAAGCCAACCAGCAATAAAACTGATCCATAAAAAGGGCTTACCGGACACTTGCGCCTAGATCTTATATTCTTTATCTCACTCATTCAGCGAATGGCTATTAGAATTCTACCTTAGGAGCCTTTTCCGCACCGGATTCAGCGGCGAAATAAGCTTTCGATTGGAAGCCGAACATTCCGGACAAAATATTGTTCGGGAATTGGCGAATATAGGTATTATAAGACTGAGCTACCTCATTAAAACGTTTACGCTCTACTGAGATACGATTTTCGGTCCCTTCCAATTGCGCTTGAAGCTCCATAAAGTTTTGATTCGCTTTTAAGTCTGGATAACGCTCTAAAACAAGCATCAAACGGGAGAGGGCATTTCCTAACTCACCCTGTGCGGACTGGAATTTCTTCAAGGATTCCTCAGTAAGGTTAGAAGGATCAATCGTAGTCTTCGTCGCCTCGGCACGAGCGTTGACCACACCTTCTAAAGTCTCTTTCTCATGCGCGGCGTATCCTTTTACCGTATTTACCAGATTCGGGATCAAATCCATACGGCGTTGATATTGGTTCTCAACTTGGCTCCATGCGGTTTTCACGCCTTCGTCTTGAGTTACCATATTATTATACACGCCTTTCACCCAAAAGAATAATATCGCTACGATAGCGATGATAATCCATACAACTTTGTTCTTAAACATCTTTGCCTTATAATTTATTGATTATACATAATGAGACAAAGCTATATAAAAAACTCGGATTATCCACATAGCGATTGGCGGCTGCTTATAACTGCGATTGTTAGCTGCTTATAATGGGCATTGTAACATCCTTATATTGCCCATTGTTAGAACCTCATACTGGGCATTATAGGAAGGAGCTTGCCGCGATGCTGCGGATGGAAGCCCACCGCATAGATTCTATTTATCTTCCATAGATAAAACTGATCAATGAAATCCAAGGCTTTTAGGGTACATGTAAGTGAATTGTTCTATATTTGCACTTAATAAATCTAAATAAATATAGTTATGCGTAAAACAATTTATGCTAAAATGACGGCATTACCGGTAGGACTCTGCGCTTTAGCCTTTGCGGTTACCTCGTGCGGTTCTTCCGAATACAAGAAATTTGCCGACAATGAAGGTAAGCAAGTGGCCTCTATCCTGCGGGAAAAACGACTGTTTGGCCTGCCACTCTGAAAATGCGCCTCTGCCATTTTACGGTAATTTACCGTTGATCGGTCCCGTAGTACAGGCAGACATGAAGGAGGCCGTTCACTATGTGGACTTGACTGCTATGGTGGAAGCCTTGGAGAACGGGCAGCCCGTTTCAGAGGTTGATTTGGCGAAGGTGGAGAATACGGCCCTAAGCGGCTCTATGCCCCCGGCTAAGTATTCCCATATGCCGATGCACTGGGGAACTAGCCTTGACGACAATGAGAAAGCGGTGATCATTTCATGGGCGAAGAATGTCCGTAAAGATCGTTTCACGACCGAAACCGTAGCGGAAGAATTTAAGAATGAGCCTCTTCAGCCTCTAATGAAGAGCTTGCCTACAGATCCGGCGAAGGTAGAGTTGGGTTTTGCTCTGTATCATGATACTCGTTTGTCTGCGGACAATACGATCTCTTGCGCTACTTGCCACGGATTGAACACAGGTGGTGTAGACCGTAAGCAATATTCGGAAGGTATTAATGGACAGTTCGGTGGTGTTAACGCTCCGACCGTATATAATGCGGCGCTTAATTTCGTTCAATTTTGGGACGGACGTGCGGCAGACCTAAAAGAGCAAGCGGCTGGTCCTCCATTGAACCCAGTGGAAATGGGTTGTACCTCATTCGACCAGATTTGCGAGGCTTTAGCGCAAGATAAGGATTTCACGAAGAAATTCACGGAAGTGTATCCGGAAGGTTATTCTCAATCTACGATCACGGACGCTATCGCTGAGTTTGAGAAGACCTTGCTTACGCCGAGTCGTTTCGACAAATACTTGATGGGAGATAAAAACGCGCTTACAGCGGAAGAATTAGAGGGCTATCAACTATTCAAGGACAATAAATGCGCTACTTGCCACGTTGGTGTAAATGTCGGTGGTCAATCTTACGAGTTCATGGGTATCAAGAACAGCTATTTCGATTACCGGAATACAGGGTTGACGGACGGTGATAACGGACGCTATGCCGTGACTAAGAAAGAATCCGATCGTCATAAGTTCAAAACCCCGACACTTCGTAACGTGATGCTGACTTATCCGTACATGCACGACGGAACCGTAGCCTCCGTGGAGGATGCGATCCGTATCATGCATGAGTTCCAGATCGGAAAGGAGATCAATGATGTAGAAGTTGAAAAAAATCGTTGTTTTTCTAGGAACTTTGAACGGAGAATATAATGGAAAAATGCTTCAATAATTGATTAAAAAAGGTACATGTCCTTCCGCTTGTTCTACATATTACTTATATTTGCCGCAGTTAAGTGTGGAGAAGGAATATGGGCACAGGAGGAAGGACTTGCTTCGTATTACCATCATCGTTTCCACGGCAGGAAATCATCCAGTGGAAGGGTTCATGATAAAGAAGAATTAGTCGCCGCGCATCGTACGTATCCTTTTGGTACTTTTTTCAAGAGTCACGAACTTGGAGAATATGAAAAGTACCATTGTATGCGTAACGGATCGTGGACCTCGTTATAGAAAACGAATCATTGATGTATCAGCGAGCGCCGCCGAGATATTGGATTTTATCGATAAAGGTGTCGCTAAGGTACGGATAGAAGTCGTTCCCGGCCCCTTAGACCTCCGCTATCTGGACTTGATCTATCCTAAGATTCCTTATCTGGATATAGATTATTTACGTCCGGATCCACCTTATAGGGTGAAATTCACGAAATAAATTTAATATAATGAAGCAAATACTTATCACCGGGGGCGCCGGCTTTATCGGTTCTCATTTATGTGCCCGTCTTTTAGAAGAAGGAAATGAAGTAATTTGTCTGGATAACTATTTTACGGGAAGTAAGGAGAATGTGATTCCTCTGCTGAAAAATCCACATTTCGAGTTGATCAGGCATGATGTTTCTATACCGTTCCAAGCCGAGGTCGATGAGATTTATAATTTGGCATGTCCCGCATCTCCAGTTTATTATCAAATAGATCCGATACAGACGATCAAGACATCCGTGTTAGGAGCGGTCAATATGTTAGGTCTGGCAAAACGGGTGAACGCTAAGATATTACAAGCATCTACCAGCGAGGTGTATGGAGATCCCATGATACACCCGCAGCCGGAAAGCTATTGGGGAAATGTCAACCCGATAGGGCCTCGCTCTTGTTATGACGAGGGCAAGCGTTGCGCCGAGACCTTATTTATGGATTACCATCGCCAAAACAAGGTTCGCATTAAAATCATCCGCATCTTTAATACGTATGGGCCTAATATGAGTACGAACGATGGCCGTGTCGTCTCTAATTTCATTATACAGGCATTACAAAATAAGGACATTACGATTTATGGGGATGGAAACCAAACTCGTAGTTTCCAATATGTAGACGATTTGATCGAGGGGATGATTCGTATGATGAATACCTCGGATGATTTTATCGGCCCGGTAAATATCGGAAATCCGGGAGAGTTCTCGATGAACGAGTTGGCCAAGATCGTGATCCGTTTGACAAACTCCTCCTCTAAGATCGTATACCGCCCGTTGCCGGGAGACGATCCCAAGCAACGTAAGCCCGATATTACGTTGGCCAAAGAGAAATTAGATGGGTGGGAACCTACGGTTTGTTTGGAGGAAGGATTAAAGAAAACGATATTATACTTTAAATCTCTCTAATAAATTTACTAATTTGGCCTAAGAGTATTCTAACTAAATATTCATAAGCGATAAAGAGTGACTTCTACCTTTGCGTAAAATTTAACGCAAATGGACAGACGAGTCACTCTTTTATCTTTTTTTATCTCTTCTTTGCTCTGGGGACGAGAGCCTCTGTTGTCTCCCTCTCCTTGAAAGAGTCCGAGCAACGTTTCTCTGAGCACAATCTGGAAGTGATAGCCGAACGGTATAATATCGATATAGCCGAGGCTCAGGTGGTACAGGCCAAACTTTTCGAGAATCCCGTGGTCTCTTTGGAGCAAAATGTTTATAACCGGTTGAACGGGCATTACTTTGATTTCGGGAAACAAGGGGAAACGATCATAGAGGTGGAACAGTTGATCTATATCGCCGGACAGCGAAACAAACGTGTCCGTTTGGAGAAGATCCATAAGGAAATGGCCCTTTACCAATTCGAGGAAGTATTAAGAACCCTCCGGAGCGAGTTGAAGGAGAAATTCGTAACGCTTTATTTTACCCGGAAATCTCAATCCATTTACGATCGTGAGATCGATTCTTTGGCTCATCTGCTGAAGGTTCTCAAGGAGCAGAATGAGAAAGGGAATGTTTCTTTATTAGAGAAGTCCCGTATCGAGGCCCTATTGCTCTCTTTGCGGCAAGAGCGGAATGATATCGCCAATCAAGTTATCTCCCTTCAAGGAGACATGCGGCTTTTATTAGGATTATCCGGCAATGATACCTTCGAGCCGATATTCGATGAGTCTGTGTTGAACCAGATCGATATGGACTCCGTCCCTTTCTCTGAATTGACCTCTTTATTATACGAACGTCCGGATCTTAAGTTGGCGCAAGTAAGCATCAAGGCTTCGGAGGCGGACGTGAGATTACAACGTTCCCTCGCTTTCCCGGAAGTGAGCGTAAAGGGTACGTATGATAAGGCCGGTAACTTTATCAATGATTATTGGGCGATCGGATTGAGCGTCTCCCTTCCTATATTTAACCGGAATCAAGGGAATATCCGGGCGGCGAAAATATCTGTCGCTCAAAAGGCCCATAAGGAAGAATACGCACGCCGCCATGCCGAGAATGAATTATTCACCAGCTATGCCCGATTGGAAAAGGCGATTCAGCTTTATCGTTCCTCGAACTATGGATTGGAGAAGGATTTCGCCTTGATTATCGAAGGCGTGAACTTGAATTTCCAAAAACGGAATATCAGTCTCCTTGAGTTTATCGATTATTATGAGACCTACAAAACAACCTGCTTGCAACTTTACCAAACTCAAAAATGAAGTGTTACTGGCCTTGGAGGAGGTAAATACCGTAACGGGTAGCCATGTATTCAACTATTAAAAGCAAATCAAATGATATGAATAAGCATCTAATCACATGCATCCTTTTAGTACCCTTGGTATGTTCCTGCGGGAAACAGGCGACCACCTCGGTCGATACCCGGGAACCTTTACTATTAAATGACAGTTTACAGGAGATTATAACACTGGATACGGTTCGTGACACACCATTAACCAACGAGTTGTTGCTCAATGGCCGTGTCAGTTTCAATCCGGAGCGAGTAGCCCATGTGTATCCGATGTTTGGTGGAAATGTCACCTCCATTCATGCGGAAGTTGGCGATTACGTAGGGAAAGGAGATGTCCTAGCGGTGATCCGGAGCGGCGAGATCGCTGATATCGACAAGCAGCGAAAGGAGGCCGAGCATCAACTGGCTATCGCTAACCGTAACTTGGAGGCTACCCAAGATATGGCCCGGAGCGGTATGGCTTCCGACCGGGACTTCCTGCAAGCCCAGCAAGAGCAAGCCGATGCCGAGGCCGAGACCAAACGTATCCAAGAAATGTATTCCATTTATAACATAACAGACCCATCTACCTATGTGGTGAAAGCGCCGGTCTCCGGCTTTATCATCGATAAGAATATAAACCGGGATATGCAGATCCGTTCTGATCAAGGGGAGGAGATGTTTACCATTTCCGGTCTCGACGATGTCTGGGTGATGGCCGATGTCTATGAGGGAGATATCAGCAAGGTAAAAGAGGGGGCTACCGTTCGTATCACCACTTTGGCCTATAAGGATATGGAGTTTACGGGAACGATCGATAAGGTCTATCATATGCTAGACCGAGAAAGTAAGACCATGAGCGTAAGAGTCAAATTAAGGAACGAGAAGTATATGCTTAAACCCGGAATGTTTACGAACGTATATGTACAGAGCGCGGTAAAAGGAGAAAGTATGCCTTGCGTAAACGCCCATGCCGTGATCTTCGAGGATGGTAAAGAATACGTTGTCTATGTCTCGAAGGAGGGATATTTGCAAATGCGTGAGATCTCGGTGTATAAGCAAACCGAGAAGTTCTGTTACCTGCGATCCGGCTTGAAGGATGGGGATCGGATCGTAGATCGGAACGCTCTTTTGGTGTATAACGAATTAAAGTAACCAGACGATATGCACACATTCATAGATAATATCATAACGTTCTCCCTCCGGAACAAATTCTTTATCTTCTTCTGTACCACGATCGCCGTAATCGCCGGTATCACCAGCTTTATCCATACGCCGATCGACGCGTTTCCGGATGTGACGAATACGAAGGTGACGATTATCACCCAATGGCCGGGCAGGAGCGCCGAGGAGATCGAGAAGTTTATCACGATCCCGATCGAGATCGCCATGAACCCGGTACAGAAAAAGACGGATATCCGGAGCACGACCCTTTTCGGTCTTTCCGTCATCAACGTGATGTTCGAAGATAAGGTGGATGATTTCTTCGCCCGCCAGCAAGTTTATAATCTCTTGAACGACGCCGACTGCCGACGGGGTCACGCCGGAAGTGCAGCCCTTATACGGCCCGACCGGCGAGATCTTCCGCTATACATTACGTAGCGATAAGCGTTCCGTCCGGGAATTGAAGACCTTGCAGGATTGGGTGATCGAGCGGAAGTTGCGGGCCGTACCCGGTGTAGCGGATATCGTCAGCTTCGGAGGAGAGGTAAAGACATTCGAGGTTAGCGTCAACCCGAATCAACTGATCAGTTACGGGGTAACGACCTTGGAACTTTATGACGCTATCGCGAAAAGTAATATCAACGTAGGCGGCGACATGATCACGAAAAGCTCGCAAGCCTATGTCGTGCGGGGTATCGGCTTGATTAACGATGTAAAAGAGATCGAGAATATCGTCGTAAAGAATATCAATGGCACGCCAATCCTTGTCAAGCACTTGGCTACCGTGCACGAATCCAGTCTTCCCCGCCTAGGGCAAGTGGGCCGCATGGAGGAAGATGATGTCGTACAAGGCATCGTTGTCATGCGAAAAGGGGAGAACCCCGGCGAGGTAATCGCCGCCTTGAAGGATAAGATCAAGGATATCCAACAAAACGCCTTGCCGGAAGACGTGCGAATCGTATCGTTCTACGATCGTGAGAATCTGGTAGATCTGGCGGTCAAGACCGTAACACATAATCTGGCGGAAGGTATTCTGCTGGTAACTTTCATCGTATTAATCTTCATGGCGGATTGGCGTACGACGGTGATCGTGTCGATCATTATCCCGTTGGCACTCCTCTTCGCCTTTATTTGTCTCCGGGCGATGGGGATGAGCGCCAACCTCTTATCTATGGGAGCGATCGACTTCGGTATTATTATCGATGGCGCCGTCGTGATGGTGGAGGGGCTTTTCGTGGCATTGGACCGGAAAGCCCGTGAAGTAGGCATGCCCGCTTTCAATTTGATGAGTAAGATGGGTATTATCCGTCATACGGCGAAGGACCGTGCGAAAGCGGTTTTCTTCTCTAAGCTGATTATCATCACCGCCTTGGTCCCGATCTTCTCTTTCCAGAAGGTGGAAGGAAAGATGTTCAGCCCGCTCGCTTATACCTTGGGGTTCGCCTTGTTGGGAGCGTTGATCTTTACGTTGACATTGGTACCCGTCCTATCTTCCATGCTATTAAAGAAAGAGGTGCGTGAGAAACATAATCCGTTCCTCGCGTGGATCAATCGGAAGTCGATCGGTATTTTCGACTGGTGCCACGCCCGTAAGAAGCGGACGATCACGTTCGCCACGCTGGTAGCTGCCATAGGTATCTGGTGCTTCACCTTGTTGGGCAGCGAGTTTCTCCCGCAACTGAACGAGGGCTCTATTTATATCCGTGCGACCTTACCGCAAGTATATCTTTGGATGAATCCGTTACGTTGGCCAACCAGATGCGCCGGAAGCTGGCGGCTTATCCGGAGGTTCGTCAGGTCTTATCGCAAACCGGCCGGCCGAACGATGGCACGGACGCGACAGGTTTCTACAACATCGAGTTTCATGTGGATATATATCCCGAGAAAGAGTGGGAAAGCGAACGCTCGAAAGCGGGTCTGATCGAGAAGATGCAAGAGGATCTGGCGATCTATCCGGGCGTGGATTTTAACTTCTCGCAGCCTATCTCGGACAATGTAGAGGAAGCGGCCAGCGGCGTGAAGGGTTCCATCGCCGTGAAGGTCTTCGGTAAGAACCTGTACGAGTCGGAGAAGATGGCGGTAGAGGTTTTCAAGGTCTTGGAGACCGTAGACGGTATCGAGGATCTGGGCGTTATCCGGAATATCGGCCAGCCGGAGCTGCGGATCGAGTTGAACGAGTCTCGTTTAGCCCGCTACGGCGTGGCCAA
>ENA-OPYU01000937-OPYU01000937.1-human-gut-metagenome-genome-assembly--contig:-NODE-937-length-10795-cov-5.790589_pt1 | contig 10795 bp, 9 predicted proteins | sample MGYA00242637_ERZ504482 | MGnify/ENA primary metagenome ERZ504482 (study PRJEB26092, sample SAMD00036237) | human gut metagenome | host: Homo sapiens | study: EMG produced TPA metagenomics assembly of...
AAAAAAAGAGTTTTGTGATATAGTTAAAAAATGCGCTATTATGGAAAGGTATGCCATGAAGTGAAGAGAAATATTGTCACAGGGCTCTTTTCCTATTTACTGGAACCTATTGGAGGGTACTTGCTGCCCGCGAAAAAAAATATATGAGGAGTGAAACGTCATATGGAGGAAAAAACAGAATTCGTCCCATCACAAGTGGAAAAAAGTTCTCGCATGAGCTATTCCAGACCAAAAAGAAGTATTAGAGATGCCGAATCTAATCGAAGTCCAGAAAGATTCTTATCAGTGGTTTCTGGATGAAGGATTAAAAGAGGTATTTGATGATATTTCTCCGATTTCTGACTATGCAGGTCATTTCAGTCTGGAATTTGTAGATTTTACACTTTGCGAGGATGACGTGAAGTACACGATTGAAGAGTGTAAAGAACGTGATGCAACTTATGCTGCACCTTTGAAAGTGAGAGTCAGACTCTACAACAGAGAGACTGATGAGATCAACGAACATGAGATTTTTATGGGGGATCTCCCATTGATGACAAAGACAGGTACATTTGTGATCAATGGTGCTGAACGAGTTATTGTAAGTCAGCTTGTTCGTTCACCGGGAATTTATTATGGAATCGCACATGACAAGCTTGGAAAAGAGCTGTATTCTTCTACAGTAATTCCAAACCGCGGTGCGTGGCTGGAATATGAGACAGACTCCAATGACGTTTTCTATGTACGTGTAGACAGAACAAGAAAGGTGCCGATCACAGTATTGATCCGTGCACTTGGTATCGGAACAAATGCAGAGATTATTGACCTGTTTGGTGAAGAACCGAAGATCCTTGCAAGTTTCGGAAAAGATACAGCAGAGAACTATCAGGAAGGTCTGCTTGAATTATATAAGAAGATCCGTCCGGGAGAGCCGCTTGCAGTGGACAGTGCAGAAAGTCTGATTACAAGCATGTTCTTTGATCCGAGACGTTACGATCTTGCAAAAGTCGGACGTTATCAAATTCAAATGCCAAAAAACTGGAACACTGCAAAAACCGTATCAAAGGGCAGAAAGTGGCAGAGGATGTTGTGAATGAGCTGACAGGAGAGATTGTTGCAGAAAAAGGAACTCTGATCACAGCTGAGATTGCAGATGCGATCCAGAACAGTGGTGCTCCGTTTGTATGGGTAGAGGGAGAGGATGAGTCCCGCAATATCAAGATTCTGTCTAATATGATGGTAGATCTGCAGGCAGTTGTGGATATCGATCCGGAAGAAGTCGGAGTGACAGAGCAGGTATACTACCCTGTACTGGCAGGACTTCTGGAAGAATCTGCAGGAGATGTGGAAGAACTGAAATCTCTGATCAAGAGAGATATTCATGATCTGATTCCGAAACATATTACAAAAGAAGATATTTTAGCTTCTATTAACTATAACATCCATCTGGAATACAGAATGGGTAACGATGATGATATCGATCATCTGGGCAACAGACGTATCCGTGCGGTTGGAGAGCTTCTCCAGAATCAGTACAGAATCGGTCTGTCCAGACTGGAGAGAGTTGTTCGTGAAAGAATGACAACACAGGATCAGGACGGAGTTTCTCCACAGTCTCTGATCAATATCAAGCCGGTGACTGCAGCCGTGAAAGAATTCTTTGGTTCTTCTCAGCTGTCTCAGTTCATGGATCAGAACAACCCTCTTGGAGAGCTGACTCACAAGAGACGTCTGTCTGCACTTGGACCTGGTGGTCTTTCCAGAGACCGTGCAGGATTTGAGGTCCGTGACGTTCACTATTCTCACTATGGAAGAATGTGTCCGATCGAGACACCTGAAGGTCCGAACATCGGTCTGATCAACTCGCTTGCAACTTATGCGAGAATCAACGAATATGGATTCATTGAAGCTCCATATCGTAAGATTGACAAAACAGATCCGATGAACCCGATCGTTACAGAAGATGTTGTGTATATGACAGCAGATGAAGAGGACAACTATCATGTAGCCCAGGCGAATACACCACTGGATGAGGAAGGACACTTCCTGCATAAGAATGTATCCGGTCGTTATCGTGAAGAGACACAGGAATATGAGAGAAGCAAATTTGATTATATGGACGTGTCTCCGCAGATGGTATTCTCTGTTGCGACAGCATTGATCCCATTCCTTGAGAATGACGATGCCAACCGTGCGCTGATGGGATCCAACATGCAGCGTCAGGCAGTGCCGCTTCTTACAACAGAAGCTCCGGCAGTCGGAACAGGTATGGAAGTAAAAGCAGCGGTAGACTCCGGTGTATGTATGGTTGCAGAGAGAGCTGGTGTGGTAGAGAGCTCTACATCTACAAGCATTACGATCAAACATGACGATGGAACAAAGAAAACATATAAACTGACAAAATTCTTAAGAAGTAACCAGAGCAACTGCTACAATCAGGTGCCGATCGTAGACAAGGGAGAACGTGTGGAAGCCGGACAGGTGATCGCAGACGGACCGTCTACATCCAATGGAGAGATGGCTCTTGGAAAGAACCCGCTGATCGGTTTCATGACATGGGAAGGTTACAACTACGAGGATGCTGTTCTGTTAAGCGAGCGTCTCGTTGCAGAAGACGTTTATACATCTGTTCATATCGAAGAATATGAAGCAGAAGCAAGAGATACAAAACTGGGACCTGAGGAGATTACAAGAGATATCCCTGGTGTCGGTGACGATGCACTCAAAGATCTGGATGAGAGAGGTATCATCCGTATCGGTGCAGAAGTACGTGCAGGAGATATTCTGGTCGGAAAGGTAACTCCGAAGGGAGAGACAGAGCTGACAGCAGAAGAGAGACTGCTTCGCGCGATCTTTGGCGAAAAAGCACGTGAAGTAAGAGATACTTCTCTGAAGGTACCGCACGGTGAATATGGTATTATCGTAGACGCAAAAGTATTTACAAGAGAGAACGGAGACGAACTTTCACCTGGAGTAAACCAGTCCGTACGCATCTATATCGCACAGAAGAGAAAAATTTCTGTTGGTGATAAGATGGCCGGACGTCATGGTAACAAGGGTGTTGTCTCCAGAGTGCTTCCGGTAGAAGATATGCCATATCTTCCAAATGGACGTCCTCTGGATATCGTGCTGAACCCACTGGGTGTGCCTTCCCGTATGAATATCGGGCAGGTGCTCGAGATCCACTTAAGTCTTGCAGCAAAAGCACTTGGCTTTAATGTTGCAACACCGGTATTCGGCGGAGCAAACGAGAATGACATCATGGATACGCTGGATCTGGCAAATGATTATGTAAATATGGAATGGGAAGACTTTGAAAAGAAACACGGAGAGGAATTACTTCCGGAAGTGCTTCAGTATCTGTCTGACAATCGTGAACACAGAGCGCTGTGGAAAGGAGTACCGCTTTCAAGAGACGGTAAAGTACGCCTGCGTGACGGACGTACCGGAGAATATTTTGACAGCCCGGTAACAATTGGACACATGCATTACTTAAAACTTCATCATCTGGTAGATGATAAGATCCATGCACGTTCAACAGGTCCTTACTCACTGGTAACACAGCAGCCGCTGGGTGGTAAAGCTCAGTTCGGTGGACAGCGTTTCGGAGAGATGGAGGTTTGGGCTTTAGAGGCCTACGGTGCATCTTATACACTGCAGGAGATCCTGACAGTCAAATCCGATGATGTTGTGGGACGTGTCAAGACATACGAAGCAATCATCAAAGGAGAGAACATTCCGGAACCAGGTATTCCTGAGTCCTTCAAGGTACTGCTCAAAGAGCTTCAGTCCCTTGCCCTGGATGTGCGTGTACTTCGTGATGACAACACAGAAGTGGAAATCATGGAGACTGTAGATTACGGCGAGACAGACCTGCGCTCGATCATCGAAGGAAAGAAATACCGCGATGAAAAAGAATCTTTCGGAGCACATGGATTCACAGAGCAGGAATTCGTCGGGAAAGAACTGGAGAACGTAGAACCACAGGAGGAAGAGGATTTCGCTCCTGATATGGAATTGGAATTTGATGAATTCATGGATGATGAAGAATAGGAGGAGCCGTTTATATGCCAGCAAGCAATAATGAACAACAATATCAGCCGTTAACTTTTGATGCGATCAAAATCGGACTGGCTTCACCGGAAAAGATCATGGAATGGTCAAGAGGCGAGGTTACAAAACCGGAGACCATTAACTATAGAACGTTAAAACCAGAAAAAGACGGTCTTTTCTGCGAGCGAATTTTCGGACCAAGCAAGGACTGGGAATGTCACTGTGGAAAATACAAAAAAATCCGTTACAAAGGTGTTGTTTGTGACAGATGTGGAGTGGAAGTAACAAAAGCATCTGTACGCCGTGAGCGCATGGGCCATATCGCCCTTGCGGCTCCGGTATCCCATATCTGGTATTTCAAGGGAATCCCAAGCCGTATGGGACTGATCCTGGACATCTCCCCAAGAACACTGGAGAGAGTTCTTTACTTTGCATCTTATATCGTACTGGACAAAGGGGAGACAGACCTTCAGTACAAACAGATCCTGTCAGAGGCAGAGTATCAGGAAGAAAAAGAAAAATGGGGAAGCAAAGCATTCCGCGTAGGTATGGGAGCTGAGGCAATTCAGGAATTGCTGCAATCCATTGATCTGGAAAAAGAATATGCAGAACTGCAGGCAGGACTTGTCAATGCCACAGGTCAGAAGAGAGCAAGAATCGTAAAACGTCTGGAGGTTGTAGAAGCATTCCGTGAATCCGGAAACAAACCAGAGTGGATGATTCTTTCCGCGATCCCGGTCATTCCGCCGGATCTGCGTCCGATGGTACAGCTGGATGGTGGACGTTTTGCAACATCTGACTTAAATGATTTGTACAGAAGAATTATCAACCGTAATAACCGTCTGAGAAGACTGCTTGAACTGGGAGCGCCGGATATTATCGTACGCAACGAGAAACGTATGCTTCAGGAAGCAGTTGATGCTCTGATCGACAACGGCCGCCGCGGTCGTCCTGTTACAGGTCCTGGAAACAGAGCTCTGAAATCTCTGTCAGACATGTTAAAAGGTAAGTCCGGACGTTTCCGTCAGAACCTGCTCGGAAAACGTGTTGACTATTCCGGACGTTCCGTTATCGTCGTAGGACCGGAATTGAAGATCTATCAGTGCGGTCTGCCGAAAGAGATGGCGATTGAATTATTCAAACCGTTTGTTATGAAAGAACTGGTGGCAAACGGAACTGCTCATAATATTAAGAATGCCAAGAAAATGGTAGAGAGACTCCAGCCGGAGGTTTGGGATGTGCTCGAAGAAGTGATCAAAGAGCATCCGGTTATGTTGAACCGTGCCCCCACACTGCACAGACTTGGTATTCAGGCGTTTGAGCCAATCCTTGTAGAAGGTAAGGCGATCAAGCTGCATCCATTGGTATGTACAGCTTACAACGCCGATTTCGATGGTGACCAGATGGCTGTCCATGTACCGCTGTCAGTAGAAGCACAGGCAGAATGCCGTTTCCTGCTTCTTTCACCGAACAACCTGCTGAAACCGTCCGATGGTGGACCGGTAGCCGTTCCTTCTCAGGATATGGTACTTGGTATTTACTATCTGACACAGGAAAGACCGGGAGCAACAGGTGAGGGTATGTTCTTTAAGAACTTAAACGAAGCACTCCTGGCATATGAAAATGGATATGTGACACTGCATTCCAGAATCAAAGTCCGTGTTTCCAGAGAGATGCCGGACGGAACGGTGAAGACAGGCACGATCGATGGAACACTTGGAAGAATGTTGTTCAATGAGATTATTCCGCAGGATCTTGGATTCGTAGACCGTGAAGTAGATGGAAACGAACTGCTTCTGGAAGTAGATTTCCACGTAGGAAAGAAACAGCTCAAACAGATCCTGGAAAAAGTAATCAATACACACGGAGCAACTCAGACAGCAGAAGTTCTGGATGATGTAAAAGCGATTGGTTACAAGTTCTCTACAAGAGCAGCGATGACCGTATCGATTTCTGATATGACAGTACCGCCGCAGAAACCGGAGATGATCCAGACTGCACAGGATACTGTAGACAAGATCACAAAGAACTACAAACGTGGTCTGATCACAGAAGAAGAACGTTACAAAGAAGTTGTTGAGACATGGAAAGCAACCGATGACAAATTGACAGAAGCTCTGCTTTCCGGGCTGGATAAATACAATAACATCTTCATGATGGCAGATTCCGGAGCCCGTGGTTCTGACAAGCAGATCAAACAGCTTGCAGGTATGCGTGGTTTGATGGCGGATACAGCAGGTCGTACGATCGAGCTGCCGATCAAGTCCAACTTCCGTGAGGGTCTGGACGTACTGGAATACTTTATGTCTGCGCATGGAGCTCGTAAGGGAATGTCCGATACCGCGCTTCGTACAGCCGATTCAGGATACCTGACAAGACGTCTGGTTGATGTTTCTCAGGAGCTTATCATTCACGACAGTGACTGTGCGGCAGAAGGAAAAGAGATTCCGGGAATGTATGTAAAAGCATTCATGGACGGAAATGAAGAAATCGAAAGTCTGCAGGAGCGTATCACAGGAAGATTCTCTTGTGAAGATCTGAAAGACAAGGATGGAAATATCATCGTCAAAGCAAATCACATGATCACACCGAAGCGTGCAGAAAGAGTCATGAAGAAAGCGGTTGACGAAAACGGTGAACCACTGGATACAGTGAAGATCCGTACAATCCTTACATGTAAATGTAAGAATGGTGTTTGTGCAAAATGTTACGGTGCAAACATGGCAACAGGGGAAGCCGTTCAGGTTGGTGAAGCAGTCGGTATCATTGCTGCTCAGTCCATCGGTGAACCTGGTACACAGCTGACCATGCGTACATTCCATACGGGTGGAGTTGCCGGTGACGATATCACACAGGGTCTTCCTCGTGTCGAAGAGCTTTTTGAGGCAAGAAAGCCGAAAGGACTTGCGATTATCACAGAGTTTGCCGGTACGGCAACAATCAGCGATACAAAGAAAAAGCGTGAGATCATTGTAACAAATGATCAGACAGGAGAATCCAAAGCATACCTGATCCCATACGGTTCCCGTATCAAGATTCAGGATGGTGTATATCTGGAGGCCGGAGATGAGCTGACAGAAGGTAGTGTAAATCCTCACGATATCCTGAAGATCAAAGGACTTCGTGCCGTACAGGATTACATGATCCAGGAAGTACAGCGAGTTTACCGTTTGCAGGGTGTAGAAATCAATGACAAGCATATCGAGGTTATTGTACGCCAGATGCTGAAGAAGATTCGTATCGAGGAAAGAGGAGATACCGAATTCCTGCCTGGAACTATGGTAGATGTTCTGGAGTTCAACGAAGTGAACGAGCAGATGGAAGCAGAAGGAAAAGAGCCTGCAACAGGTGAACAGATCATGCTTGGTATCACAAAAGCATCTCTGGCTACAGAATCCTTCCTGTCTGCAGCATCCTTCCAGGAGACAACAAAAGTCCTGACAGAAGCTGCGATCAAAGGTAAGGTGGACCACCTGATCGGTCTGAAAGAGAACGTCATCATCGGTAAACATATTCCTGCAGGTACAGGTATGAAGAAGTACCGTGATGTTCAGTTAAACACAGAACTGGAAGCAGAAGAAGAGGCTGAAGAACTGGATGAAAGCGATGCAGTGGAAACAGAAGCAGTGGAGACAGCAGAATCAGCAGATTTGGAAGAAGTAGTTCTGGACGAAGAATAAAATAAAATACGATTGATAACAAGGGGAGCTTGTGTGACAGGCTGAGAGGAAGTTGTGAACTTCGACCTATAACCTGATTTGGATAATGCCAACGTAGGAACTGTAATCTCGTTTATACAAGGAACTCCTCCTTGTTTTCAATCACGAAAACAAGGAGGAGTTTTTTATGTTGAACTTTATGGTAAATGCAGAAGGCGGTCTGACGACTGCAGGATATGCAATTTGTATTGTGCTGGGAATCGTTGTATTTGGTATTGCATTGTTTTTTGCCGGTAAAAATTCAGAAAAAATAAAATGTCCGCGAAACAGCTTGCGTGCTGTGCGATGGCAATGGCACTTGCTTTTATTACTTCCTATATCAAGATTTTCTCTCTGCCATGGGGCGGCAGTGTGACACTGTGCAGCATGCTCTTTATCGTGCTGGTAGCAAACTGGTATGGAGTAAGAACAGGAATTCTGGTTGGATTTACATATGGAATGCTCCAGTTTTTACAGGAGCCATACGTACTTTCTCTGTTCCAGGTATGTTGTGATTATGTATTGGCTTTCGCAGCACTTGGTGTGGCAGGTTTCTTTGCAAAGCAAAAGAATGGACTGCTCAAAGGCTATATCGTAGCTGTTCTCGCCAGGGAGCGTTTCATGCGCTGGGAGGATATTTGTACTGGATGGACTACATGCCGGACAATTTCCCGAAATCACTTGCAGCCGTATATCCGATCGCATATAACTACAGTTTCCTTCTGGCAGAAGGACTGATTACAATCGTGATCATCTCCATTCCGGCAGTACAGAAAGCACTTGGACGGGTTAAAAAAAATAGCAGTAGAATAAAGCGAAAAACAACGACTGTAAGATTCTCGGGAATTTTACGGTCGTTGTTTTTATAAGGTAAGAGGTTTAATAAAATTAGTTAATCGGTTAATTTATATCCGTAACGTGCTTTGCGGATAAATTTTTGGATAATGGTTACCGGCAGACTGATCAAAATGAACAGTGTGGAAAAAATTCCTGCAGAACCACCGATGATCATCAAAAGTATCATTACGATATTATTGCCCATTACTGTCACTCCTTTGAATGAAATTGCCCTTGTATCGGACCAGATTCTATTTTAGTGACAAAGGCATAAAAAGAAAAGAGATTTGAGGCCTTTTTAGCGCAATCTTAGCATAAGAGATTACTGCTAATCGTTTTCTGATGAATCCTCCTGCATTCGGTATCCAACGCCTACTTCTGTAAAGATATATTTAGGCTGTGCAGGGTCTTTTTCCAGCTTTCTTCGGATATTTGCCATATTGACGCGCAGGATTTTATTGTCGTCGTCTGCGTATGGTCCCCAGACATTGGAAATGATGGCGGCGTATGTCATGACTTTTCCGGAATTCTGTGCCAGATAGGATACAATTTTGTATTCAATAGGGGTCAGATGAACCGGCTGTTTGTCTAAGGTCAGTTCCCGTTTGGAAAAATCCAATACCAGATCTTCGTAGCGATAGGGCCGGATATAAAGAGAATCTGTAGTATATAAGCGGTTGCTGTGTCTTAAGGAGGTACGGATGCGGGCAAGCAGTTCTGAGGTTCCGAATGGCTTGGTAATGTAATCATCCGCTCCCTGATCCAATGCGAGAACCTTTTCCTTTTCGGCACTTCGTGCGGAGATGACAATGATCGGGGTACTGGTCCAGGTCCGGACTTCCTGGATAATATCATTTCCATTCATATCAGGCAGACCAAGGTCTAAAATAATTACGTCTGGACATTGGGAATGGATCAGATTCAGTCCTTCTTTCCCGCAGTCCGCATACAGTACACGGTAATCCTGTTTTTTCAGGATCTTTCCTACAAAGGTCTGAATATTTTTTTGCGTCTTCTATAATCAATACAGTGAATTTAGGCATAGTTTGCGTTCTCCTTTTCTTTTGGAAGGGTAAAGGAGAATTCGGCTCCTTTATCCAGATTGGCAGCGTGGATCACGCCGTCGTGAGCATGAATGATCGTCCGGCAGATAGACAGTCCGATGCCGATTCCTTTGTGTCCGTCAGCGGTATCAGAGCTGTACTGTCCGTCAAAAATAAAAGGAATCTGGTCGGGATCCAGTCCGATTCCATAGTCCCGGACTGCAAATGTGACACAGTCCGGCTGATCGGTGATCAAAAGGTCGATGGGATCAGAGCTCGAGGAATGGACATAGGCATTTTCCATCAAGTTGATCAGCACCTGTTCGATCAAAGTAGCATCCATTGGGATCATCAGAAAATCTTCCGGCATAGAAACCCGGATCTGGATTTTAGGAAGGCGTTTCTGAAGTCGGACAATTGATTCGGAGACGACTTCTTCCACAATTTCCTGCGACTTTTTGACTTTGCTGGATTCATTTTGAATCTTCGTTACAGAGAGCAGGTTTTCCACCATATTCAGCAGCCACTGTGCATCCTCGTTAATATTCGAAATCAGCTCCATACGTTCTTGCTCGGACATATTCTGGGCATCGTCCAGATAAGAGGCAGAAGAGCCGATTATGCTCGTCAGAGGGGTACGCAGATCATGTGATACGGCGCGCAGAAGATTGGCATGAATTTTCTCGCGCTCTGCTTCTGCAAGCTTTCGTTCCCGTTCGGAGGCAATGGCTTTTTGATTTTTTGAGCATACTGGCGGTCGCGCTGGTGATAAGAGAAATAGCCAGCATGCCGATAAATGTGACCGGATATCCGTCCAGTATGAAGTTTAGTTTGAAATAGGGATATGTGAAAAAAATAGTTTGCTGCGATGACACAAAAAACGGAGGCGGCAGCACCATACCAGTAACTGGTCGTATTCTGAGCGATCAGGATCAGAGCCAGAATATAAATCAGGGCAGTGTTGACAGAAATTTTTTTGTCCTAGGTTAAAAAAGAAAAATGCCAGTATCGTGGAGATACCAAGGCAAAGGAAAGTAAAGGTCAGATTTTTAAAAAATGTCTTCATACATATAACACCTCTCTGCAACCAGATTACCATAATAAAAGGAAAAAATCCATACTGTGTAATAAAAACAAAAAATGAAAGAAAGAAAAAATTAACTTGCAAAAATGAGATAATACTGT
>ENA-OPYU01000938-OPYU01000938.1-human-gut-metagenome-genome-assembly--contig:-NODE-938-length-10795-cov-3.760780_pt1 | contig 10795 bp, 14 predicted proteins | sample MGYA00242637_ERZ504482 | MGnify/ENA primary metagenome ERZ504482 (study PRJEB26092, sample SAMD00036237) | human gut metagenome | host: Homo sapiens | study: EMG produced TPA metagenomics assembly of...
GAAAAAGTATTCCCGCAATCTGCACGCCCCACTTTGCAGAAAGCCTTTTTCAAACACGCTCTAGAACGCAGTACCCTTTTCATTATAGTTTATCATAATTAATTTATCATTTGACAAAAGCAAGAATAGCCAAATTATATGTTACTGTTTACGCTTTTCAAAGCAATCAGATTATTCTTCCATCCTGGTAATTACTTCCGCATATTTACCGGTTCCCACCACAACCGCAGACATAGCATCCTGCACAGTAAGAGTGCTTACGCCGGTCTTCTGCTCAATGAGGGTGTCCATTCCATGGAGCAATGCTCCGCCACCTGTGAGAACAATTCCTCTGTCTACAATATCTGCAGCCAGTTCCGGCGGAGTTTTCTCAAGCACTCCGTGCACAGTCTCCACAATCTGATTGGTAGCATCCCTCAATGCAATACGGATTTCTTCTGAAGTCAGAGTTACAACCTTGGGAAGTCCGGTGATCACATTTCTGCCTTTTACCTCCAGCATCCGCGGAGATGCTTCCTGGCAGGCAGTTCCGATTTTATTTTATGTTCTCAGCGGCCTCTTCCCAATAAAAAGGCTGTGAATTTTTTCTCACATAGCTCATGATTGCCTGGTCGAAATTATCTCCGGCAACCTTTACAGAAGCAGACACAACAGAGCCAGCCATGGAAATCACGGCAACATCAGTGGTTCCGCCTCCTATATCCACGATCAGATTACCAAAAGGCTTCGTCACATCTACTCCGGCACCAATTGCAGCTGCAATCGGCTCTTCCACAAGAAACACTTCCCTTGCTCCGGCCTGATAAGTAGCTTCCTCTACTGCCTTTCTTTCAATCTCTGTGGTTCCGCTGGGGATACAGATACTGATTCTAGGCTTTCGAAAGGCATGGCGACCCATTGCCTTGGAAATGAAATACTTCAGCATCTTCTCCATAACCGTATAATCTACGATCACTCCCTGGCGGATTGGCCGGATTACTTCCATATTTGATGAAACATGTCCGGTCATCTGTCTGGCTTCCTCACCGATTGCTTTTATTTTCTCTGAGTTCTTATCATAAACCACTACAGACGGCTCACTGACTACCAGCCCCCGTCCAGTGGAATATACCTGACTGTTTCTGGTTCCCAGGTCAATTCCAATATCACTGGCAGGCATTAAATTCCCCTTTCTCTCAAAACACTTTGTCACACTTTCTCTGCAAGAATTGTGCCGTAAATGATTACCATTCACATTCCGAACTGTAATCATAAACACCACATTCTGCAGATGTGACTTTATAATTGTCTCATAGATTTTTCATAATTAATAGTCTTCGTACCATTATAAACAAAAATGCTTCAATTGGAAAGAGGTTTATTATCAGAATCACTTCAAATATTTCGCAACATAACGTCCTGTATAAGAAGCTGGATTCTTCGCCACTTCTTCAGGTGTTCCCTTGGCAACAACTGTTTCCCCCGCCATCTCCGCCTTCCGGTCCGATATCAATTATATAATCAGCGGTCTTGATCACGTCCAGATTGTGTTCAATTACAACAACCGTATTTCCACCATCCGAAAGTCGACGCAAAATCTCCACCAGTTTCTGAACATCTGCAAAATGCAATCCAGTGGTAGGCTCATCCAGAATATAAATAGTCTTACCTGTACTGCGCTTACTCAGCTCTGCAGCCAGCTTAATACGCTGTGCTTCTCCGCCGGAAAGAGTGGTGGAAGGCTGTCCGAGACGAATATAGGAAAGACCGACATCATATAAGGTCTCTATCTTCCTTCTGATGGATGGAACGTTCTCAAAGAACGTCATTGCCTCCTCAACTGTCATATTCAGTACATCGTAGATGCTCTTATCCTTATACTTCACTTCCAGAGTTTCCCGATTATAGCGCTTCCCCTTGCAAACTTCACAAGGGACATAAACATCTGGCAGGAAGTGCATTTCAATTTTAATAATACCATCACCACTGCAGGCTTCACAGCGTCCGCCTTTTACATTAAAGCTGAAGCGCCCTTTCTTATACCCCTTTGCCTTGGCATCTGCTGTAGCAGCAAAAAGATCTCTGATCTGGTCAAATACGCCTGTATAAGTAGCAGGATTAGATCTTGGTGTACGGCCAATTGGAGACTGGTCAATGGCAATTACCTTATCCAACTGGTCTATTCCAATAATATCATCATGCTTTCCCGGGATCACGCGGGCCCTGTTCAGATCCCTTGCAAGATGTTTATAAAGGATTTCATTGATCAGAGAACTCTTTCCTGACCCGGAAACACCTGTAATGCAGGTCATAATTCCAAGAGGAATATCCACGTCTATATGTTTGAGATTATTCTCTGCCGCCCCCTTAATAGTCAGATAACCGGTAGGTTCCTTTCGTACTTCCGGAACCGGGATTTTCAGTTTTCCGCTGAGATATGCTCCTGTAATGGACTTCGGATTCTGCATAAGTTCCTCAGCAGTGCCCATTCCAACAAGCTGTCCACCATGTTCTCCTGCGCCGGGTCCGATATCTACAATACAGTCCGCTGCGCGCATGGTATCCTCATCATGTTCAACCACTATAAGACTGTTTCCCAGGTCTCTTAAGTGCATCAAAGCACCAAGAAGTTTATCATTATCCCTCTGATGCAGACCAATACTTGGCTCATCCAGAATATAGGCAACCCCGACAAGGCCGGAACCGATCTGGGTAGCAAGACGGATTCTCTGTGCCTCTCCGCCAGACAGAGTACCAGTGGCACGTGCCAGGGAAAGGTACTCCAGACCTACATCTGCCAGGAACCCCACTCTGGCTCTGATCTCCTTTAGTATCTGCTTTCCAATAAGCTGCTGCTGCGGAGACAGCTGCATTTCTGCCAGAAATCTCTTCAGCTTATCAATGGACATATTGGTAATTTCATAAATATTCTTATCCGCTACCGTAACCGCAAGTGACTCCTTCTTCAGTCGCTGACCCTTACATGCTTTACATGGAGTGATCTGCATAAAGCTCTCGTATTCCTGTTTCATAGATTCAGAGCCAGTCTCTTTATAGCGCTGTTCCACATTCCTTATAAGGCCTGGAAAAGCCACATTCATAAACACCCTCTCCGCGCTGTCCCTTATAATAAACCTTCACAGAATGTCCGCCTGTGCCGTATAGAATAATATCCTGTATCTTCTTGGGATAATCTTTAAAAGGTGTATCCAGATCAAAACCGTATTCCCTGCAAAGGGCATTCAGAATAGCATTGGTAAAACTGCTCTTATCTGTGCAAGACTGCCAGCCCATCACTACAATAGCCCCTTCAGAAATGCTCAGAGACTTATCCGGGATCATAAGATCCGGGTCAAATTCCATCTTATAACCAAGGCCAAGACACTCCGGGCAGGCCCCAAATGGGTTATTAAATGAAAAACTTCTTGGCTCGATCTCATCAATACTGACTCCACAATCCGGACAGGAAAAGCTCTGGCTGAAATTCATATAATTTCCGTCCATTGTATCCACCACAGCCAATCCGTCAGCCAGATTCAATACTGTCTCAAGAGAATCTGTAAGTCTTTTCTCAATTCCAGGCTTCACGATCAGACGGTCTACAATAATGGCAATCGTATGTTTAATATTCTTATCCAGGGTAATCTCCTCAGAAAGTTCATACACATTTCCATCGATTTCCGCACGTACATAACCGCTGCGTCTGGCCTGATCCAGTAATTTCGCATGGGTACCCTTGCGTCCTCGTACTACCGGTGCAAGAAGCTGGATCCTGGTGCGCTCCGCCAATTCCATAATCTGATCCACCATCTGGTCTACTGTCTGCTTGGCGATCACCTTGCCGCATTTCGGACAATGTGGAATACCAACACGGGCGTATAAAAGACGGAAATAATCATAAATTTCTGTCACCGTTCCTACTGTGGATCTGGGATTGCGGTTAGTAGACTTCTGGTCAATAGAAATAGCCGGTGGAAGTCCCTCTATGCTCTCCACATCTGGCTTCTCCATCTGGCCAAGGAACTGTCTGGCATAGGAAGACAGAGATTCCATATATCTTCTCTGCCCTTCTGCATAGATCGTATCAAATGCCAGTGAAGACTTTCCTGATCCGCTTAAGCCGGTAAGAACTACAAACTTATCTCTGGGAATATCCACACTGAGATTCTTCAGGTTATTCTCATTGGCTCCTCTGATTCTGATAAACTGTTTCTTATTCTCTGCTGCCATCTGTTCCTCCATTTCTTAACCGGAAAGCACCGGCTGTAACTCCCTGTATCCTGATCTGATCCGGAATCCTCCGGCTCAGACATTTCTTAATGTGTTCTTCAAGAATATCACAGGAACATTTGTTCGTCAACCATTTCTAAATTCTTTTTCCACCAAAACTTACAGCAAAAAAGTCTGCCATCACTGCATTACTCACATGAATGCCTTCTCTTGATAAAATATCCTGCCGCTTTCTTCCAACAGCAGTCCCTGTTTCTTATATTTTTTCCAGAACTTCTCCATATATATTCTCTATTGCAGTGCCAAAATACTCCTGAAATTCCTTTTTGGACACGCCCTGTGTCATACGAAGTCCAAGAAACATAAACTCTGCCATCTCATCTTCTCTTGTAAGAAGTTCCCAGTTTTTTGAATTTTTTCTGGTGCACTGCTGTTTTTCAGATATTCCTGCATATCGGAAGTATTGGAAAAACGTTCCTTTCCCAATAAGGAAGCCGCTCCAAGCCCAAGCCCCAGATAATCCTTTCTCTGCCAGTATCCTTCATTATGTCTGCATTCACACCCTGCTTTTGCATAGTTGGAAATCTCATACTGATGATAGCCATACTCTTTCAGAACTACAGCAACATCTTCATACATGCGGTACTCCGTATCTTCATCAGGCAAATCCAGCTTTTTTCTGGAAAAAGGGGTGCCCTCTTCAATAATAAGACTGTATGCCGAAATGTGCTCCGGGCCAAGTGCCGCCACCATCCGAAGGTTCTCTATCCAACCTTCATAACACTGTCCCGGAATGGCAAACATCAGATCCACATTTATATTGGAAAAGCCAGCCTCTCTTGCCATCTGAAAGCTTTCCAGAAACTGTGCATAATTATGAATTCTTCCAAGCATAGCCAGTTCCTTATTGTTTGGCGACTGTAAGCCAATGCTGATCCGGTTAATTCCGTATTTTCTGTAAATAGAAAGTTTCTCAGGCGTCAATGTTCCAGGATTTGCTTCAATCGTTACCTCCGCATCCGCCGAAAACAAAAATAATCTCTCAGCCCCTGTAAAAGCTTTTCCATTACATCACATTCCGGCACAGAAGGTGTTCCCCCGCCAATGAAAACTGTATCTACCGGACGTTTTTTCAGATTCTTTGAAACCGTCTCCATTTCCCGTAAAAGTGCATAAATATAAGCTTCCTGCCCGGCCCTGGTAGAGGGACCTGACAGGAAGTCACAATAATCACATTTCTTTATGCAAAACGGGATGTGAAGGTACAATTCCAAACCATTCTTCTTTGTTCCCATTCTGATTTTCTCCACATTGTTTATTTTCTTCTGTTTACAATGCTGTTTCTGTAAAATTAATCTCCACTACCGGTCTCAGTTTCTTCATCTGTTGAATTTCCAGTGGCATCACTGCCGCTGTCAGACGAATCTGCAGCAGTCTGCTCTTCTGAAGAGCCGCTCTTACTGCTGCCTGCAGCCTTTCCCTCTTCTTTTTGAACCAGATACTCATTCACCATAGTCACGCTTCCGCTTTGCGCTACCGCATCTTTATTTACCTGGCGAGGTACCGGCGTAGGTGTTGCTGTAGGAATCGGCGTGATCTTCATTACGCCCTGCGACTCTGCGTCTGGTGCTTTCACCGTTTTCTTCCCACATGCACAGCTGCCTGCAAAAAATTACGATCACCAGCAGGATCACTGTCAAAATCCCGCCCTTGATCCACTGTTCCCTGTCTTTTTTTATAACTTCTCTTTATTCTTCTTGTCAGAATACGTATCTTAGCTTTCATCGGATACCTCCGCGTCTGATGCCAGCTGGCATATATCTTATGTCAATCAGTCACACTCAGACACCTTTATTTGTTGCTTTTCACCACAGGATTGACAACAATTAATTTTCATCCAGTTTCAGTACGCTCATAAATGCTTTCTGCGGAATCTCTACGTTTCCAACCTGGCGCATTCTCTTCTTACCTTCCTTCTGTTTTTCCAGAAGTTTCTTCTTACGAGAAATATCACCGCCGTAGCACTTGGCAAGAACATCTTTACGCATAGCCTTAACCGTCTCTCTGGCAATGATTTTGCTTCCGATTGCGGCCTGGATTGGAATTTCAAAGAGCTGACGCGGAATCTCATCTTTCAGCTTCTCGCACATCTTGCGGCCTCTTTCATAAGAAGTATCTGCATGCACAATAAAAGAAAGGGCATCCACTTCTTCTTTATTTACCAGAATATCCAGTTTCACAAGCTCACTTCTCTCATAACCACAAAGTTCGTAATCCAGAGACGCATATCCTCTGGAACGAGATTTCAGGGCATCAAAGAAATCGTAAATAATCTCATTCAATGGAAGCTTATATTTCAGAAGAGCTCGTGTCTCTTCCATATATTCCATGCAAGATCACTGACCACGGCGCTCCTGGCAAAGATCCATAATGGCACCGATAAATTCTGTAGTTACCATAATCTCAGCATTCACGATTGGCTCTTCCATATATTCGATCTCAGATGGATCTGGAAGATTGGTCGGATTTGTCAGATCAATCACTTCGCCGTTTGTCTTGTGTACTTTGTAAATAACGCTTGGAGCTGTAGTAACAAGATCCAGGTCATATTCACGCTCCAGACGTTCCTGAATGATTTCCAGATGAAGCAATCCAAGAAATCCGCAGCGGAAACCAAATCCAAGAGCAACAGATGTCTCCGGCTCATAGAATAAAGAGGCGTCATTTAACTGCAGTTTCTCCAAAGCATCACGAAGATCCCCGTATTTCGCTCCGTCAGCCGGATAAAGGCCGCAGTAAACCATTGGATTTACCTTCTTATATCCAGGCAAAGCCTCCTCGCAAGGGCGGCTATTGTCTGTAATAGTATCACCAACACGAGTGTCTCTTACGTTCTTAATGCTGGCGGTAATATAACCTACCATTCCAGCTGTCAGTTCCTCACATGGAATAAACTGCCCAGCTCCAAAATACCCAACTTCCACAACTTCTGCCACAAATCCAGTGGCCATCATACGGATGGTTGTGCCTTTGCGGACTTTTCCATCTACCATTCGGCAGAAAACAATGGCACCCTTATAAGAATCATAAATGGAGTCAAAAATAAGCGCCTTCAGCGGTGCATCCGGATTTCCTGCAGGTGCCGGGATCTTAGCCACTACCTGCTCCAGAACCTGATCTACATTCAGACCTGTTTTTGCAGAAATCTGCGGTGCGTCCTGGGCTTCAAGTCCAATCACATCCTCAATTTCATTGATAACACGCTCTGGCTCTGCACTTGGAAGATCAACCTTATTGATTACTGGAATAACCTCAAGATCATGATCCAGTGCCATATAAACATTTGCCAGCGTCTGCGCTTCAATTCCCTGTGCAGCGTCAACTACAAGGATGGCACCGTCGCAGGCTGCAAGGCTTCGTGAAACTTCATAGTTAAAATCCACATGTCCAGGTGTATCGATCAGATTGAAAATATACTCTTCTCCATCTTTTCCATGATATACCGTGCGGACAGCCTGGGATTTGATGGTAATTCCACGTTCTCTCTCCAGTTCCATATTATCCAGAACCTGGGCCTGCATTTCCCTCTCAGTCAAAAGTCCTGTCATCTCTATAATTCTGTCGGCCAGTGTAGATTTACCGTGGTCAATATGTGCAATAATACAAAAATTTCGAATTTTACTCTGGTCTGTCATTCCAGACATTCCTCCTCTGGTTATGCTTTACTGTTTATTCTATCAAGAGATTATAGCACAGATTAAATCTGTTTGTCACTTCCTTTTATATGGTTCCTGTTCACTCCGTTCACAGTAACATTCTTGACGGGATAAATTATATTATTTTATCCTGTTCCGCAGCCCTTTAACACTCTGTTCAAAATGTCTGCAAAGGGTTCCATGGCGGTTTTTTACTTCCTGCACCGTATTTGTCTGGGCACCGGCTTCCAGAAGCAGGGCTCTTTTTCGTAAATGAAGATTGTAGCGCAAGCCCGCCAAGTAAATCCCTCTGTAAAAATCAGGATAATACAACGCCGCCTGATATTCCAGCTGAAAAGAAAAAGCAAGATTGTCCTGTATGTAAGGATTTGGCAAATAAGAAACCTTCCCCTGGTCATTCGTGTAGCTAAGGCCATTATAAAAAAGAATCTGCGCAGTATCTTTTCCGTTTATTTCAGTTACCAGCCGTCTGTCTTCATCGATGCCATCTCTGTGCAGATCAATAACCACCTCCACAGACGGATTTTCTTCCAAAACCTTTTCTACGTAATCACAAGCATAATTATAGGCCTTATTCCGATCCAGTTCTCCGCTCATCATATCAAAAGCTTCTTTTATATGGATCACCTGATAACCATATTTTTCCTGACAGCAAACTGGTCAGATAATTTCCAACACCCACAATCGTATCTTCCTCTTCTCCTTCCCCTGGAATTCGGAAAAACGTTTCCTGGGAGTGACTGTGATAAATAGAATCTGCGGCTCCAACGGTCCATGACTCAAGGAAAAATCCTCTGCCAGAAATTCAGCAGCATTTATTTTTACGGCAGATGCATCTGTGTTCTCATCTACAATGTAAAAATTGTTCATTAGATAATTCGTAATCCGACAGCTTGTCTCTGGACAGATCCAGAATTGGATGCGGGAGAACGATGTTAGACTGAGGAAGGGTATTTGCAGGCTGAGTTTCTGAATTTAAGTGATTTTCACTATTTTCTATGATTTCTGACATCTCAGAGTTATCTTTATTTTCTATTTTATCTGTATTATTTATTTTTTTTCACTTTTCCTCAGAAACACTGCTGTTTTTTTCCCAGATTGGCTTCCTTGGATTTCTTTGCATTTTCCTCTCGCAAATTACGCTCATTCTCTGCAACTTCTTCTAAATATGCTCCATTTCTCTTCCCAATCTCAGCCAGAGTTACCCCATCCATTTCCATCCAGGTTTCCTGTGCTTTTTCCTCTGTAAAATAATAGAACGGAAACTGCCTGTACACATTATGCACAATTTCCCGCATGGAAAAAGGTCCTGGCAGCATAGCCAGAACCGCAAAAAAAACACAGACAAAGAAACACGCAGAAAACCTTCTGGACTTTTGTCACGAAATCACCTCTTTAAGGTTATCCTATGACAGATTTTTCCTCCGTATGTTTCTTTTTTAGGCTAACTTTCCATATTTTCAGTATTTTTCCACAGCTCACCACCTTTACATCAGCTTCATGCGCCAGAGCGTGTTTTGAAAAAATCATTCCCGCAATCTGCACGCCCACTTTGCTGGAGATTTCACCCGAATTCGATTGCCGTAGCCCGCTACGATGCCCTCATCTAGGCAAAATCTCCCACAAATTGTGACGCACATCTTGCAGAAAGCCTTTTTCAAACACGCTCTAATAGATCTCTGCAAAAGTCATATTTAATCCTTCTGAAATCGTAAAACTCAGATATTTTATGGTCTCGTCCACATCTTTCGGCGTCACAAACATTCCATGAAGATGTGGGGAAATCATTTCTTCCAAAAATTCTTTCTGTTCGGCCTCGTCCAGTGTCTCAAGCAAATGAGCCATAGAATCATGAACAATAGTCGCCGCATCCACCACCGTAGGCACTCCGATCCCAATCACTTTTACATTCAGATTTTCTTCTGTAAGACCATTTCTGTGGTTTCCCACCCCTGATCCCGGAGTAATTCCTGTATCCGTGATTTGAATGGTCCGATTAAGGCGCCTGGTATTTCTTGCGGCAAGAGCATCCACAGCGATCACTACATCTGGCCGTGTTATTTCCACCACGCCCTCCACGATTTCCGAAGTTTCCATTCCAGTCTGCCCCATTACTCCTGGAACAATTCCGCTGATTGCATGAAGAATCTGCTTTTCTGTACTTTTCAGTCCATACTCGCGGATCAGATGGCGTGTCATATGAAGATTCCCAATTACTTCCGGTCCCAATGAATCCGCCGTAATACCCGGATTTCCAAGCCCAACAATAAGCACGGACTTTTCCTTTTCCAGACCGATCAGCTGGCGTAAATGTCTGGCAAGTTCTTCAGACACTTCCCTGTGATAGTCCTCATCTGGCGCTGAAAGCCCTTCCGATTCAATTGTAATATATGTCCCCTGAGGTCTCCCCATCGCCCTGGCACCATTTTCCGTGGTTATTTTCACCACAGTGGTTCGAATGTCTTTTTCCTCATTATAATCTTCCTGAACCTCCACCCCGCGCACTTCTACATTGTCCTCTGTAAAGCGTTCTCTTGCCTCTACCGCCAAATCGGTTCTGATCTTATAAGTTCCCAGCATATCAGTTCCTCCATACTTTCCCAAATTCTCCCATATCACCGGCTCCGCCCTGCTGTTTTCTATGTGCAAAATGTATTTCTCATTGCAATTCATACCTTTCACAGCCACACCTTTCGATTTTTATATAATCTCCCCACTTTTTTGGCAAAAATTATGTATGTCAAGCATTTTTGTAAAAAATTATGTATGTCAAGCATTTTTTGTAAAAAATATGTATTGACAATCCAAGGTAATTATTATAAACTATATAAGCATGTTCATAGGAACGCCCGTGTCTGTTCTTATGATGC
>ENA-OPYU01000940-OPYU01000940.1-human-gut-metagenome-genome-assembly--contig:-NODE-940-length-10788-cov-2.839227_pt1 | contig 10788 bp, 18 predicted proteins | sample MGYA00242637_ERZ504482 | MGnify/ENA primary metagenome ERZ504482 (study PRJEB26092, sample SAMD00036237) | human gut metagenome | host: Homo sapiens | study: EMG produced TPA metagenomics assembly of...
CCGAGACCACCGTAGAGGGCACCACTGTGGAGCTGAATACCAACGGTCACCACGCCACCTACGAGATGAAGATCTCCGGTTTTGATCTGGACTACAAGGCCAACAAGGTCTACGGCGTGGTGCTGACCACCGCCGATGGCAGTGAGTACGGCCTGCGTCATGTGGCCAACATCTGGCATGGTACCAAGCTGGGCCTCAATGCCGATGATCCTTACTTTGCATCCATCATCGGCAAGACGATTACTCAGATCACCTTCTACGCCGCCGACGGTGTGTATGTCCTGCCGGTCAGCGTGGCGCTGTGAGGCTGCGGAAAACTGCCTGATCCAGCAAAATACAGTACAAAACGGCAAGGTCGCTTGGCATCAAGCGGCCTTGCTTTTCCGTGTCAGGAGGAGTTGGAATGAACAAAAAACGATGCCATACACTGCTGCCGCTGGTGCAGCTTCTCCCGACGGTGGCGGTAGCGGCAGCTGTACTTTTGCCCTGTCCCGCACCGTTCCGGTGCTGGCCGCCGTGCCGGAAAAGCTGACAACCGTGGTGGAGCAGTCTGTGGAAGCCGACTTCCTCCGAAGCGGAGGAAGAAACCCTGCCCAAGCTGCCCTATGCCGACGGCGTTTACGTCGGCTCTTCCCGGGGCTACGGCGGTGCCGTCCGAGTACAGGTCACCATGGAAAACCGGCAGCATCACGGAGGTGGAGATCTTGGACGCATCCCACGAGACCAAGCAGTTTTCTGCGGCGTGCCAAGCGGCTTTTGACCACCGTGGTGGAGACTCAGAGCTGGGAGGTGGATGCCGTTTCCGAGGCCACCTATACCAGCCGGGGCATTCTGGGCGCAGTGCAGAATGCCCTGACCGGCGAGGTAGTCAACAATCCCCTGCCGCCCCAGCCAAAGCCCGCTGCAACGCTTGTGGTGGAGGAATTTACGGCTCCCTCCATCTACTTGGACGGCATCTACACTGCCGAAGCCACGGGCTTTGAGGGGCAGATCACAGTGCAGGTCACGGTGGCAGAGGATAAAATTTACCGATATCACGATCCTGAGCGCCGAGGACGAGGAGGAATATCTCTCCCGGGCAAAACAGGTCATCCCCGCCATTCTGGAGGGACAAAGCCCCAACGTGGATACTGTTTCCGGCGCCACCTACTCCTCCACCGGAATTCTGAACGCAGTCAAGCTGGCACTGGCAAAGGCCGCTGTTGCCCCGGCAGAGAAAACCGCTCCGGAGCAGACTGCATCGGAAGAGACGGCAGAGGGAACCGCACCGTCTGAAGCAGCAGAGCCCGGGGAAACGCCGGTCACCGCGCCCACCGTGGAGGTGGTGCAGCCGGAGGAAAAGAGCGCCGTTCCCGTGTGGCTCAAGGAAGTATGGCAGCAGCTTTTCCCGGCAGATGCACCGGCATCCTCTGAACCGGAACCGGCATCTTCTGAGGAAGTGCTGCCGACATCCGAGCCGGCACTGCCGCCGGAAGAGACCGGGATTGAATCTGAAACGGAAGGAGCAGCAGAATGAAATACAAAAATTTTCTCCTCCGGGCGGTGAATCTGCTGCTCATTTTGGGGGTACTGTGGCAATACCAGCAGGTGGCGCTGATCCGGGCGGCAGCGGTAAGCCAGCGCAAGCAGGAAATTGCCGAAGTTGAAGCCTACAATGCTTCCGTTTTGCAGGCGCAGAGCGCAGCACAGGCAGAGCAGAGCGGCTACCGGGACGGCATCTATGAGGGCAGCGCCTATGGTTTTGGCGATGTCATTCAGGTGTCGGTGACTATCCAGAACGGAAAATGACCGATATTGCGGTGCTGGATGCTTCCGGCGAGGATAAGCCCTACTATAAGCAGGCGCTGCCTTTGCTGGACGAGATGCTGGCAGTGCAGTCTGCTGAGGTGGATACCGTTTCCGGCGCTACCCTCACGGCAGAAGGACTTATCGGTGCGGTAGAGAACGCACTGGGAAAGGCGGCAGGATGATGGAAAAAACACAGGCAAAGCCTTTAACAGCGGCGCAGCAGCGTCAGCGGGACAAAAAGCGCCGTACATGGCTGCGCACCGGGGTGCAGTTGTTCTTCTTTGTGTCCATGCCGGGCGCATTCGTGGGCCGGGTTTTTCCGGGGTAAAAACAGATCTTTCTGCACATCGGTGCAGGCGAGGTGCTCTCTGTGGACAGCTTCACACTTTCCCTGCTGGGGCTGTGCGGCTTCACCCTGCTTTTCGACCGGTTTTTTCTGTGGGTACGCCTGCGCCTTCGGCAGCTTGGGCGATGCCGTCTGGGCGCTTTCCGGGCTTATTCAAAAAAAAGCTGTTCCACCGCAAAAAAGCAGCTCCGTCTGCCGGAGCGGGCGGTGCTTTTGGGGCAGAAGGTCAAATATCTGCTGCTGGCATGGCTGGTAGCACTGTATGTGACCCGGCAGGAAAAGATGCTGACCGGCGCAAGCCCGTGGGAGGTGTTTTCCCGCCTGACGGCTCTGCATCTGCCGCCGGAGGGCTTTGGTGTGGGCATCGGGCTGCTTGTGCTCATTTTGCTGGGTATGGCGGTGCAGCCCCGGTTCTTCTGTCAGTTCCTCTGCCCCATGGGAGCGGTGTTTGCCCTGCTGCCGGTGCTGCCATTTGCGCGGCTGCACCGGCAGAGCGACGGCTGCATCCCGGGCTGCAATGCCTGTAAACAGCAGTGCCCGGTGTGCCTGAAGCTGGAGGAAACCAGCCTGCGCAGCGGGGAATGCATCGCCTGTGAAGCCTGCGTTGGCACCTGCCCCAAGCAGAACATCCACCGGTGGGATACCACCTTGTGCAAGCGTCTATGGCTGCCGGTGCTGGGTAAAGCGCTGCTCTTCTTCCTGCTGGGCTGCTGGCTAGGCTTTTGCCGATTCATCTGAACTAAAAAAATGGAGGCTGCTGCGCAGGCTGATGCCAAGGGTGGAAAGGTTATGCAGCATGGCGCTGGTGGCAGGGGGCAGGATGCCCAGAGCCCCCAGAAGGATGAGGGCCGAGTTGAAGCTGAGCACCGGCTTTTCGCCCTGCAGAACCGACAGCGTTTTGGCGATGCTGGCAGGCTCTACGCCCAGTGCGTGAGCTGCCTCCGCCACGGTTGCCGAGGACTCGCTCAGCACAATGACATGGTCTCCCAAGCCTTTTTCTTCTAGGTCTGCTTTTGCTTTTTCAAAGGACATTTTCCCACTTCTCCGCTCTTATTCGGTAATAGCCCAGACCCGTGCGGGCAGACCAGTTGCACCTTCAATGCGGGGATAAGAAACGATGACTACCGCACCGGCAGGCTGAACTTTATCCAGATTTGCAAGCACCTCCACCTGCAGCTTGTCGTTGTCCAGAACATAGCGCTCGCAGGCAAGGTCGCCCTTTTCCTCCGCCACCGCAGAGGAATCGGTATCCAGCGTTTCGTGGCCGTTGGCGGCGGCATTGCGCACCTTGTAGATATACTCCAATGCTTCCAGCGACCAGCCGGGAGCATTTTCTTTGCCCTCTGCGTCGATGCCGGACAGCGCATCCATATCCGGCCACTTCTTGTACCAGTCGCTGCGCAGAGCCACCAGCGCACCATCCGGGATAGGACCGTACTTTGCTTCATAGGCCTTGATGTCCTCCACCGTCACAGTATAGCGGGGGGTCTTTCTTGGCCTGCTCAGAAATATCGATGACCACCAGCGGGAAAATCAGGTCGTTCACATCAAACTTTTCGGACAGCGCTTTGCCCTTGATGAAGTGACCCGGGAAGTCGATATGGGTACCGAACTGTCCGGGGAATTTGAAGGTCTGGATCAGGCATTCCAGTTCCGGCTTGCCCCAGTCCCACACGGTCTTTGCCAGCTCCACAGAGCCTTCCGGGATGCCGGACCAGTAGGGGCTTTCGTTGTTCAGCGAGTGAGAAAGTTCCACCCAGCGATATTTTTTAGCATCCTTCAGTGCGTTCCACAGTTTATAATCAGCCATTGTCGGTTCTCCTTTTATTGTGACGATGTATGTTCGGGCACTTCTCCCAGACAACGGCATCTTCCTGTTTTTTCAGTCTGTCTGCCGGGAATTTGTCTGGGAGCAGCGCATTCGCCCGGGTAGTCTGTGCCGGGCATCTGCTGTATGTTTCATCTGCCTGTGCTCCCTTCCTTGTGTTGGGGATAGTATAAACCCATTTTCGCACCATGTCAATAGGTTTATTCTTTCAAAGACTTCCCGGGCAAACGACAGGTCAGCAAACCGTTCGCCCTTGCAATAACGCTTCGTCATCCCCTTTCCCTTTTATCGTAGCTCTTCTAGCAGAGCGGTGCAACCCTCCAGCACATCCTGCCATGGCAAACAAACAAGATCTTCTTCATCTTACTCTCCCAGCACCTCGCCCAGTGCCAGAACAGCGTTGCGGACGCACTCCGGGCACGGGCACAGCGGTGCGCCGTTCTCTATTCCCTTCAGATCCTTGCAGATGGTAGCACCGCACTTTTCCTGAAAGTTTTGCAGCAGTTCCTTAGAAATGCGGGGTGTGCCCTTGCCGTCGGTGACGATGCCCGCCACCATCACAGCGCCGATCAGTGCGCCGCAGGTGCTCTCCATGCAGCCCATGCCGGCGGCATAGCCTGCGCCCAGCTTCATCAGGGTGTCGGCATCCACCGGCAGCTTGTCCTCAAATGCCTTCAGCACCGCCTGTGCACAGTTGCACTGTCCAGTAGCCTTCCATGCGGCAGCCTGTGCCGCCCGTTCTTCGATGTTCATTTTACAGTCCTCTTTCTTTGATGAATCGTAGTTTATTCGACATTATCATAAAATTCCTGTAACACTGTTGCCAATTCCTCCGGAGATTCTATGTTTGCTTCATGACCTGCTTTCAGAAGTTCATGGAAGTGGGAATCACTCAAATAACTGGCAAGTTCCTTTGAGGCCTTTTTTGTTTGCGTTGTCCTTTTCCCCACAAACGATCAATGCCGGACAGGACACCTTACATAATGAATCCCTGAAATCCAATTCCGTCATCGTACCGCACAAGCTGATCACATCTGCTTTCTTGAATCCAAATTGCTTGAACATTGTATTCGGCATAAAGCGAAACAGCATATTCTGGAACTGCAATAGCTTTTCAGGCATTTTATATTGTGCTGCAATTAGCACCAGTGCCTTTACTTTATTCGGATGGTCTATCGCATAATTAAGTGCCAGAACAGCACCCAAGGAAAGCCCGCACAAGACGATTTCATCATGTTCCTTATCACACTCTCCTGAGAATGCAGCATACAGTTCCCCATAAGTGGCCGCTTTGTCCTCCAGCATCTCTGCCAAACTCAAGCTGGCGCTTCTATCCGAGACCTTCGTTTCTTTTATTACTCTGTCCCAACTGTCTGGTTTTTGTCCCAACCCATGTAAGTACAAAAACTTCATCTAATTTCCGCTCTCCTTCACACGTCCTGCTGCTTCCTTTCCAGCGCTTCAAAGTGATACCGGGGCTTGCCTTTGCTCTTTTTGCCGTACTCGATGGCTTCTTTGGGGCAATAGCAGATGCACGCCATGCAGTGGGTGCAGTTTTTGCCCCAGACCGGCTTTCCGTTTTCCAGACGGATGTTGTTTAAGGGGTCACAGCTCCACGCACTTACTGCAGCCGATGCAGGCATCCGTTGCCCGGAAGGCATCCGCTTTTACAAAAAAGCGATAGAACACCGGGTTCACCGGGCCGCTCATAAAGCGGTCGTAGAGGTTCTCTCTCGGCGGAGGAAATTCCTGCCCGGCCTTGAGCTGCGCCAGCACCTTCTGAAGCGCAGGCTCTGCCTGCTCCACGATGCTCCGTGCCTGCTCCTTCCGGGGTGCATTGAACATGGCAATGTAGTTTTCCGGCATGATGATCTGAGCTGTGCCCATATACTGCAGCTGCTTTTGCGCTGCAAGCTGCCGGTTATAGCCTGCCGCATTGCCAATTTCGCTGCCGCAATCCATCACAAACCAGATACGCTCTGCCCCGGTCAGCACGGTCTTGCCCAGCCACTCCGACACCACCCGGGGGATACGCCATGCGTAGGTAGGCGTGACCAGCACCACATCCCGGCCAGTCTGCACCGGGGCGGTATTCCCTGCCTTGATGCAGGCGTTCAGGTCGTAAAGCGGCATCTCCAACCCTTCGGCAATACGCCGTGCCAGATACCGGCTGTTGCCGGTTCCCGTAAAATAAAGTACCATGGCTGCTCCCTCATTTTGTGTTATTCAGATGTCCGTCTGCCCGGCAAACTGGAACTTGTCGGGGCGAGGCCCCTCCATCTTGCTACGCAAGACTGTTCTGTCACTTAAAAGCCCCACTGGGGCTTTCATTGTTCCGCTTCGCTCCACAAACGCGAACTTGTCGGGGCGAGGCCCCTCCATCTTGCTACGCAAGACTGTTCTGTCACTTAAAAGCCCCACTGGGGCTTTCATTGTTCCGCTTCGCTCCACAAACGCGAATTGTTTACTTCTTCGTCTTAGGCGCAATAAGCAACATGACTGTCACAAGAATATATAAACCATACAGTAACCAAGTAATGGTATTGTTCCAAGGAAAACTCATTTCTGGATGGTTCAATGCAAACACTATAAATGCAATAGCTATAATCAGCATTATTAAACCGAGAATCCTTGATATACGCTTTTTCATGCAAAGCACTTCCTTGTCAAACTGGAATTGTTAATCTTGAACTGGTCCTATAATGCCAAATGCTATTGCATCAATAAAAAGCACGAACGCTATCACACAAACAATTAAAATAGTTGCAATGACTTTAATAACAAGTTGTTGATTTTGTCTTAAATTACTCTTACTAACAATCCTTAAGACAAAATCAAAGCAACGAGGATGATAAAATGAAATAATATTATAAAGAACCACTGTTTTCATCTATGTGTCCTTCTTTTTATATCAATTCCGAGTTGCCGCTCTCCGTATGCCATAGTCTCCGCACGCAAAAAGCCCTTTGCGGCAAGGTGTGTGCTTACACCTCACCCGCAAACTTCATGCCCCAGCTCATGCGGGTGTCGTACATCAGGCGGGTCAAGGCAAGGCTATCCTGCGGGGTGTAGCGGTCGCTGCCGGTACGTCCCAGCTTGACGCAGCGGCTTGCTTCCCGGATCTCATACTCAAAGCCGTTGATGTCCACCGGGCAGCGGATGACCTCCGGCTCTTTGCCCTCCACTTCCAGCGTCATGGTCTCGGCGTGCTGGAAATCCGGCAGGAAAATACTGCCCTTGGTACCAACGATACGGGCATTGCGCTCCAGCTCCTGCCCGATGGTCTGGACAGACTCCGCCTTGCAGCCGCCGGGGTAGGTCAGCGCAAGGCGGCTGTAATCGTCGGTGCCGTACTCGTTGATGTGGACCTCTTTGGTTTCCACCTTCTCCGGGTCCTGTCCGGTCAGGATGCGCAGAAAGCCCAGATTGTAGATGCCGATATCCAGCAGCGCACCGCCGCCCAGACCGGAATCAAACTTGCGATCCTTCCGGGCACCGGAGGCAACAAAGCCGTACTGACAGGTGATCTGCTTCAGCTCCCCGATGGTGCCCGCCGCAAGAATCTCGCGCAGGCGGTCGTACAGCGGCAGCAGCCAGATCCAGAATGCCTCCATGAGAAAGAGGTGCTTTTCCTCTGCCAGACGGTACAGCTCCCGTGCCTGCTCCGGGCTGATGGTAAAGGGCTTTTCGCACAAAACATGCTTGCCCTGCTCCAAGCAGAGCTTGCAGTTTTCGTAGTGCAGGGTGTTCGGGGGTGGCGATATAGATGGGCCTCCACCTCCGGGTCGGCGGCAAGGGCTTCGTAGGAGTCATAGCAGCGGGGGATGCCGTACTGCTGCGCAAACGCCTGTGCGCTTTCCATGTGCCGTGACCCCACGGCAACAATCTGCTCCCCCTCTGCGCCCATCTGTTCCACCGTAGACGCAAACTTTTTGGCAATGGTGCCGGTCGCTAAAATTCCCCACTTCATAACGGTACCTCCCTGTTTATTATCGCAATTTTCAAAAATAGTGCCTATCAAAATGGCATATTTGCGATATGCAGTTTGCGGATGTTGCTTGAGCATCAAAAAATCACAAACTGCTATACTTTGGATTCAGTATACCACGCTTTTTCCCCACAGAAAAGATTCCGTACGCAAAACAGGCTCCTGCAAGCGTTTGACCACTGGCAGGAGCCCGTTTATTTCTTAAAGTTTCGTCATCCACAGACCATGCAGGTTGCAGTAGGCGTAGACCGCCACCGGCTTTTCGCCGCCCAGCTCAAACACCGCCTTGGGTGCCTGACCGGGGGCGAGGTAGCGGAGCTGTCCGCCGTTTTCGGTCTCCACAAAGAGCCACTGGATGTGGTGCACATCCACCATGGGGTGCTCCACCGCACCCACCGTAACCGTGAGGGTGCTGCCGGAAAGCTCTGCCACCGGCAGATGCTTTTCACCGCTGGCTTCCACCGTGTTGGGGAGCAGCTCCTTCATCTTTTCGCCGCAGCAGACCAGCGGAACGCCTGCGTTGTGGATGGTGGTGACCAGGTTGCCACAGTGCTCACAGATATAAAACTTTGCCTTCATATTAAAATCCTCCATCGGAATGTTGTTGGTGTTTCCTGTGACTATATGATAACATTTCCTAGTTAGATTTTCTGTGACCGGGTCACGCAAGCAGTCCAGTGCTGTGGAAATGCCCCTCAGCTTCCCATGGCAATAAGCACCAGCACGACCACCACCGCAATGGCGATGAGGCAGCCGCAGCCGCTTCCGTCTCCACCACTGCCGCCACCATTGTTGTGGCCGCCGCCACCGCCGCCGGACGAGCCGCCGAAGTTGCGGTTGAAGGCCGTCATGTACTGGGCATAGCCCGTGTCGCCTTTGCCGAAATAGCCGTAATCACCGTTTGCCATTGTATTTTCCTCCGTCTGAAGTGTGTTTTGCTTCTTCTGAGGTCATTTTACTGAAAGAGCTGTCCTATAAACATCTCTTTCTGCATTTTTTGTCATCTCATTCTTCCCCGATGCCCAGATACACATCAATGTCCATGATACCCTCCCCGCTGACCTCCACCAAATCCTCAAAGGGCACCACGGTGTCGCCCACCTGCAAGGTGCGGAACACCGGGTCGATGCGGTCTGCTTTTCCGGTCAGGGTGAGGTAGCTGCCCACCGCCGGAACCTCCGGGTGGGCGGTGTCCTCCTTGAAGTAGCGCACCGTGATGGTCATGCCCTTGGTGACCTGCACCAGCTTATCGGAGAGAGCCGACATTTCTTCCTCGGTCAGAATGCGCTTGGTCACACGCTCGGTACGCTGCTTTTCTGCGGCAAGCTGTTCGTCGTAGCCACGCAAAGCTGCAAAGGGTGAGAAGATCTTGGCACGGTTCTGAAGGGTCATGCGAGGGTGCTTGCGGAGGGATTCTTGCGGTCTGGGGGCGTTCCATCTCTATGATGTCCCCATACTTTTGGGCAGTCTCTTGTCCGATCTTGCTATTTTTGTAGTTTTCCATCCGAACCTCCCGCGCTGTGCCCGCCGATCTGCGCGTTGCGCTGGCGCATGGTGGCACCTTCCTCGTAGCTGCTGGCTTTCAGCACGGCGATTTTTGCCGTACTTGTTCTTGATACCCAGCATGGCTTGCTGGAGATTTTTTCTCCTTTTCCAGCTTCTTGGTGTCGGTAAAAAAGTCCACCTGATAGAAGCCCTCGTCCGGCGTGACCTTGTTGGCATTGATGGTAATGCGCCGCACCGTCAGCGCCGGGTCGGTGATGCGCTCAAACAGCTTTGCGCTTTCGCTGATGAGGGTGCTGCCCAGATTGGTGGGCGCATCAAACCGGATAGTGCTGTGAGCTGCCTTGGGGACGGTTCTGCCGTAGCGGTCGGTCTGGGTCAGACCACGGTAGCCGCCCTTGTCCACGTTCTCCCGGTCGTAGCCTATCTCCAAGGTGATGGATTCCGTCACCAGCTTCTTTTCGGTGAGCCGGAACATCAAGATTTCTGCCATTTCCCGGACAATGAGTTTTGCTTTATCATACGGATAAGGAGTGGAAAGCACCTGTCCCTCGCTGATGCTGTTGGTGCTGGGCTTGTAGCTTTTGATCTCAGCCATACCGCAGGGTTCGTAGCCCCATGCGTGGTCAATAAGGATTTCTGCATCTACGCCGAAAATCTCATACAGTCGATCTTCTCCATGGATGGAAAACCGTGCCAAATCCCCCATGGTGTAGATACCGTGGGCTTCCAGTCGCTTGACGGTGCCGGGGCCAGTCATCCAGAAATCCGTCAGAGGGCGGTGGTTCCACAGCAGATACCGGTAAGACTGCTCGTCCAACTCCGCAATGCGGACACCATCCTTGTCCGCCGGGATATGCTTTGCCACAATGTCCATGGCCAGCTTTGCAAGGTAGAGGTTGGTGCCGATGCCTGCCGTTGCCGTGATGCCGGTGTTGTACAGCACCTCCCGCACCATGGTCATGGCAAGCTCGTGGGCGCTCATGTGGTAATAGGGCAGATAGCCCGTCACATCAATGAAAACCTCGTCAATGGAGTAGGGGTAGATATCCGCCGGGGACACATATTTGAGGTAAGTCTTGTAGATTTGGGTGGAAACGTCCAGATACCGCTGCATCCGGGGCGGTGCAACAATGTAGCTCAAGCCCAGCGCCGGGTCTGCGTTCAGGGCATTGGCATCAAAAGAGGTGCTGGCAAAGTGGTATTTTCCATCCTCTCCCCGGACTGCCTTGTGCTGCCGGATGGCAGTTTGCAGCCGCTGGGCGTTGACCTCTTTCACCCGCTGAACGGCTTCAAACAGCCGTGCTCTGCCGGGTATCTTGTAGGCCTTTAAGG
>ENA-OPYU01000941-OPYU01000941.1-human-gut-metagenome-genome-assembly--contig:-NODE-941-length-10780-cov-2.121937_pt1 | contig 10780 bp, 14 predicted proteins | sample MGYA00242637_ERZ504482 | MGnify/ENA primary metagenome ERZ504482 (study PRJEB26092, sample SAMD00036237) | human gut metagenome | host: Homo sapiens | study: EMG produced TPA metagenomics assembly of...
CTTTGACGGCCCAATACTTGAACCGTTGGAAGTTCGATTATATCGATAATACGGATAAAGAGTATGAAGGGGATTCTTTTTGTTAAGACGTTGGCGAAGCCATTTTTATCATCGGCGTGGATTTTATCCCGTCCGAGAACTTTTGGTGGGGCGTAGATTCAACGAGGTCAATATGGATATGAAGTTGAAAGGCGGGGGAAGTTTCTCCGGCTTCTCGGCTGGCGCAGGCGTAAGGATCAAGATGTTTGACGTGGGCTTCTCGCTGGCGAAATATCATCCGTCCGCCATGTCGATGATGATTAGCGTATCACGACCTTGGCCGATTTTAAGAAGGTGACAGAATAAACCTATACATTAATATATATATGAAGAAAATAGTTATCGCTATAGACGGCCACTCTTCCAGTGGCAAAAGTACCATGGCAAAAGATCTTGCCAAGGAGATCGGATATACGTATATCGATACGGGTGCCATGTATCGGGCCGTGACTTTGTATTGCATCCAGCATGGATTTTTTGAGGGAGAGAAGATTAAGGAGGAAGAGCTGAAGGCTTCTATCCATGATATCGATATTTCATTTCGTTTGAACGCGGAGACTGGCCGGCCGGATACCTATTTGAACGGTGTGAATGTAGAGAAAGAGATCCGTGGCATGGAAGTGGCGGATAAAGTGAGTCCGGTAGCCACTCTAGGCTTTGTGCGCCGTGCGTTGGTCGCTAAGCAACAAGAGATGGGGAAGGCGAAAGGCATCGTGATGGATGGCCGTGATATCGGTACGGTCGTATTCCCGGACGCGGAGTTGAAGCTTTTCGTGACGGCCTCGCCGGAGGTACGTGCCAAGCGCCGGGTCGATGAGCTGGAGGCGAAGGGGATCCCCGCTTCTTACGAGGAAGTGCTGGAGAATGTGAAGAAGCGGGATTATATAGATTCAACCCGGGAGGAAAGTCCTTTGAGACAAGCTGATGATGCCTTGGTATTGGATAATTCCCATATGACTTTGGACGAGCAAAAGGCTTGGTTGCTGGAACAATATCATAAAGCGATCGGTTCATAAACGAGTGCTTGGAGTTTCCTATAAAGAAACTTTTGTCTCTTCGAATGAAAACTATAGTTTCGTTACTAGGAAACAAAAGTTTCTCTTAGGGAAAACTCTAGTTTTGTTATGAAGAAACTTTAGTTTCTTGTGATTGAAAATTAAGAAAACTGTAAGTGCTTGTTTGTTAATGATATTATAGATATGATAGAAGTCGAGATAGATAAAGATTCCGGATTCTGCTTTGGGGTTGTCACCGCCATAGAAAGCGCGGAGCGGGAGCTGGGTAATACGGATACGCTGTATTGCCTAGGCGATATCGTTCATAACAGTTTGGAGGTGGAGCGGTTGGAGCATATGGGGCTGCATACGATCGATCATGATGGCCTTTCAAAGTTGAGAGACCGGAAGGTGTTGCTCCGGGCGCATGGCGAGCCACCTTCTACCTATTCTTTAGCGAAGCGAAACAATATCACGATTATAGACGCTACTTGTCCGGTTGTCTTGCGTTTGCAGCGCAAGATCCATAAATGTTATCAAGAGACCCGGGCGAATAACACCCAGTTGGTTATCTATGGGAAGAAAGGCCATGCGGAGGTGAATGGCTTGGTGGGGCAGACGGAAGGCACGGCGATTGTTATCGAGAAAATAGAAGACCTCGATCGTCTGGACTTTACCCGTGCGATCAGTCTGTTTTCCCAAACCACGAAGTCCTTGGATGGATTCAAGGCGGTAGTGGCGGAGATCAAGCAGCGGATGGCGGAAGGGGTGGAGTTTAATTATTACGATACGATTTGCCGTCAGGTGGCGAATCGTCTTCCGAATATAAAAGCGTTCGCCTCCAGCCACGATTGGGTCTATTTTGTGGCCGGTCGTAAAGTTCCAACGGAAAGATGACTGTTCGAGGAGTGCCGGAAAGCGAACCCAGAATACGCTTTTTATTTCCTGAGGTATCAGAGATTACCGAGCCTTTGCCCGAGGGCGTGCGCCGGGTCGGGTTTGCGGCGCTACATCCACTCCCGAAGTGGTTGATGGAGGAAGTGGCGGTCCGGATCAAGGAACTGAATGCTTCGGAATGATATTTTGATTAAGATTACGTGAACTTTCCGGGAGAAAGACAGAAGGATAACTAAATATTTACTACTTTTGCCGGAGAACATTAAAATCAATGACGCTATGTCTACAGTAAAGTGTGTTGGTATTTTAACGTCCGGAGGTGATGCCCCGGGAATGAATGCCGCTATTCGTGCGGTAACACGTTCCGCTATTTATAACGGAATGAGAGTGAAAGGTATTTACCGTGGTTACAAAGGGTTGATCCTAGATGAGATTGAAGAGTTTAAGACACAAAATGTCAGTAATATAATTCAACGCGGTGGAACAATTCTTAAGACCGCCCGTTGCGTGGAGTTCAAGACTCCCGAGGGACGAAAACAGGCCTATGATAAGTTGCAAGAGCATGGGATCGATGCCTTGATCGCTATCGGTGGTGACGGAACGTTGACGGGAGCGCGTATTTTCGCTCAGGAGTTTAATTTCCCGATCGTAGGATTGCCGGGTACGATTGATAATGACTTGTATGGCACGGATACGACGATCGGTTATGATACGGCCTTGAACACGATCATGGAATGCGTGGATAAGATCCGTGATACCGCTACCTCGCATGATCGTCTGTTCTTTGTGGAGGTTATGGGGCGCGATGCGGGTTTCTTGGCGTTGAACGGAGCGATCGCTTCTGGCGCCGAAGCCGCTATTATCCCGGAAATCTCCTTGGAGAAAGACCAATTGGCCGAGATGATCGAGAATGGATTCCGTAAGTCCAAGAACAGTAGTATCGTATTGGTTGCCGAAAGTGAGGTAACCGGTGGCGCTATGGGTGTCGCTGAGCGTGTGAAGAAGGAATATCCGCAGTTCGATGTGCGTGTCTCTATTTTAGGTCACTTGCAGCGTGGTGGTTCTCCTACGGCACAAGACCGGATCTTGGCGACTCGTATGGGTGTGGCCGCGATCGATGCCTTGTTGGATGATCAACGTAACGTGATGATGGGTATCCAGAACGACCAGATCGTTTATGTACCGTTCTCTAAAGCGATCAAGAATGATAAGCCTATTAACCGGGATTTGTTGAACACGCTCCGTGTTTCTTCAATCTAAATAAGGCATATATTTATACGAATACGGAACCCGGATGTAGCGATTTGCGTACATCCGGGGTTTTTATTTGAAGAACCTGATATCATGAAGAAGTATAGCGGCGTGGCCTTGAATTGTAATCGTATTTGTCTTCTGTTTTATCTTCTTGAGGATATTCAGTGAGTACCACCTTTTTACTGTGTCGAGCAGAACCAGTTATTCCAGTTGACTCCCATTTTTATTATCGATAAGTTAATGCAACCGGGAGGTTTAGCGATGGTTCTTTTCCCGGTTGTTTGGTGCAGTTCTTCATTCTCCCGAATGTGGGAGCTATGATAACGGCGGCCCTGCTGACAAGCCTAGGGGCCTTGTTCTGGGCGATCTTGAGGCGGATCGATCCGCGAAGCCATGGTATTTTATGGGCTTGGCTTCCCGTCCTATCCTTGTTGTTTGTGCAATGGGATTTTAATTACAGGTTTCAAGGAACGGTAGCCTTCGGTATGATGCTGCTTGCTTTATATCTCGTTTTAGGGATAAGGAATTTCATACCTCGTTTGATAGCAAGTCTGTTTGCCTCCCTGTTACTCTTTGGGTTGGCCGGGCCGGTCTCTTTGTTGTTTGCCTTGTCCATGATGGGATACGAGGCCATGAGCCGGACGCCCCGTTGGTATTATTCCGCGATTTTACCGATGATCGTGTTGATCTTGGGTGGATTATGTGTGCGTTACTCGGTGATCGGAGAATACCGCTTTGTCTTTTTACCGGATAGTTATTATTATTTCCGTTTGGTGCCGGATAAGGGTAATTTATTTCTCATGGATCGCTTTCTATGCGGCGCTGGTTGTAACCTGCCTCTGTAAAAACAAGGAATCATGGGCTGGTAAAAAGCGTCTAGCGCTGGGAATCTCCCAATTCATTATCTTAGGGCTTATCTTCTGGAAAGGCTTCGATCTATATGGCGAACAGAAATCATACCGCTTGAAGATGATGGACTATTTTACCCGGACAGAGCAATGGGACCGGATCTTGGTATCATGCAAGGAGCCGACCACTAATCAACTCTATTTATGTTACCAAAATATGGCTTTGGCCCGGAAAGGTATTCTGGCGGATGAGGCGTTTAAGTACACGCAGCACGGGCCTCGTGGATTAATGGTGGCATGGAATAAATCGACTACCATATCCGCCTTGCTGAGTGATGTTTATTTTACGATGGGAAATGTCGCCGCGGCTCAAGAGATGGCTTTCGAAAGTAATATTGGTGCCTTATGTGATGGAAATCCCCGCATGACGCAACGTTTGGTACAAACGAACTTGATTTATGGAGCCTATCCGGTCGCGGAGAAATATATCGCTGTCTTAGAGAATACTTTCTATTATAAGGATTGGGCCAAAGCGCAGCGGAAATTCCTGTATAATGATGAGGCGGTCGAGACAGATCCTCTATTGGGGAATATGCGCAGGAACCTGCTAGCTGAGAATCATCTGATCCAGATGGATGGATTCGACACGGACTTGATTCGCTTGGCGGAGCAGAATCCTTCCAATAAAGCCGCTTTCCACTATGCCGGCGTATTCTATCTTTTAGCAAAAGATGTGACGCGCTTTAAGACGTTGGTGGAAACCTATTACGGAACGGATTTACTCCCTTCTTTACCGGTCTCTTTTCAAGAGGCGGTCATCATCCTATCGGAGAAAGATCCGGATTACTGGAAACGTTTCGGTGTCTCGGAATCTATCGTAGGGCGATTCACCGATTATAAGAGGCAAGTGCTCGCTGGGCGAATAATAGTATGCGCTGCCCGGATTTGATGTATCGCTCTTATGGCGATACGTATTGGTATTATTATATGTTTAAATAGGAGATGAGAAAAATGTATATAATAAGATGTATATGTCTGTGGATGATTCTGGGCTTGATGGCTTGTTCCGGTCCGGTACGTATACAGAAGAATCTGGAAGTCAAGCCGGAGATCTTTCCGGATTATGCGGATGTGACAATCCCGCCGAATATAGCCCCCTTGAACTTTTAAGCTGAAAGACGCTTGCGCTGAGGCCCGTGCCATTCTCGAATGTGGCCCGGAGAAATTAGAGATCAAGACCGGGAAAGACGCTTGTTTCGTGATCCCGGCCTCCGGTTGGAAAAGGCTGTTGCGTACCGCTTCCGGGAATCATCTGAATGTAACCGTACAAGCCTTCGTGAATGATGAATGGATCGCGTATGCCCCCTTCATCATCAAGGTGGCGAAGGAGCCGGTCGATGGTTGGTTGGCTTATCGTTTAATCGAACCGGGCTATGAGTTGTGGAACCGTATGGGTATCTATCAACGTAACTTGGAAAATTATACGGAGAACGCGATCATCGAAAATAAGATGAGCGGCAATAACTGTATGAACTGCCATTCTTTCTGTATGCAGAATCCGGAGAAAATGCTTTTCCATATGCGTGAGACCTACTCTTGTACCTTATTGATCGATGGAGATAGGGTGGAGAAGCTGAATACGAAGACCGATCAGACCCTTTCTCCACTGGTCTATCCTTCTTGGCATCCTTCCGGAAAATATGTCGCTTTCTCTGTGAATAAAACCAAGCAAGCGTTTCATATGAACGATAGGAATCGGGTGGAGGTATTCGACTCGGCTTCGGATGTGGTCGTCTATGATACGCAAAAGCATGAGATCGTGACTTCTCCGCTGTTGTCTTCAGAGGGAGCGTTCGAGACTTTCCCTACATTTTCCCGGATGGAAATACGCTCTATTTCTGTTCGGCTAAAGTCCGTACGATGCCCAAGGAATACGATCAAGTGAGATACGATCTATGCTCAGTCTCGTTCGATCCCGCTACACGCCGTTTCGGGACGGTAGTCGATACTTTGTATAAGGCATCGGAGATCGATAAAAGCGTTTCTTTTCCCCGGGTTTACCCCGGATGGAAAGTAATTTGCTCTATACTTGTCCGGTTATGGGAATTTCTCTATTTGGCATAAGGATGCTGATTTGTACATGATTGATTTATCGACTCTGCGAAGTTATCCATTGGAGGCGGCGAATAGCGACGATGTGGAAAGCTATCATTCATGGAGTAGCGATAGCCGTTGGATCGTGTTTAGCAGCCGGCGGATGGACGGTTTGTATACAAGACCGTTTATCGCTTATATCGATGAGAAAGGACAGGCTTGCAAACCTTTCCTGTTACCCCAGAAGGATACGGATTTTTATTTTCGCTTTATGAAATCCTACAATATACCTGGAATTCATCACAGGAGAGGTAAAGAGACAAGGCGCACGTTAGCCGTGAAAGCGAAGAAGATAAAGGAATTGATGTAAGGTTCAAGTGAAAAAGAGTGTCGCATGATCCGATCGTGCGACATTCTTATACTTTTATTTCGTAGCGATATGATCCAAGAATAAATCAATCATTCGTTTGGCTGCCACGAACGAGCTGATCTCGTTGTTCAAGACTTGCTTCTCTGTTTGTTCCAGCATGCCTTCTACCGCCGGGTTATGGTAGAACTTATCCCGCAGCGTGTCGTTGATGCTTTCGTACATCCAGTATTTAGCTTGCTCGTTACGTTTATAGTTGAAGTAGCCATTCCTTTTTTGGTGAACTCCATATACTCTCCGACCATATCCCATATTTCCTTGATACCTATGTTGTAATAACCGGAATAAGTCAATACTTTCGGGAACCAACCTGATTCCGAAGGTGGGAAAAGATGCAAAGCGTTCCGGAACTGAGCGGCGGCGAGATTCGCCTTATCGATATTGTCTCCATCCGCTTTATTGATAATAATACCGTCCGCCATTTCCATGATACCTCGCTTGATACCCTGCAATTCATCGCCGGTACCGGCAAGTTGGATCAATAGAAAGAAGTCCACCATAGAATGTACGGCCGTCTCGCTTTGTCCAACACCCACGGTCTCTACGAATACGGTGTCGAAACCGGCGGCCTCGCATAATACGATCGTCTCACGGGTCTTACGGGCGACCCCCCCTAAGGAGCCTGCGGATGGTGAAGGACGGATAAAGGCGCTTTTTCTCTCTCGACAAGGCCTCCATACGAGTCTTATCTCCTAGGATACTACCTTTCGAGCGTTCGCTACTCGGGTCGATCGCTAGTACGGCAAGCTTACGCCCTTGGTTGATCAAGTGCATGCCGAAAGAGTCGATAGAGGTACTCTTTCCCGCTCCGGGAACACCCGTAATACCGATACGGACCGATTTTCCAGCGAAAGGCAAACATTTCTCTATAATCTCCTGCGCCACCTGTTGGTGCTCATGCTTAGAGCTTTCCACCAAGGTAACCGCTTGACTGAGTATCGTGATATTCCCTTTTAAGATACCTTCCACGAATTCGGAAGGCGTATATACCTTGCGTTGGGCACGCATTTTTTTATATAAGGATTTACGGTAGGGACATCCGCAATGCCCTTATTCACTTTCAATCCCTTGTACTGATCATCGTTTTCTGGATGTTCCATATTAATAATTCATTATTTATATGCGGTGACCTTGATCAAGCGAATAGGCCCGTTCGGGTCGTTGCATACGACATTAATAAGTGCTTCAAGTTTTGTCTTTATCTCTTTCGGTCGCAAGGTTACTTTGAAAGTAGCGGTCGCTCCCGGTTTAAGTTCTTTCTTGCCGCCGGACAAATCGACACGCTCATCATCACAAGTGACGCTGTAGATCGTGAGCGGAGTCTTTCCGGCATTCGTAATCTCAAATGTACCCGATACTTTACCACCGATCAACGGAACGATGTTTTCTTGTTCGGTAGCTTGCCGAATTCCAGTAAAGTGCCGGATAATTCCGCTATTTGGGGCTTTGGGCTTTATCCGCAGCGGATAGTTTGCTGAAATTATCGATCACGTTGGCGGAGATCTGGATCTCTCCGGATACTTCCTTCTTTCCGGCGTTCTGTACCATGACCGGCAAAAAGCGTAGAGACTCGTCCTTTCCGCTTCAAGACCTTGGCATCCATAAGGATCGTAATGGCACCGACCTCGTCCGGTTGAAGGGTAGCCGGGTTCACCTGTACGTTAAGGTAGTGAGGTACTTTACCCAGATGAATCGTAGCCGAGGTCTTTCCCTCGTTCTTAATGTTGATCTTCTCGCCCAACGTTTCCTCCGGACGGATACTGCTGAATAGAACAGTCTTCGTATGCAGCTTCAGATCACCGATAGAATAAGGATACGTAAAGACCGGCTGCGAAGGTTTCGGGGTGACATTTCCTTTAATGGCTAGGCTGTAACTCCCTTTCTTTCCATTGCTGAATATCGATACGGTTTTATAAAACGGGCCGGGGCGTCCTTTCGGATTATACGTTATCTTAACTTCACCGGTCTTACCGGGAGCGATCGGCGACTTGGTCCATTCCGGCCGTGTACAACCGCATGACGCAGTAACACGGGTGATGACCAAAGGGGCGTCTCCCGTATTCTTTATCGTGAAAGTATGACTGGCGAATCCATCGGCCTCGGCTATTGTCCCGAAATTATAAGTCAACTCGTCCGACAAGATTTGGGCGCCTTGTTGTGCCCAAGCTGTCGTTATAGATATAATTGCTGTAAGAGCAAGGATCAACCTTTTATTATTCAGCATTCCAATTTGGGGGGCTTTTTTACGGTATTTCTTATTCAACCTCTCCCCGGATCGTTCATGATGAAGCTTCCGGTTTTCCCGTTACTGTATACGGAAATGGTCTTCGTGAAAGGACCCGGACGTCCTGCCGGATCGAAAGTAACCTTGATCTGGGCTTTCTTACCCGGAGCTACCGGTTCTTTCGGCCATTCCGGGGTCGTACATCCGCAAGACGCGATTACACGTGTAATGACCAGAGGCATATCGCCTGTATTGGATACTTCAAACGTATGGGATACTTTTCCGTCCGCTTCCTTGATGGTACCGAAGTCGAAACTGGTTGTTTCCGCGGAAATAACTGCTTTCTTCTGAGCCGAAGCCATTCCTGTCGCTAACAGGATCGCCATGAAAATAAAAACTATTTGTTTTCATCTTATCGTTTAGTTTAATTCGAATTACAAAGATAGTCATTTCAATTGAAAGTTGAGAATTGAAAATTGAAATTAGAGGAAGATAACGCTTCTTGCGATGCCTATTCTTACCTTCTTACGGTGCCCATTCTAACCTCCTTATACTGGGCATTGTAAGGAGGTTAGAACGGGCATTGTAAGAAAAGGCTTGTTTAGGGCATGATCCGCAAGCTTTCTCCGGCGGTGTGCGACACGAATTCCCGGGGCGTACATACATTGAATCGTACTGATACCTCCGGCGTATTCGCCGCTACGGGATACGTAGACCGGATATTCCAAGACAAACGTACCTTCCGGCAGACGATTGATGAAGAAATTCTCGGATACGTCTTTTGGGGATCTGTAATACCAGATACCGTCTCTTGATTCCGGGCTGGAAAGTTGATCGGCCGGTTCGAAGCAGCCCGCACGTAGATCTTTCAAGAATACGTAATTCATTTCACGGTCTGTCCGGATCGTTAGCCGAACGATTACCTTGTCTCCGATGCGGAGCGGCTGCTCCGGTGTTACGGGACGGATTTGGCGGTTGGTACCGTTATTGGTCTCGACGAATAATTTCTTCTCGACACTCAACAGCCCCTTTTGTCTTTACCTTGTCGATCTCTTGGAAGTATTGCTCGTAAACAGCTCCCCATGCGGAGTGTTTCCTTCCTTGCGGATCGAGAGCACGGGGTTGGCGGAACTATTTACCGGCTCGTTCGGAAGTATCGTTTTGAGGTAACCGGTAGCGATTTCCCCTTCCGCTGTACTATAGGTCTTGCCGTCCCATGTCGCTACACAGGTGTTTTGCGTGTTCAGCCAATCACTACCCGTGAGTAGCAAGGCGTAAATGGCGTTTACCGTGGCGGGTACGGATTCCCAGTTTTGTGTACGTTTCTGGTTTAGCAACCATTGTTTCATCCGGTTTGTATTCTGGGTATCCGGCGCGATTTCGTTAAAGACGGACATTAATAAGCAATGCGTGTCGATCGGTGAGGTGAAATAATCACTCCCCCTGCGGTTGTTTGCCCAATACATACCTTTCTCCTCGGAGATCGTAGCGGTCTTCTTTAGTCCTGTCAGGATCGCTGTCGCCACCTCCTTTTTACCGTTTCGATGCATTAACAAGGCGATTTCGCCCTTGCTGATTAAAAGAAATATTGATTTCCAGTGCTTCTCCGCTTGGTTCGTATAGAAACGGATCACTTCCCGGGCGTCTCCCAGTTCCGGGATATCCCGGTAGGAGCTGCGGACGAATAAGAACTCTACCTGCTCCGGCGAGGGCCATGCGTTTTGCCATTTCTTATCGTATTTCAGCAAGTTCTCATAATCCGTTTGCATACTTTTGTCCAAGAACTTGAGGGCCTTCATTTGCATCTCTTTCTCCGCTTGCCCATATTGGATCGCGTTTAGCTGTACAAGCTGTGACATACCTTTCAGGGATAGAAAGCGTGATCGCACGGCTTGCGGGGAAACCTTTGAACCAGCTCCATCCACCCTCTTCGTTCTGTTGTTGGATCAGTTGTTGCAAGGCCGCTTCCCGTAATCCGTCCGCACGGTTTAGGTCGAACAAT
>ENA-OPYU01000942-OPYU01000942.1-human-gut-metagenome-genome-assembly--contig:-NODE-942-length-10768-cov-2.461799_pt1 | contig 10768 bp, 10 predicted proteins | sample MGYA00242637_ERZ504482 | MGnify/ENA primary metagenome ERZ504482 (study PRJEB26092, sample SAMD00036237) | human gut metagenome | host: Homo sapiens | study: EMG produced TPA metagenomics assembly of...
TGCCTGTGCCGCATAAGCTCCCACATGGTCTCCATTTGCCCTGTCCATAAAACCGAACAGAAGCTGGAGAACGCTCTGTTTTTCTTTCTTCTTATCCATATGATTGCTCCTGTTACATTTTCGTAATCATTTTTTGTATCATATCACGAAACATGCTTTCTGTCTACTTTTTCCTGGTGTTACTGTTCTTTCCGTTCACAGCAACAATTACTGTTCACTCCATAATCAGTAAACGCTTCGCGATGCACAAAAAGACGAACCTTCCTGTGACAGCACAAACAGCAGCGTTTGCTGCGCAAACTTAATTCTCGGGTTTTCTGTGAACTTTGTTCACAAAAAATACCTTGCAAAATGTCATGTTTCCCGCTTTGACAGGTTATTCCCCACCACTTCCAACGTAATATCCTTTAAAAAAATAATTTTAGGATATCCTGCCAGCCATAGCCTTCCCTGGCCATTTCATTTGCCCCGTTCTGGCTCATTCCCACACCGTGTCCATACCCTTTCCCCTGAATCTGTACTGCCTTACCGGATTTCACGTTCAGTTCAAAATAGGCGCTTGGCAGAAGATTACTGCCGTTCACAATACTTCCATCTTTTCTGTAATCAAACACCCTGCCGGGGAAAGAAATTGCCGTATTTCATATTCGCCTTCCAGCTGTATACTTTTATTCTCCGTCACAATCTCCATTCCCGTAACTGCACCACTGATATTCTTTTTAATAACCTGAAGTCCTATAAATTTCCCACTGCCTTCCAGATTTCCCGATCGTTTCTCTAAAGTTTCCCAGGGAATTTCCACGCTCCAGCTGCTCCATGGCATATTCTGGTCAAAATCACATTCTACACTTTTCAGATAAGCTGCTGACCTGTCTGCTCCCCATATCTCATCTGTGCTTGTCCTGCCTGCTGATGTAGAAAAATAATAAGCCGTGATCGGTTCTCCATTCTGGCATAGGATCTGACCTTTTGTATCCTGTACTGCTTTATTTGTTCTTTTATCTGCCCCAAAATTGTTGTAAACCTGATAATTCACGCTGTCATCTACATCCGCCCCATATTTTTCCAGACTGTTTTCCTGTATCTGGCAAACTGCATAGGTTCTGGCACATACTGCCTGGGCCATCAATGCCTGTTCTTCATAGGATGCAGGCATTTCACTTGGGACTACAGCTTCCAGATAAGCTTCCAGGGACAATTCATTAATAATCAGCAGCCCCTGCGCTGTCTTTTTAATTTCCAGAGTTCCATAATAAACAGGAGGATTCTGAGCTCTTTCAATAGAGGGAATCGCAATGCCATCAGTTCCCCCGTCCAGAAGCAGACTATCATTCTGGAGCTCCTGTGAATCCGGGGTGTAGGTATGTTCTTTTCCTTTTTGTTCTATGGTTACTGACTGGTGATAACAGGATTGCCAGGACGAGTCTGTAAGCAGAACGCGAATGGAAGGCTCTCGTTGTTGCACCTTGTTTTCGTCAGTTTCCTTCTTCTTTTCTTTCTGCTCCCTTTTGGCACTTTCTTCACTCCTCTTGTTCATTTCTGCGGCTTTTTCCAAACAAAAGCAGCCAGCCCAGCAGTACAATCAGAAAATAATTCAATCCATAAAAAAATTCTGGTCTTCTTCATACAAAAGTATATGAAGAAAACCAGACAAAAAGTATCTGTATTGTAATTATTTTCTTACGTCAAATTTAATATGCGGTAAAAGACTGATACTTCTCACCAGCTTCAAGTACTGGTGAATGGAATGCTTCCACATTTACTGCATTTGGTTCAACCTGTGTCTCAAGGCAGAAGCCTTCACGCTTGTTGTAAACATGTCCATTCTTACCCTTCTCATCAATAACAAAATTACCGGCATAGAACTGCACACATGGACAATCCGAAATCACATCCATCGTAATACCAGAGGTCTCATTGTAAGCAACTGCAACCGTTCTCCGACTGCCTTTCGCGTAATTGTCAGTCACATAATTGTGGTCATATCCACCAGTGTACTTCAGCTGCTGGAAGTCTGCCTCAATTTCCTGGCCAATCTTTTTCGCCTTATTAAAATCCATAGGAGTACCCTCTACTGCTGCATATTCGCCTGTAGGAATAGAGAACTCATCCACCGGATTATAATCTCTGGCATGGATCGTAAGATATGTATCAAGAACCTTGCCGCTTCCCTCCCCTGTAAGGTTGAAGTAGGAATGGTTGGTCATATTTGCCAGTGTCGCCTTGTCACTGATTCCGCTATAGTAAATCTGCAGGGTATTGTCCTCTGTAAATTCATATGTAACAGACACCTGGAATTCTCCCGGGAATCCATTCTCGCCATCCGGGCTGATTCTGGAAAAAGTAATGGCATTTTTGTCAGAATCTGTATTCTTAACAGTCCAAATCTTCTTCTCGAAGCCATTGGGGCCGCTGTGAAGATTATTGTCATTCTCATTCTTGTCAAGCTGGTATTCCTGTCCATAAAGGGAAAATCTGGCACCTGCGATACGGTTTCCGCTTCTTCCTATGATCGCACCAAAGAAGCAGCCATTTACTTCGTACTGCTGAACATCGTCATAACCAAGCACTACATCTGTAAGCTCCCCATCTTTGTCTGGAACGCAAAGCTTCACAAGAATGGCACCGTAATCCATCACTTCTGCATATGCACCGGATTTATTCTCCAGATGGTATAAAGTAATCTCTTCCCCAGAGGTTAAGTTTCCAAATTTCTTTGCTGTAACACCCATATTACCTGCCTCCCTGTTCTAAAAAATTCCCAGAATGCCGTTCCCTTTCTTTTGACGCCTAGCTAACCGCTAGGTGGGTATCCTCAACAGGACTTCTGCCTACCACAACGAGAGGTCTGACATCCGCACTGCGATATTGGATTCCCTTGATGTCAATGTAGGTTCAAAAATAAAAGGGGCCTCGCACATCCCAGGATTCATTTTTCTAAAAATAATTATACTCTAGTATATACTGTTTTTCAACAGAAAATGCACAAATTCTTTTTGCTGATTTTTAACTGATTTTTAGAATCTCTTTCACAGTTGCAGGCATATCTTCTGCATCTACTACCCGGTCATGAAGTACTGGTGCAGTACGGATATCGTTGACTGCCTTCGGAACTGCCACCCCGGAAAGCTTCTCAAGTGCGTCTGCAAGCCCGAAATCATCCAGATTCTCATGTCCCTCGGAGATTGCATCCATAACACTTCTGGTAAACTTGTATGGACTTGCTGTAGAAGCAATAACTGCCGGAATCTTATCTCCGGTATCTTTCACATATTTTTTGTATACGCCAGCAGCAACTGCAGTATGTGTATCAATCACATAATCACTTGTCTTATATACTTCGCGGATAGCTTCCTTCGTCTCTTCTTCGGAGCAGTAGTTTCCATAGAAATCCTTCAGCTGGGCTTTCATCTCAGGTGTAATAGTGTATTCACCACCCTTGGAAAGATTTTCCATAAGTTTTGCACACTCCTCAGGATTTCCGCCTGTAATGCGATAGATCAGGCGCTCCAGATTGCTGGAAATCAAAATATCCATAGATGGAGAACTGGTAAGGATAAAGTCTCTCTTTCTATTGTATGTACCTGTGGAGAAGAAATCAAACAGAACCTTGTTCTCATTAGAAGCACAAATCAGCTTGTTCACCGGAAGTCCCATCTGTTTTGCATAAAATGCTGCCAGAATGTTTCCCAAAATTTCCTGTAGGAACTACTATATTGATCTCCTGTCCGGCTTCGATCTTGTTCTGGCGCACCAGCGCAGCATATGCATATACATAATAAACGATCTGGGGAACAAGACGTCCAATGTTAATGGAGTTTGCAGAAGAGAACTGGAATCCAGCCTGGGAAAGCTCTGCTGCCAGTTCTTTATCATTGAACATTTTCTTTACAGCTGTCTGGGCATCGTCAAAAATTACCTGTGATACCCACAACGTAAGTATTGGCACCTTTCTGGGTTACCATCTGCTTCTCCTGGATCGGGCTTACGCCATGTTTCGGATAGAATACAATAATCCTGGTTCCCGGAACATCGGCAAAACCTGCAAGTGCTGCTTTTCCAGTATCTCCGGAGGTCGCAGTCAGGATAACGATTTCATTTTTTACATTATTCTTTCTTGCTGCAGTCGTCATAAGATATGGCAAAATGGAAAGTGCCATGTCTTTAAATGCAATTGTAGGGCCATGGAAAAGTTCCAGATAATATGCCCCGTCAGCTTCCTTAAGAGGTGCGATCACATCTGTGTCAAACTTCTTGTCATATGCTCGGTTGATACAAGTGCGCAGCTCTTCTTCTGTAAAGTCAGTAAGAAGGCGGCTCATTACCTGATAAGCAGTTTCCTGATAAGTCATTCTGGAAAGTTCATCCATAGAAACATCAAGTGCCGGAATCTGTGTTGGTACAAACAGTCCTCCATCTTCAGAAAGTCCCTTTAAAATAGCCTGGGAAGCGGTTACCGGTTCTCCTTTTCCTCTGGTGCTCTGGTACATTACCTGCATTTGTTATTCCTGCCTTTCGCTTATTGTTATGAGGTACACATTCCGGAATCTGTAACCTTCCGACAGTCATCCTCTCTTTGTTATCATATTTTAACTTTACAGGTATTATACATACTTCACCGTGCTAAATCAACACCCAATTTGAAAAAGCCACCTGGAATTGTAATTTTCCCTGGCGGCTTATATCTCTTTATTACAGAATGTTACTGTTATTAAAATATATTTTTTCACCATCTGAACAACATTTGTGTCATCTTCTGAGGTTTCATTCTCAGTGTTCTGTGACTTAGCTTCATCCGGGTAGGTGTAAAACTCGTGAACACCATATTTAAATAAATTTTTTGAAATCCTTATCAAACCAGGACACGTTCTTTTTGTCCGCAGCAGAACGCTGAACAAAGAACAGAGCTCCTTCTGAATAGTCAGTTCCCTCTAATGCCTGTTTCACAGCTTCCCTGGTCTCATCTGTTACCGTTACTTCATAAAACTTACCATCGTAAACAGGTGAAAACTGAGGAATTCCATTTCTCTGATCCAGAATAACACCTGTAATGGTATCTGGAAATTCCTCATGGGAAAGGCGGTTCATAATTACATTTGCGATCAGTACACGACCTTTTAATGTCCTCTGTGCCCGCCTCTGCCTCTACTATATGAAGCAAGTTATCATAATCTGCGTCCGACATGATCTTCGGATTTGCAGACATGGATACTGCAGCTGCATCAAGGCTCGCAACTGTATCAGCCATAGAGTCCCCCGTACATTCAGCTCATCCACGTTTCCTTTTATCTGCTTCACGCGCTGGCCTACCATGACTCTCTCGCATGAAGTTCCAATTCTTGTTACAGATGTTCCTGCTGAAGGAGTATCTGCAACACTGGTTACCATACCGGCAATTCCGGTAGGCAGATCATACTCTACACTTCCAAGGTCAGTCCAGGCATCCGCGGATCTGTTCTCTTTGTCCGAAGCTGCATATACCTGGCTCCGTGGACCAAACTCCGCCACCTTCGTTCCAACTGCCAAAATCATTGCCAACGTGGCGCAGGCGCTAAGAGCTACAAAATTATGTACAAGAGCATTTCCATTCGTTTTTTTCTGGGCATCGCTCTTGCAAGTTGTTACATGTTGTAAACTTCTTTTTAATTTCATATTCTTCTTTCCTTGCACTTCTGTTATGTTTTTGATTTCTTTTATTATTTATTCTGTAACATTTCTGTAATTTATAGGAAAATTATATTTAATAAACTCCAAAATGTCAAGATTTTTTTTGCTTTCTAAGCTTTTTTCTCTAAAAACAGGTAAAAAAGAAAGGCAACAAGAAAGAAATAGGATGATTCATTCAAAATCATGTAATATTTTGATAAATTTACCCTGTTTCTATTTGTCCCCTTTTATTCTTAGGTATGGTTATTTCTCCCCTTCTTATGGATTTTATTATAGCTTTTCTTTTTCTGTTCGTCAAACCTTTTTTATCGCCGAATTCTGACAAAAGCGCCGTTACCTTTCAAAGCAGCAAACCACCGCACAGTCTTTTTTATGAACTGATTTGCGGTGGTTTGTCTTTTTGTTATCAAATATGCTTCTTATTATAAATAAGGTTTAAACAAATCTCTCAGCGGTTATTAATTGCTGTTACAAGTGCATCAATGGAAGCACGGATAATATCCGGGTCTACGCCTGCTCCCCACGCCATAGTTCCGTCAGGTTTCTTGATTCCAACATATGCTATAGCCTTGGAACTGGAGCTGCGCTCTAACGCATGTTCCTGGTATACTTCCAGAGAATACTTCAATTCGTATGCTTTCTTCAGGGCATTGCTCACTGCGTCAAGACGTCCATTTCCCACAGCCTCTGTGGTAATTGTTTTTCCATTAAATGTGGAGGTTACCTTAGTTGTAATTCCCTCGCTCGTCTGCTGGAAGTGCACTTCATTAATGCTGTACGGCTGTCCCACATTCTCAAAAGTCTTTTTGAACAGATCAAAGATTTCATCTGGATGAAGCTCTTTATGAAGGTGATCAGAAACACCCTTGGCTGCGTAACCCATTGCCTCACGCATTTTTGGCGGAAGGTTCAGACCGTATTTTGTTTCCAGAATGTAGCCTACGCCGCCTTTGCCAGACTGGCTGTTGATACGGATAACATCTGCATCATAATTACGTCCAACATCTGTGGGATCAATTGGCAGATACGGAACTGTCCAGCGGTTCGGATCTTTTTCCTCGATCCAGTGCATACCTTTGGCAATTGCATCCTGATGGGAACCAGAAAATGCTGCAAAAACAAGTGCTCCACTGTATGGACTTCTCTCTCCAACTGTCATTCCCGTGCAACGCTCATACACCTCGCAGATGTGAGGCATATCGGAGAAGTCAAGCTTCGGATCTACTCCCTGGGAATACATGTTCATTCCAAGTGTTACAATATCAACATTACCAGTACGCTCTCCGTTTCCAAAAAGAGTTCCCTCGATGCGGTCTGCTCCGGCAAGAATTCCCATTTCAGAATCTGCCACACCACAACCTCTGTCATTGTGAGGATGTAAGGAAACGATTACATTTTCACGGCGAAGCATATGTTTGCACATATATTCAACCTGACTCGCATATACATGCGGCATGGAATGCTCCACTGTTACCGGAAGGTTGATGATACATTTGTTGTCCGGAGTCGGCTGCCATACATCGATAACCGCATTGCAGACCTCAAGGGCATATTCCGGCTCAGTTCCTGTAAAGCTCTCCGGACTATACTCAAACTGGAAGTTTCCTTCTGTCTGTTCAGCCAGTTCTTTTAATAATTTCGCACCTTCTACGGCAATCTTTAAAATCTCTTCTTTGGATTTCTTGAATACCTGTTCACGCTGTGCAACAGATGTGGAATTGTATACGTGAACAATAGCTTTGGGCGCACCTTTTACGGCTTCAAAGGTTTTACGGATAATATGCTCCCTTGCCTGTGTCAGTACCTGGATCGTAACATCTTCAGGAATCAGTTTGCGATCGATCAGGGTACGAAGGAACGTATACTCTGTCTCGGAAGCAGCTGGAAATCCTACTTCAATCTCTTTAAACCCAATCTGTACAAGAAGTTTGAAAAACTCAACCTTCTGTTCCAGGCTCATTGGGATGACAAGTGCCTGATTTCCGTCACGAAGGTCTACAGAACACCATGCAGGTGCCTTATCAATATAGTCCTTTTTTGCCCAGTCCATACAGGTTTCTGGTGGAAGATAATACTGTTTTTTGTATTTGCTTACATTCATCATTTTTATTCCTCCATATTGTAAATTTAATTTTTCTCTTTTCTGTGACGGAAGGATTCTTTGTCTGCTGGGTCAGAGCTCAGTCTGATAAAGCAGCTTTATGTGGTATTAAATTCCAATGGAATTACTATCACATAAAAAAAGTCCTCCAGCTCTGCACACATACAGGTGCAAGAGACGGAAGACATACATCTTACGCGGTACCACTCTTATTTCATGAATAGAATCCATACACTTATCGGATACGGGATTACTCCTTATATCCTTTCCCTGTAACGGTGGAATCCGGCTGTGTCTACTCTCGCTTCTTCTAATCATTCGAAGTAATTTCAGACAGCTGCTCCAAGGCGAGTTCTACAGTTTCCTTCCGTCATCTCACACCACCCGATAACTCTCTGCGCTCCGGTACCTGTGTACTACTCCTTATCAAAGCATTTCTCTTATATGTTCTTTGTGGTTATTACCTTAACATTTTTTCAAGTCACTTGTCAATGACTAATCGGGGCAACAGGATTTGAACCTGCGACCTCACGGCCCCCAGCCGTGCGCGCTACCAAGCTACGCCATACCCCCGCGAACAGTTGATATTGTATCAAATGTTATATAAAAATCAACAGTTTTTTCAAAAACCAATTAAAATCGTCTGTAAGTGTTACTGTGAACGGAGCAGACGGGTAACCCATGTATAACGCCCCTATCCAATTATGAAAGAACCTTGAACGTAGGTAAAACTGCAATTTTATTGAGAAAAATCACAGAAATCAAAGTTTTCGTCCATATTTCTCCCATATACCAAAAGACCTTGACAGCTGGTTTTCCCAGTCCATCAAGGTCAGTTTTTATGCTTGGACAAATTTCTATTGATTGGGAGTTTTGCCCTTTAACAGGATATTTTACTTTGCCTGTTAACAATTATATTAATGCTGTGCATTAATATAATTAACAAGTCCTTCCGCCTTAATGATCTTCTGCATAAATTCCGGGAAGGCCTGCCCCTTAAATTCAGTTCCTTTGGTGCGATTGTAGATCATGCCAGAATCAAAATCCACCTCTACCTCATCCCCCTCATCAATGCCCTTGCTTGCTTCCGGGCACTCAATGATCGGAAGACCAATATTGATTGCATTTCTGTAAAAAATTCTGGCAAATGTCTCTGCGATAACACAGCTGACACCAGCTGCCTTAATAGCGATTGGCGCATGTTCACGGGAAGAACCGCAACCAAAATTCTTAGTTGCTACAATAATATCACCCTTCTGTACTCTTTTTACAAAAGTATTATCAATATCCTCCATGCAATGAGTTGCCAGTTCTGCCGGGTCTGAAGAATTCAGATAACGTGCCGGAATAATAACATCTGTATCAACATTATCTCCATATTTAAAAGCTCTGCCTTTTGCCTGCATGATAAGTACTCCTCCTTATAATCCTAATTCTTCCGGTGCACAAATATAACCGGTTACTGCACTTGCTGCAGCTACTGCCGGGCTTGCCAGGTAAACTTCAGACTCCACATGTCCCATACGTCCTACAAAGTTGCGGTTAGTAGTAGAAATGCAGCGCTCACCAGCGGCCAGAATACCCATATATCCACCAAGGCACGGTCCACAGGTAGGTGTACTTACAACTGCTCCAGCCTCAATGAAAATCTTAAGAAGTCCCTCTTCCATTGCCTGCAGATAAATTGCCTGAGTCGCAGGAATCACAATACAGCGAAGCCCTTTCTTAACCTTACGTCCCTTCAGAATCCGGGCTGCAACACGAAGGTCGTCAATACGGCCATTCGTACAGGATCCGATTACAGACTGGTCTACAACGACCGGCTTTTCAATCTCAGAAATGGTCTTAGTGTTCTCTGGTAAATGAGGGAACGCAACGGTTGGTTCCAATGTGCTAAGATCAATTGTGTACTCAGCTTCATAAACAGCATCCTCATCAGCCTCGTATGCTGTATACGGGCGCTTGGAATGCTCCTTCATATATTCGATTGCAAGATCATCAACCGGGAAAATTCCATTCTTTCCGCCAGCCTCAATTGCCATATTAGCAATAGTAAAACGGTCGTCCATAGACAGGATTTTTAATTCCCTCTCCCACGAACTCCATAGATTTATAAAGAGCTCCGTCCACGCCGATCATTCCAATGATATGTAAGATCACATCCTTACCGCTTACCCAATTTTTTCGGTTTGCCAACGATGTTAAATTTAATGGCAGACGGTACCTTAAACCATGCTTTTCCTGTAGCCATGCCAGCTGCCATATCAGTACTTCCGACACCAGTGGAAAAAGCTCCAAGAGCTCCATATGTACAGGTGTGTGAATCAGCTCCGATAATCACATCGCCTGCAACTGTAAGACCCTTTTCCGGAAGGAGCGCATGCTCAATTCCCATCTGTCCTACATCAAAATAATTGGTGATATCGTGGCGACAGGCAAATTCACGAACACATTTACAGTGCTCAGCAGACTTAATATCCTTATTCGGAATAAAGTGATCCATTACCAGTGCAATTTTATCTTTGTCAAATACGGTATCTACTGTCATCTTATCCATCTCATGGATAGCTACCGGAGAAGTGATATCGTTTCCAAGAACAAGGTCAAGCTGTGCCTCTATAAGCTGTCCTGCTTCTACATGATCCAGACCTGCATGCGCTGCCAGGATCTTCTGAGTCATTGTCATTGCCATAGTTGTAATCCCTCTTGCTTATTCCATAAAGAACTTATTGATACCGTTGATATATGCCTTGATCGAAGCCTCGATAACGTCGACTGCAACGCCGCGGCCGGTGACGAGCTCGCTGCCGTCTACCGAGATCTTGACGATTGCTTCGCCCTGTGCGTCCTCGCCTTCGGTCATTGCCTTCAAGGAGTAATCCTCCAGAACAACTTCGCGGCCGACGATCTTGTTGATGGCACGGAATGCGGCATTGATCGGGCCGTCCGATGCTGCAACGCGCTCGATGGTCTCATCGCCGTGCTTGACGCGGATAACAG
>ENA-OPYU01000943-OPYU01000943.1-human-gut-metagenome-genome-assembly--contig:-NODE-943-length-10758-cov-4.617910_pt1 | contig 10758 bp, 15 predicted proteins | sample MGYA00242637_ERZ504482 | MGnify/ENA primary metagenome ERZ504482 (study PRJEB26092, sample SAMD00036237) | human gut metagenome | host: Homo sapiens | study: EMG produced TPA metagenomics assembly of...
GCATCCCACTGGCGGAGTTTGGCCCATTAGCCTTATCCTCTGAACATCCGGCATCCTTGGGAGAACGGTGCACGGTGTTTATCGAAACGGCCATTGCGTCCGCTTCCGCTGAAGGTATTTCACGGGCGGATATTGCCGCAGGCCTTTGTCACTCCATCGTACAGAACTATCTGCATAAAGTTGTTGGTTCTAAACCTGTGGGGCAGCACATCGTTTTGCAGGGTGGTGTCGATTACAACCCCGGCATTGTGGCGGCATTCCAATCCGCATACGGCGACCGTGTACAGGTCAGCCCGGTCTTTTCCATCAGTGGTGCGTATGGCGCGGCTTTGCTGGCACAGGAAGCTGTGGGCGACGCACTCAGTCGATTTGTGGGATTTGACAGCCCGGCAAAGGACGCAGAGGACAGCCGCAGTGCGGAGATTCAGAAGAATATTGACTTCTACAAGCAGGCAGACAAACTGCTTTTTGGAGGGTTACACCGGCAAACGCGACCCACGTAAAAAGACCGTAGGTGTGCCTTTTGCGTTGATGATTCACAAGTTCTTCCCGATGGCGAATGCCTTCTTTACCTCGTTGGGCTTCAATGTCGTCCTGACTGACCCCACCAGTGAGGAAACGATCCGGCTGGCTCAGAAGACCGCACAAGGGGAGACCTGCTACCCGGTCAAACTTATTTACGGCCATATGCAGCAGCTCATCGACCAAAAAGTAGATTATATCTTCCTGCCCACCATCCACACGATGAAGCACGAAAAGAGCCGTGTGAAACACAACTACGGCTGCGTCTATATGCAGACGGCAGCCGCATCCATTGCCAAAGCTCTGCTCAGTGGTGCCATGGCGGTGCGCCGCCATACCGCCGCCGTGGAAAAACAGGGCAAAGCTCTGCTGGCGACCCTGAGACCGGACGATAAAGTGTTGGTGCTCATCACCCGCAACTACGGCGTTTCCGACCCCATCCTGAACATGGGCATCCCGGAACTGCTGTTGGAACGCGGCTATAAAGTCATCACGCTGAGCCACCTGCCCGGTCATGCGCTGGACATCTCCGATGAATATGCTATCTCCATTTAATATCCCTCCTTACCATTTCTGCGAATAACATCCATAAAGAGTTTTTCCAAATCTTCACCGGCGCGAAGCTCTCCCTCATATCCAAGGACGCCGCCAGCAATGATACCCACATGATCTACAATCTGCTGGACTTCTGACAGAATATGGCTGGACAAAATAACTGTAATCCCTTTGCAGGGAAAAGAGCGAATTAACTCTCGAAGTTCCTCAATCCCTAAAGGGTCAAGGCCGTTAGTCGGTTCATCCAGAATCAAAAGCTGGGGACTGTTCAGCAATGCAATAGCAATACCAAGCCGCTGCTTCATACCAAGAGAAAACTGCCCGGCCCGTTTCTTGCCGGTATTCGTGAGCTGGACAATTTGCAATACCTCGTTAATTCGTGCATCGTCCAGGCCGAGCAATGTAGTTCTGACTTTGAGATTTTCGTATGCAGTCAGATTTTCGTAAAGCGGGGCATCTCAATCAAAGCACCGATATGCTCCAGATCATTCCGCTTCCACGGGTGGCCGTCAAACTCGATGCTTCCGATGTGGGGCGCAAAATGCCGGTGAGCATTTTTAAGATCGTGGATTTGCCAGCCCCATTCGGCCCCCAGCAGACCATAAACCGAGTTTGCGCCGGATGTTCAGTGACACATTGTTTACCGCCATTTGCCCCTTGAAATTTTTGCAGAGGTCAGTCGTTTTCAAAATCATATCCATATAATCAAGTCCTTTCTTTGATTTTACGGATAGCATACCGGGCAATTTTGAAGATTTCATAAAGATTCCCGAAAACAGAATATGAACAATACACCGTAACCGTGGAGCATATCGCAACAAAGCACCAACCTACGCATTTAGGGCCTTAAAAAGCCCTATATTTCAAGGCTTTTCCCGCATAGTCGGCGGGGTATGTGAGTGTTTTATCCTATCCCCGCCATAGTGCCGCTCTAAATGCGTAGAATTTACCAGCAGAAAATCGCCGGTTTCTCTGGCTCCATACTCCCAGATATGGTATCATGGAAAAAATCAATCTGACGGGGGTATCAGGATGGACGGACAAGAAAAGCTGCTGGACTATGAAACAATCAAAGCCGCCGTTGCCGGTGAGAAGTGGGCCACAGAAAAGGTGCTGGCCCACTATCACCTACTGCGGCAAGTGCTATGCCTGCCGCTGCGGCCACCACAATGTCTGCCGTGAACTGAAGGTTCTGGGCTGCATCGTGGACGGCATTTTTCAGGAATATGTGGTCATGCCGCGCAGCCAGGTGTATGAGTACGATGCTTCCAAGATGACTTATCAGCAGGCTGCTCTGTGCGAGCCGTTCACGATTGGCCTGCAGGCAAACTGGCGCGGCGATGTGCGCCCCGGCGATGTGGTGCTGGTGCACGGCGGCGGCCCCATCGGCCTGATCGTTGCCAACATTGCAAAATCGCGCGGCGCTACCGTGATCGTGTCTGAGCCGAACGAGAGCCGCCTTGCCATGGCAAAGGACTTTGGCGCAGATTACAGCATCAACCCGATGAAGGAAGATCTGGATGCGTTCATCAACAAACTGACCGACGGCGAGGGTGTCAACGTGATCTTTGAGGCCGCAGGCGTTCCCGCACTGCTGGCACATGCAACCAGCCAGCTTTCTCCCGCAGGCCGTCTGGTGGCTATGACCTTTGGCAAGGAGCCGATCCCCGTGAACTTCAAAGAGATTCAATGGCAAAGGCAACTGACCATTCTGGGTACCCGGTCATCAGTCACAGAAGTTCCCCGAGGTGGTCAAGATCCTGCCTGACCACCTGAAAGAGGTCGATGAGATCACCACGCATGTGTTCAAGGCAGAGGACTTCCAGAAGGCATTCGATACCCTTGCAGACCGCAACAGCGGCGCTGGCAAGGTGGTGCTGACCTTCGCCTGAGAGCAAGTGCCCCTTACATTATAAAAAGAGAAACAAAAAGGAGCTGCTGCACAGTGTTTGTGCGGCGGCTCTTTTTTTGCCTGCGGAGGACTTGACAAAGATAATATAAAGTGATATTATTTTTGATATCACAAAGAAATGCTTCCGCACCCTGTGAAGGAGGGAACTGTTATGGAAGAGAAAATTCTGCAGACCAAAAAGAACGGCATGGTCATGCTGCTGCTCACCCTGCTGGGCTATGCTGTTACCGTCCTGCTGTTTTTTACTACAGCATCATTCTGCTGGACGAAAGCCTGTTTCCGGGCATCCTGCTCACGATCCTGTCCATCGCATACTGGGTGGCGGGCATCTTCCTGTTCTGCGGCCTGAAGGTGTTAAAGCCCCAGGAAGCACTGGTGCTCACTCTGTTCGGCGATTACATCGGCACCCTGAAGGGACAGGGGTTTTACTGGGTAAACCCCTTCTGCACCGCGGTGAACCCGGCAGCTGGCACCAAACTGAGCCAGAGCGGCGATGTGAGCAGCGGCGAAACCGGCATGGCGGCCCTGATTAAGGCAGGTAACAGCAGTTCCCAGACCGTAGAATCGACCAGCAAGAAGATCTCGCTCAAAATGATGACCCTCAATAACTCCCGCCAGAAGATCAACGATTGTCTGGGCAACCCGGTGGAGATCGGCATTGCGGTCATCTGGCGCGTGACCGATACCGCAAAGGCCGTATTCAATGTGGACAACTACAAGGAGTACCTCTCCCTGCAGTGCGACAGCGCTCTGCGCAATGTGGTGCGCATTTACCCCTATGATGTGGCTCCCAATGTGGACACCACCGGCGACGGCGTAGCCGATGAGGGCAGTCTGCGCGGCTCCTCGGAGGTGGTAGCCGCCCGCATCCGGGACGAGATCCAGAAGAATGTAGCCGAGGCCGGCATCGATGTAGTGGAAGCCCGCATCACCTATCTGGCCTATGCGCCGGAGATTGCGGCCGTGATGCTGCAGCGCCAGCAGGCAAGCGCCATCATCGATGCCCGCAAGATGATCGTGGACGGTGCTGTGGGCATGGTGGAAATGGCCCTTGAACGCCTGAATGAGAACAAGGTAGTGGAGCTGGACGACGAGCGCAAGGCGGCAATGGTCTCCAACCTGCTGGTGGTGCTGTGCGGCAACCGTGATGCCCAGCCCATCGTGAACAGCGGCAGCCTGTACTGATGGCAGAACCAAAAAAGCAGGTGCCCCTGCGCCTGAACGCGAAGCTCTACGATGCCCTTGCCGCCTGGGCCGAAGATGACTTCCGCTCGGTGAACGGGCAGATCGAATATCTGCTGACGGAGTGCGTGCGGCAGCGCAAAAAGAACGGCAAGTATGTCTCGGACCAGATCGATGTGCCGCCTGAACTGGATATCAAATAAAATACCAATTGGCCCCGGCTGTGCGGATGAACTCTGCATGGCCGGGGTTTGTGTTTATCTGTGGCTCCCTAAAGGCTGAAAATGCGAAATTTCCTGCCGGAAAATAACGAAAATACATTGACAGTTGCACACCTGTGACGATATAATAGACCAAGGAATATCTTTCTGTGGCAATGGAAAGACCTTCCCGCAGAAAACTATATTCCGAAGAAAAGAGGGAAGCTTACCCGCTTGAACAGACAAAAACAACATCGTGGTGCCGCTGCTGCGCTGGCTGTGCTGGCGCTGGCAGCTGTACTGTTTTTTGTGGGCGGAAGCTGGCTGGAAAAGCGCAGCCAAAAGCCGGAGACCCGGACGGAGCTGCCGCAGGAGACCGCTGAGACCATGGAAGTGGACGGCGTGACCTACCGCAGGCGCACAGATCTGACCACCATCCTTGTTATGGGCATCGACCATGACAGCGAGGTGGAAGCAGAAGGCTCTTATCAGGGCGGTCAGGCGGATTTTCAGCGGCTCATTGTGATAGACAGCAAAGACAAGACGGTCCGTCAGCTCAAGATCGACCGCGACACCATGGCAGAGGTGACGGTGCTTGGCATGCTGGGCAATCCGGTGGGCACCACTCAGATGCAGATCAGCCTTGCCCATGGCTTTGGCGATGGTAAGGAGGAAAGCTGCGGCTATGCCCGTGATGCGGTGTCCCGCCTGCTGCAGGGGGAAAGCATTGATTTCTATCTGGCTATGAGTCTGGACGGCATCTCGGTGCTGAACGACCTTGCAGGCGGTGTGACCGTGACGCTGGAGGATGATTTCTCCGCAGCAGACCCGGCCATGACCAAGGGAGCTACCCTGACGCTGCAGGGCGATCAGGCTGAGACTTTTGTGCGCAGGCGCATGGATATTGGCGAAGGCACCAACGAAGCCCGCATGGTGCGGCAGGAAGAGTATCTTGCACAGCTTTCCGCACAGCTGGAAAGCAGGGTGCAGCAGGATCAGCAGTTCACCGCACAGGTGTACGATGCGCTGCAGCCTTATCTGGTCACCGACCTTGCAAAGGGCCGACTGGTGAACGAGGTGTGGGCCGCAAAGGACGATACTGTGGAACCTGCCATTGCACTGGAAGGCGAACACAAGGTGGCAGAGGACGGATTCACCGAGTTCTATCCGACCGAAGCTTCCATCCAGAAAGCGGTTCTGACGCTGTTCTGGGAGCCTGTTGAAGAATGATGTAAATGTTGAAAAGCATTTGCGATAGAAAGCAGCATCTTGGGGAGTGCGGCTTGAAGTGAAAGGAGATCTTCATTATGAAGAAAGTTATCAGCGCTGTTCTGACCGCTGCTATGGTCGTGGGCATGGGTGTGTCTGTTCTGGCAGCAACGCCCAGCAAGACTGTGGCAGATGAGGTCAAGGCCAGCGGTTCTGCTACCGTCACCGGTGTTCTGGGCATTGTCAGCGATGTGAAGGTCACTGCCAAGGAGGATACCGCTCAGGTCGAGGAAGTCCTGCAGGACATCACTTCTGATGCAGACCTGCAGAAGGCTGCGGGCGCTTCGAAAGAAAAGAAGACGACTATAGATGTTACTGTAACGCAGGCCTTTGAGATGCAGACCTCTAACCTGCTCGACGCTGCAAATGTTAAGCTGACCATTGAGTCCAAGGTCATTGAGGCTGCTTACGAGGACAACGAGCAAGTTACCGTTCTGGTGGCTGTGCCCAAGACGAAGGCAGACGGCACTGTGACCTATACCTACTATACTGTGCCCGGTAAGGTCGTGGATGGCAAGATCGTGGTGAACCTGAAGGGCCGTCAGGTCAAGCTCTATGGCTCCAACTTCGTTCTGGTGGCCGTGAAGACCATTGAGGGCTAAGAACTAGAAATGTTCTGCGGTGCTCCCTGATGAAAAAGGGAACGCCGCATTTTTGGCGTATAGGATTCAGAGAAATAGAGGAAAGGGCACAACGCCCGGGCCGCATGGGCGGCAGTATTATAAGGTTATAAGGAGTGAAATCGTGCAGCAAGATACTTTTGTGAAGGAGCGCACAGCTTTGGCGGTACAGCCGGAACAGGGAGAAGATACCATTGATCTGCTGGAACTGTTCATGGGCCTGCTGGCCCACTGGACGCTCATTGCAGCCACGGCTGTGGTGGGTGCCGTACTGATGGCGCTTTATACGTTTTTTTCTGGTAACGCCGATGTACAAGGCAACGGCCACCATTTATGTGGTCAGCCGCAATGATTCGGTGCTGAACTTCTCCGATCTGCAGGTCGGCAGCGAGCTGACCAGCGATTACATCAAGGTCTTTGAAATGTGGGAAGTCCACGAAAAGGTCATCAGCAACCTGGATCTGGATTACACCTACACCGATATGGCCAGTATGCTGTCTGTCACCAACACCAGCGACACCCGTATGCTGGATATCACGGTCACGAACCCGGATCCGGAAGAAGCAGCAGCGATCGCAAACGAGTATGCGGATGTGGGCGCAAAGTACATCTCGGAAAAGATGAAGACGGACGAGCCCACCCTGATGTCTTCTGCGCGTGTGCCGGAGAACCCGTTCAGCCCCAACAAGGCCAAGAACATCCTGCTGGGCTTTGTAGTGGGCTTTGTGCTGGCCTGTGCCGTGGTGGTGCTGCGGACCATGCTGGACGATACCTACAAGTCTGCCGATGATATCCGCAAGTATACCGGCATGGTCGTGCTGGCATCGATCCCGCTGGCCGATGCTGGCGAACAGCCGAAAGAGAAAAGCGAGTTCAAGCGCCGCACCAAGCGGTTTGCCAATGATGTCCGCCGCCGTGTGGGTGGCAGCTCTGGGAGGAAAGCATGAAACAGCTGAAGATCACAAAATTTCCGGCTCTGGATTATGCGGGAAATGAAGCCTTTAATACCCTGAGCACCAACCTCTCCCTTTGCAGGTGCGAGTGTCAAAAAGATCATGATCACCAGCTGCCATGCTGCAGAGGGCAAGAGCTATCTGTCCATGAACCTGATGCGCACGCTGGCACAGCGCGGCATCAAGGTGGCGCTGGTGGACGCAGACCTGCGCCGCAGCTTGGTCAACAGTGACTACGGCCTGAAATATGAGGATGGCCGCAGCGACGGTAAGGGCCTCTCCCATTTTCTGGCCGGTATGGTGGGCATGGATGAGGTCATCTACCAGACCGACATCCCCAACGCGATCATGGTGCCGGTGGGCCGCGATGTGCCCAACCCGCTGGCGCTGCTGACCAACAGCCATTTTAGCCGAACTGCTGGATATGCTGGCCAGAATGGCAGATTACGTCATTGTGGACGCACCCCCGGTGGGCGTGGTCATCGATGCGGCGGAGATCGCCAAGGCATGTGACGGCACCCTGATCGCAGTGCACTACAACGATGTGAGCCGTCAGGAGCTGCTGGACGTGAAGCAGCAGATCGAGCAGACCGGCTGCCCCATTCTGGGCACCGTGCTCAATCAGGTGGACTACGACAACTATATGGGCCGCAAGTACTACAAATCCTACTCAAAGTATGGAAAGTACGGCTATTACAGAAAGTATTACAAACGGAGCCACGAAGCGGAAAAGAAATGAGCGGCTTTACGGATTATCATGCGCACTTCGTCTACGGCGTGGACGATGGTGCGCAGACCAGAGAAGAAATGTATGCCATGCTGGATGCAGCGGCAGCAGACGGTGTGCGGCACCTGTTTGCTACCTCGCACAGTACGCCGGGCATGGAACGCTTCCCGCAGGAAATCTACGACCGGCATCTGGCGCTGGCCCGCGCATACTGCACACAAAAAGGCTACGACCTGAAGCTGGAGCACGGCTCTGAGTTGCTGTATACCCCTGCGACGGGATATGCGGCAGTCCAGCGCCAGCTGCTGACCTTGGGAGATACCGGCTGGGTGCTGCTGGAATTTGTGCCGAACATAACGGCAAAGGAGCTGGAAACGGCTCTGCAGGAGATCACGGGTGCGGGTTACCGCATTCTGGTGGCCCACATTGAGCGGTATCCCTGCCTTGCGCAGCACGGCCTGCTGGCCCGCCTGCATGAGCAGTACCGGCTGCGCTGCCAGATCAACTGTTCGGCTGTGCTGGACAGCGGCTTCTGGCAGTGGATGCGGCTGGAGCACTGGATCAAGACCGGGCTGGTGGACGCGGTCTCTTCCGATGCACACAACTGCACCTCGCGCCCGACCCGGATGCGGCAGGCGTATGAGCGGCTCTGCACCCGTGTGGGACAAACGACAGCACAAAAACTGACCGGACTGGATGGCACAGAGTATCTTGTATAGTTGCTTTGACTGCCGGAAATGAAAATGGGAAAGATGCCTCTTTCAGCCAGCTGCTTTATGAGGAAACGGATGGGAAGGAACGTCCTTTGTAAAGAAGTGTGGAGCTTCTGGCTTTTTGTGCGAAAAAAACTTGCGAATCAAAGGACAAAGTGTTAAACTGAAACAGGGAACATGTATGGTAAACTTGCGGGGGTGTACGAATGAAGATACTGGTCGTCGATGATGGACAGCTTGCAATCAACTCGCTGATCCGCATCCTGTGCCGCGTTGCACCCGACTGTGACTATATCAGCGCCATGACGACCGAGGATGCACTGAGCTGGATGCGTCAGGGGCCGATGGACGCGGCTTTCCTCAACCTGGAAATGCCCGGCATGAACGGGCTTGCTTTGACGCGCATGATCCAGAAGCTGCAGCCGCGCTGCAACATCATTGTGGTAACAGAGCACCCAGAGTATGCGCTGGAAGCGCTGCAGATCTTCGTGAGCGGCTTTTTACTCAAGCCTGCAAACGAGGCAGATGTGCGCAATGTGCTGGAGCATCTGCGCTACCCGCCGGAGAATGCCCCTGTCGGCATCAAGATCCAGTGCTTTGGCAATTTTGAGATCTTCGTGGGCGGGCGCGCTTTGGCCTTCAAGCGCAGCAAGAGCAAGGAGCTGCTGGCCTATCTGGTGGATCGCAATGGTGCCACCTGCACCAACGGCGAAATGCTGGCCGTGCTGTGGGAGGATAAGCCCGACACCGCATCGCTGCACAGCCATCTCCGCAATCTGATCTTTGACCTGAGCCATACGCTGGAGGATGCAGGTGTTACCGGCCTGCTCATCCGCGGCCGCAGCACACTGGCGCTGGACACCAGCAAGGTGGATTGTGATTATTACAATTTCCTGCGGGGCAGCCGCTCGGCCACCAATTCCTATCGTGGCGAGTATATGACCCAGTATTCTTGGGCAGAGGTGACCCGTTCAGCGCTGCGCCAGCAGGCAAATGTGCAGAAAACAGCCTCGATCCCCAGTTACTATGTGCCGCCTACCGGCTTTTAAACCAGAAAAAACAAGAACACCTCAGAAAATCGCTCGATTTTCTGAGGTGTTTTTTCTTGACATGAAAATACCCCAAGAGTACTCAGAGTTTTGTTTTTACTCTGTCTATTCTAGGGGTAGCATATCAAAAGTAAAGGGGCTTTGTGTGCAATTATTTACTGCTGCGCAAAAATTTTGATCTCATCCTTATCCATAAAGGCGGCACCGGAAAAACCGGAAGCTTCCAGCTGGCCCAACTGTTTGCCCAGCTTCTTGGCCTGCTGCAGAACGGTGACATTGTAGCTGCTGCGCAGGTCTGCAGCCTTGGCAAGAACGGCGGTGAAATCGGCATCCTTGCCGTACAGCAGGGCGATCTTCTGCTTTGCGCCGGGGATCTGGTAGCCCTGCTCCAGCAGGATGCCACACACCCGCTCGAAGCCGATGGAGAAGCCCACGGCGGGCACCTGAGTGCCCAGGAACTTGCCCACCATGTTGTCGTAGCGGCCGCCGCCGGCCACGGCACCGCTGAACTGCGGGCAGGTGATCTCAAACACCATGCCGGTGTAGTAGCCCTGACCGCGCACCAGACTGGGGCAGTAGGCTACCTGATAGCGGCCTGCAGCCATGGCGTTGGCGGTAGCAAGGACATACTTGAGGTCGTCGGCAATGGCGGGGTCTGCGCAGCGGGCAGCCACGGCATCCAGCGTGACTTCGCCTACGGCAATGAAGTCGGCCAGTGCGTTGATGGCATTTTCCGGCAGCTGCTTTTCGGTCAGCTCAGCCTTCACACCATCGGCACCGATCTTGTCCATCTTATCAAAGGTGATGCAGACGGAATCCAGCGTATCAGCGGAAAAACCCATGCTCTCCAGCATCCCGCGCAGGATGCGGCGGTCATTGATGTTGACGGTGAAGCCGGTGAAGCCGATGTTCAGCAGGGCACGGGTGGTCACGTCGATCAGTTCCACCTCGGCATTGGGGGAAGAATCGCCCAGAATGTCGATATCGCACTGTACGAACTCGCGCAGACGGCCCTTCTGCGGGCGCTCGGCGCGGAAGACGCGGTCGGTCTGGATC
>ENA-OPYU01000944-OPYU01000944.1-human-gut-metagenome-genome-assembly--contig:-NODE-944-length-10754-cov-2.650795_pt1 | contig 10754 bp, 15 predicted proteins | sample MGYA00242637_ERZ504482 | MGnify/ENA primary metagenome ERZ504482 (study PRJEB26092, sample SAMD00036237) | human gut metagenome | host: Homo sapiens | study: EMG produced TPA metagenomics assembly of...
GGAAACCATTTGACAATGTGCAGCGCATCCGGGCAAATGTCCGGCGCTACCCGGACGGCTGGGGCGAGGCCCATCCCCTGACCGGCCTGATGTACTGTGCCGACTGCGGCGGCAAGATGTATGTTCACCGCACCTACAACGGAAAACGCGACCCGCAGTTTACTTGCAGTCAGTACACCAAAGTCCCATGCGGGACGCTCTGCGGCACACAGCACCGCATCCGAGCCGAGGCTGTCCTGACCCTGATAACCGATATGCTCCGGGCCATCGCGGAGTATTCTCAAAAAATGACCGGGCTGAGTTTATCCGCACCGTCCAGGAAACGCAGGCCGCCCAGCAGACCGCCGATATATCCAAGAAGCGGAAACGGCTGGCCGCCGCCCAAAAGCGGGCCGGGGAACTGGAAAAGCTGATTTGCAAAATCTATGAGGACAATGCCCTGGGCAAACTGCCGGACGCCCGGTATGAGGCCCTGGACACGCAGTACGCCAAAGAGCAGGACGCCCTCAATGGGGAAATCGCTGAACTGGAAAAGGCCGTTACCGGCTACGAGCAGAGCCGGAAATCTGCGGAGAAGTTTATTGCCCTGATTGACAAGTACGAGAATTTCGACACGCTGACAAACACCATGCTCAACGAGTTTGTAGAGAAAATCCTTGTCCATGAGCGCGCCCGGAAAGGCAGCCAGGACACCACGCAGGAGGTTGAAATCTACTTCAACTTTGTGGGCCGGTATATCCCGCCCGCCTTGCAGCCGGTTCCCCTGACCCCGGAGGAACAGGAAGAACTGCGGAAGAAGGAGGAACGCAAGGACAGGCTTCACCAGAACTACTTGCGCCGCAAGGCAAACGGCAAGCAGAAGGAATGGGAAGAACGCTACAACGCCAAACGCAAGGCCCAGGTGGAGGCGGCAAAGGCCGCAATCCGGGCCGAGGACATGGAGAAAGGCATTTTTACCACCGTTAGCCAGTTGCCCAGGCAGGAGCCGCGCAAGGCCACCGTATCGGCCAGCGCCGCAATTTAACCATTACAGTGCAAGGAGAATGAACATGAGCGAATTGACTTACACCCGCTGCGGGGATTACTACATCCCCGACCTGAAACTTTCCGAGCAGCCGGAGGCCCCCATTGGCAAGTATGGCCGTATGCGGCAACGCTACCTGAAGGAATACCGGCCCGGTCTTTACAGCAGCTTGATTTTGAGCGAAAAACTGTACCCGCACCTGTTGGAGATTGACCGGGCGGCGCGTGAACGGATGGACGCCATGCTGCCCCGGATGATGGAGGCAGCGGGCGTCACCGAGGAACTGAAAGCCCGTGACCCCATGCACTGGGTGGGGCTGATGAACACGCTGAAAGCGCAGGCGGAGGAAATTATTAGGAACGAGTTAATATTGCAAAAATAAAAAATGATAATAACTTTAAAGAGATGATTGCACACAGCAACATCTCTTTTTTTGTAGTAATTATTTAATTCCCTGTACCATTCTATATTCTCTCGGCCCCATGCCATAAGCATTTTTAAATAATTTTGCAAAATGACCCGAACTATGATAGCCAACTTTTGCGGCAATCGTGGCAATCCCATAGTCAGAATTTTTCAGCAAAAACAATGCCTGATTTAATCGCATTTCTTTCAAATACTCATACGGAGATGTCCCGTAATATTTCCGAAAGGCAAGCTGATACCGGGCGTAGCTCATACCTGCAATCTGCGCCAATTCCTCGCCAGATGGATAGGCAGACAAATCCTTTTTCATGTGTGTAACTGATTTTTTCAAGCCACGAATATCTTTGTAATCTAACTTGACAGAAATATGATTTTCTTTTTTTCCATCCCCTTAATAACAAGTGACAGTAATTCCAGTACCTTGCTTTCCAGATACAAGTGCAGCGTTTGTCCTACTGCCTGACAATCCCTGATCTGTTGAAAGACAAAATTAAGCTCCGGCAGATTTGGGTTTTTAAGCAAGTATTCCTTTGCCATTTTGGATTGTTCATAATCTTTTCCATAATGCACCCGAAAATAGGTATCGAAATACTTTCGTGTCAAAATAATTTTTGTAAACCTTACTGGCTTTCCTTTTTCACAGTAGACGTAGGTGGTTTTTTCGGTTATTTACATAACAATAAATCCCCTTGCCTACGGGTCTGCGTTTTCCTCCCTTCCGATTTTGAAAGAACTGCTGTCTGTTTCAAACTGGCTGATTTCCATATATTCTTCGGAAATAGTTGCAATTTTTTGCAAAGGTTTCCTTTGGCGTGTAGTCCGCAATCAGAATCATTAGCAGATCATTCTCAAAGCGTATGAACTGAAACGAGCCACTTCCGTAGTCGGAAAGCATACGATAGTAAAGTGTGCCATCCCTGACAATTCCTGTACTTTTGCAAAGTGCATATTTTCTGGAAGCTGCAACAAGTAGTCTGCAATCGAAAGAGCCATTTTTCATTCCTCCCTACATTTTCTTAAAAAAGGTCACAATCCAATTTTTATCAGTCACGATTTTATAAAAAATCGCATTATAAAACTCCTAAAAGTGGCGAAAACACAGCACTTTACGCTGCTTTCAAAAATGAAGCTCAAAAATAGCATGGCTGTTGATTTTTCAATTCTAACCTGTAAAATGAATTGTGTCAAGGTTAGTGATTGCTAACCTCAAAAAATGAGAAAGGAGGTTCGTTTCTTATGGAACAAAAACGAACCGGATTATCCTATGTTTTCACCCTTGCGAAAGGGGAACGTGGAAAGCTGGGTGTAGGAATGTTACTGGCTGTCCTTTGCTCGGCGTTATCGCTGATCCCCTATCTGGTGGTGTATCAGATATTGCTTCTGATTATCCAAAATGAGGTAACATTTGGCGCTATGGTAATGTGGGCCTGCATTGGGATTGCGGCTGCCATCTTACAAGCCATCCTCATGTCTTTTGCGGGGATCTGCTCCCATGTGGCAGCGTTCAATACCATGCACAAATCAAAGTAAAGGTGCTGGAACATATATCCAGATTCAACCTGGGCTTTTTTCCAGGAACACTCTCCCGGACAGATCAAGACAACGCTTTTTAGACGATGTGGACAGAGTAGAACAATTTTTTCAGCGCACAGTACATTGGAACTGGCACAGGCGATTGTCGTTCCTCTTATGATGTTTCTTTTCATGCTGCGGCTGCACTGGGTTATGGCCCTTGTTATGCTGATTCCTATGATTTTGGGAATTGCTGTTCCGATGATGATGGTTAAGAATTACCCGGATATGTCGGCGGAACTTGCGGAAGATACGGAAAAACTTAATGCTTCTGCTAATGAATTTATCACGGCCATGCCAGTCATCAAAATGTACCACTTGACAGCGGAAAAATTCGAGCAGTATCGGAACGCACTTCACCTTTATACGACCTGTTGGAAAAAGATGTGCGTGTCCTCCTGCAATCCTCTGTCGATTGCCCTTGTAGTATTAGATTCCGCCATTCTCTTTACGCTGCCCTTTGGCGGCTGGCTATACTTAAAAGGTTCTCTGCCGGTAGCTTCTTACCTGCTGTTTATTTGCTTACCATGTGCCTTTTCACTTCGTTCCTAAATCTGGTTACGATTGTTATGCAGTCGATGGAGCTTGGCAGCGGTTTGGACAATATCAAAAAGATTATGGATATGGATGAAATGAAAGTGGGAGCAAGACCTGAAAAAGACGGCTGCTATGGAATTGATTTGAGAATGTGACCTTCAATTATACCGGCGGAGGAAAAGACGCGCTCACTTCTGTAAACCTGCACTTGGAGCCGGGAACGGTCAACGCCTTTGTCGGCCCGTCCGGGGCTGGAAAGACAACGGCGGTTCAGCTTCTTGGGCGATATTGGGACACCACAGGCGGAACCATCAAAATAGGTGGAGTACCAATTACCGACCTGAAAACGGAAAATCTGATGGATTTGACGGCTTTCGTCTTTCAGGATGTTTTTCTTCTGGAAGATACCTTACTGGAAAATATCCGTATGGGAACCAATGCCAGCGAAGAAGAAGTGCGGCAAGCAGCAAGGGCAGCACAGATTGACGATTTCATTATGGGCCTGCCGAAAGGCTATCAGACGCGGATTGGCGACGAGGGCGTAAAACTCTCCGGCGGCCAGCAGCAGCGGATTTCGATTGCAAGAGCAATTTTGAAAGACGCTCCTATCGTCGTTTTCGACGAGGCGACTTCCTACTCTGACATTGAGAATGAACATAAAATCCAGCTTGCCCTGCAAAAATCTTACTGAAAGGGAAAAAAACCACCAAATTATGATCGCCCACCGGCTCCATACCATCCGGGACGCAGATAAAATTGTTGTTTTTCAGGACGGTACCGTGGCCGAACAGGGAACCCATCAGGAATTAGTAAAAAAAGGCGGCGTATATGGCCAGATGTGGGAAATTTATACACAGGCCACTATCGGAAAGGAGGCGGTTTAAATGCTGCGTACCATTAGGAAGCTGCTTGGAGAAAAAAGCAAACAGATTAAGTTTCCGATTGCCTTAATGGGCGCGGACGCTGTTCTTAGTATCGTTTTATATATTGTTCTCTATATGACAGTCATTCAGCTTTTAAGCAACACGCTTACGGCAGGTAAAATTGTTACCTACACGGCGATTTGCTTTATCAGTGTGATTGCCCGGCTGGTGATCTATCGGAGCGCCTATTATCTTTGCTTCGCAAGGGGCGCAGAAATGTGTGGGGAAATGCGGCTTGACCTTGCCAATCATTATCGCTCATTAAGTCTTGGCTATTTCAACCAGAACAGCAGCGGCTATCTTCTTGGAACACTGACAAAGGATTTAACCAATTTTGAGCTTGTGATTACGCATACACTCCCGTCTATTGTAAAAACCGTAGTAATGGCGGCTCTGGTGCTGATCGGCACATTCTTTATTAACTGGAAACTGGCGATTGCAGAATGTGTTGTGCTTCTAATTGCCATGCCGGTCCTCTCTTGGGGCAACCGTCTTGTGGAAAAATACGGGACACAGAAAAGGAATCTCACCGCAAAAATGATTTCGATTGTCTTAGAGTATGTCAAAGGGATGAAAGTTTTTAAATCCCATAACATGACAAGCTCCCACTTTTCCAGAATGACAGATACGCTGAACGCAATTCGCAAGACAAATGTAAAAGCAGAGGTAAAAATGGCGGCTCCCACCAGTATGTATTCGATTGTAGCCAATTTCCTGCTTCCTCTTGTTCTGTTGGTTGGCAGCTATCTGTTTCTTGGAGGTACGATTGCCCCCGATCAGCTTGTGGCCTTTATGCTGATGAGCCTTGCGCTGTCTGCTCTGCTGATTGCTTTTGAACACTCTTATAATCTGTTGAAAGACCTGAACTTGGCGGCACACAATCTGGAACAGGCGTATGACACGAAGCCGCTTTCTTACAAGGAAGAAGATGTAAAGCTGTCGCATTTTGATATTGCCTTTGAACACGTCGATTTTTTCCTATAATAAGCAGTCTGATGTTTTGACGGATATTAGCCTTTTTTGCAAAGGAAAATAGCGTTACCGCCCTGATCGGGCCGTCTGGCTCCGGGAAATCCACAGTTGCAAATCTGATTGCCCGGTTTTGGGATGTGTCAAAAGGAACTATCCGCATTGGCGGCAAGGATATAAAAGATTTAAACCCGGACGGGCTTCTGCACTATATCAGCGAGGTGTTTCAGGAAAATACGCTTCTGTCGGACACGATTTATAATAATATCAAGGCTGGCCGGGAGAACGCAACAGAGGAAGAAATCATAGAGGCAGCAAAGGCGGCACATTGCCATGAATTTATCGAAAAGTTGCCGGAGGGGTATCAGACCCGGCTTTCCGAGGGTGGCAATACGCTTTCCGGCGGCGAAAAACAAAGAATTGCTATCGCAAGGGCCATTCTGAAAAATGCACCTATTCTGCTTTTGGATGAATCGACGGCTTCCCTTGACGCCGACAATGAGGCAAAAATCAATCAGGCGTTAGACCGCCTGATGAAAGGGAAAACAGTATTTGTAATTGCCCACCGGCTGAATACGATTCAAAATGCAGACCAGATTATTCTGTTAAATCAGGGGCGTATTGAAGAAATGGGAACCCATGCGGAGCTGCTTGCGAAAAAAAGGCCATTACTATGAAATGGTTCAGGAGCAGGAAAAAGCAAAGAAATGGATTGTAAAGGGGGCATAAGTAGAAGCTGGTAAAGGAGGCGATACCGATGGGGCTGCTTGATCTATTACTGGTTGCTGTTGGGTTATCAATGGACGCTTTCGCTGTTTCAGTCTGTAAAGGCTTGAATACCAAAAAGCCCCCGGCAAAAGCAGGGCTTATCGCAGGAATATATTTTGGCGGGTTTCAGGCGCTTATGCCTACGCTCGGATATATCTGCGGAGGAACAATTCGCCAGTATATTGAGGCGGTTTCTAAATATGTCGCTCTGTTTCTTCTGTGCATAATCGGTATCAACATGATTCGTGAAAACCTAAAAGGTGAATGTAAAGGGACAAGCGGGGCCTTGGGCTTTACCGTTATGATTCCGGCTGCGATTGCTACAAGTATTGACGCTTTCGCAGTCGGCATAACACTGGCGGCCTTAAATGTCAAAATTCTTCCCTCGGTCGCATTGATAGGAACTACGACATTCTTAATTGCACTGGCAGGTGTATGGATTGGACATTTTTTCGGAGATCGGTTAGGAAACCGAGCCGGAATATTAGGCGGCGTGATTTTAATTTTAATCGGAATACGAATTTTTATTATGGGCTGACAAAAAGGATTGGAGGAATTAGAACGAATGAAAAAATTAAATGAATTGGGTGATGGCTCCTGCGGAACGATTGTCGCAATCACCGGGGATAGCCATTTTCAAAGCCGGATAACTTCTATCGGGCTTACCATAGGAAGCAGGATTGAAGTTATACAGAATCCTAAAAGCAGACCGGTTCTTCTGTATAACAGAGATACAATGGTTGCGCTTAATAAGAATGAAGCAGAAAAAATCATGGTGGAGGTGAGGCAATAATGGCTGAAAAAACGATTGCCCTGCTGGGGCAGCCTAATTCTGGAAAATCAACTCTTTTTAACGGATTGACCGGCTCCCGTCAACACGTTGGAAATTGGCCCGGAAAAAACTGTGGAGCGTAAAGATGGCTTCTTTTCCCATAATGGCATAACCTACAAAATCGTGGATTTGCCGGGTACATATAGCCTTTCTGCTAACTCCGATGAAGAAGTGGTAACGAGAAACTATATTTCCAGTGGAGAGGCCGATCTTGTATGTATTCTGGCCGACGCTTCACAGTTAAACCGAAGCCTATTTATGCTGGCTGATTATGCTGGAATCCATGTTCCTGTCGTATTGCTTTTGAACATGATGGATGTAGCCGAGGGACAGGGAAAGAAAATCAATGTAACGGGATTGCAAAAATCCTTGGGGATTCCTGTTGTTCCTATGGTTGCGGCAGACAAAAAGCAATACCAGCCGTTCTTTAACCTGTTGGAAAATCTTGATAAAGGGCCTCTTTTCTAAATGCTGCAAAGTTGGAGCAGCTTTGCCGGAAAAATATTGGCGATGAATATTCTGCAATTTTAGAATTGCTCCCAAAGCAGGGAATTGAAATTTACTCTGCCTCGTGGTTGGCTGAAAAGCTGCTGGAACAGGATAAGCTCGCACTCTCTTTTGTTCAAGGGAAAACAGAACCAGGGGATATTTGCAAAAAATAAAGAGTTTAATCAGTCGTGTAAAAGATGGAAATTTGCGGACGGCAGATTGTAAATTTAAGTGGATTGACACACTGATTCAAGAAAATGTGGCAAGTAGCAAAAAGAAAACCAGCCGCAGCCGATTTGATAAAGCAGCCACCAGCAAGCGGTGGGGAAAACCTATTGCTATTGGTATGATTGTGTTGGGGCTGATCGGTTCCATGCTGATTGGTATGCCCCTTATGGAACTGGTAGGGGCGCTGATCTCCGGCATTTCAACGCCGCTGGCAAATTGGCTCCTTAGTGTTGGAGTTGCCTCTGTCATTGTATCGCTCTTGTGTAATGCTGTATTAACGGCTGTTACGTTTGCCTTGCAAATGGCTTGCTATGTATTTGGAATCAGCCTTGTTTTCGGATTTATGGAGGACATCGGGTATATGGCCCGTATCTCCTATGTGTTTGATAATACTATGACGAAACTTGGTTTGCAGGGGAAAGCGATTATGCCCTTTCTTGTTAGCTTCGGCTGCAATATAGGTGGTGTCACCGGCACAAGAGTTATTGATTCTTGGGGACAGCGTATTTTAACGATTGCCCTTTCTTGGGTAGTTCCCTGTGCTTCTACCTGGGGTGTAGTTGGTCTTATCAGCGGTACATTCTTTGGAGGAAAAGCCGTATTTGTAATATTGTCCTTGTTTGCTGTGGCCCTTTTTTGCACATTTACATTACCTACAAAACTTTTTGGACGTTCTTTAAACAAGGAAAATGACCGTACCGGCCTGATTATGGAATTACCACCATATCATAAGCCGCACTGGCAAAAACCCTGTTCGGCTCTGTATTCAACAAAATGGGAAGTGTTCTTAAACGGGCGCTTAGTATCATCATTTGCATTTCCGTAATATTCTGGCTCCTTTCCTATACGCCGGATGGAAATGTGACAAACAGTATTATTTATCGCATTGGAACTTTTATTGAGCCGGTAACAATGTTCTTTGGTTTGCCGTGGCAGTTGTTTATGGCCTTTGTTGCTTCTGCGATGGGAAAAGAATCAGCCCTCGGTGTTATGGCCTCCCTGTTCAATACGGCTGGCATTTGGGGCGCGATCGAGGGAACAAGTGCGGTAGATACAGCGGCGCTTAGTACAAATCTGCTGGCTACAATATCTCAACCGGAAGCTCTGGCTTTCCTGTTTGCGTTTTTTCTTCAATATGCCTTGTTTGATGGCATTGGCGTCAACTGCACAGGAAACTCATTCTATGAAATGGACAGTAAGGATTGCCCTTTATTATATTCTTTCTGCATTGATTTTGGCAACAATCGCATACCATGTTGGCCTTGTCATTTTCTAAAGGAGAGGAGATATTGTGCTGATTCAATTATTAGATTACCTGCAAAGTGGAAAGACGTACAGTATTCAGGAATTGGCTGATCTCTTGCATAAGGACATAGACAGTGTGTGGGCGGAACTTGAATATCTGGAAAATCAAGGCTATATACGAAAAGTAACCAGTCAACCAAACTGTACCCAAAATTGCAAAGGGTGTCATGGCTGCGATCAGCCTGCTATAACCGTTGACACTTGGGAAGTGGTAAAGCAAGGATAAGGAGGGACAAATGAAACTTCATGCGTCGGGTGAAGATTACCTGGAGGCCATCCTTGTTCTCCGAAAGAAACTCGGTATGGTGCGCTCCGTAGATGTGGCCCGGCACATGGAGGTGTCAAAGCCAAGCGTGTGCCATGCGGTGGCTACCTTGCGGGACGGCGGCTTTCTTACAATGGACGAAGATCGCTTTCTCCATCTGACCGATGTGGGCCGCGAGGTTGCCGAAAAAATCTATGAACGCCATTGTTTCTTTACCGAGCAGCTTATCGCCGCAGGCGTTGACCCCAGGATTGCGGAGGCCGATGCCTGCCGGATTGAACACATTATCAGCGATGAGAGCTTTTCACGGCTGAAAGAGGCAGCCGCACAAGAGCAAGAATAAACCGAATAAGACAAGCTATCCTGCCCCGCTAAACGGGGAAAGGAAAAAAACCGTTGCGGGGCAGGTGGCTTTGTGCGCGCAATTTACATTTTCACCCCGGCGGCGGTTTTGAAATACATTTCAAGGCCGCCGTTCTCCATGCCCTTATGAGGATGACGACCCTGTGCTGAATGATACGGCGGCTTTAGGAGGGAGCCGCCATGAAGCACACTGACCGCCGACAAATTCAGACGATGTTTGCACTATCGTCCAAAAAAATCCCGGCCACCGGACAGGCCCCGTCTGGCAGCCAGTGCGAAAATTGTCACAATGTAACTGAATACCGTGATTTTTTTGCGCTCGAATAGCTTCATGCTGTCCGGGCGTTTTTTTCATACCTATGGGGCCGGAACATCGGGCCAACATGGCCCGAACCCCGTCCCCGGTGCCGTTCCCGCCGCCCCGTTCAGATTTTTCCCGCAAAAATCTGAACGGAGGAAAGGCAGATGGAAGTCACCATCAATTACAACGGACAAGCTGTGGCCGTGGAGGTCACGCTGGAAGTCTATGAATTTCTTGACCGGGCCGACCACAAGACCGAGAACCTGTCCCATGAACAGCGGCGGCACTGGGATGGCCGGGAGTTTGACGAATACATAGTTGCCACCGAGGGCGTGGGTATCTACGGCGAAACGCCGGAGGACTACCTTTGCCGCATGGAAACGCTGGGCGAGCTGATGGCCGTCCTGGACACCTGCACCGAGGCCCAGCGCCGCCGGTTCCTGCTCTATGCCCTGGACGGGCTGACCCTTGCGGAGATCGGGACGGTGTGCGGCTGCTCCAAAGTGGCCGTGTATCAGAGTGTGGAGGCAGTCAGGAAAAAATTTATAAATTCTTTGAAACAGGCTTAACGAATGACCTGTTTTCGGGCTACCAAGTGAAAGGGATTGTTCCCTTATCCCAGCGGGAGGCGGACAGCGGACAAGCTGCCCGCCTCTCCGATTTTCAGGAGGTAAGCCTATGAAAACAATCAATCTGCGGTGGATGTATCCCCACTACCGGCATGACGAGTTTGTAGAGGTCAGCGACGAGGT
>ENA-OPYU01000945-OPYU01000945.1-human-gut-metagenome-genome-assembly--contig:-NODE-945-length-10699-cov-2.732785_pt1 | contig 10699 bp, 14 predicted proteins | sample MGYA00242637_ERZ504482 | MGnify/ENA primary metagenome ERZ504482 (study PRJEB26092, sample SAMD00036237) | human gut metagenome | host: Homo sapiens | study: EMG produced TPA metagenomics assembly of...
ACAATTTCCGAGCTGAAATCTGTAAATAATCAGCTTCAGAAGGATATTGAAAACAAGATCCGTATTGACCAGCAAAGACAGGAATTTCTGAATAATGTATCCCATGAACTGAAAACGCCTATCGCTCTTGTGCAGGGATATGCAGAGGGGCTGAAGGAAAATATTTCAGACGATCCAGAAAGCAGAGAGTTTTACTGTGATGTGATCATGGATGAGGCGGCCAAGATGAATAAGCTTGTGAAAAATCTTCTGACACTGAATCATCTGGAAGAAGGCCGTGACGAAGTAAAAATGGAACGCTTTGACATTGTAAGTCTGATAAAAGGTGTTCTTCAGTCCATGGACATTATGATCCAGCAGAAGGAGGCAAAGGTCAGCTTTGAGGCAGAGGAGCCGGTGTACGTATGGGCAGATGAATTCCGGATTGAAGAGGTTGTCACCAATTATACAAGTAATGCGCTGAATCATCTGGACGGAGACAGAGAAATAGAAATCTGTGTGTGTCCTGACGGAGACAGAGTAAGAATTACAGTCTTCAATACGGGAAATCCCATACCGGAAGCAGATATTCCCAATGTCTGGAAAAAGTTTTATAAGGTGGATAAAGCAAGAACCAGAGAATATGGAGGAAGTGGAATCGGACTTTCCATTGTCAAGGCAATTATGGAAAGCCATAACCAGGAGTACGGTGTCCGTAATTATGACAATGGTGTGGAATTCTGGTTCACCCTTGACAGAAAAAGCGTAAATTGAGACAAAAATCGACAGATGTGAAGAAAGCTCTTTGCATCTGTCATTTTTTTAGGGTATACTTGACGTAGCCGTTGAAGAGATGAATACAGAACGGATTCATTTTGCCGGATATATCAGAAACGGAAACACATAAAAAGATCAGGTTCATGGGAAAGAAGAGATTTCCGGAACCGGAAAATAAAAACAGAAGCGGATAAGGATTACAGGACAGACGGTGTGCAGCAGATGCGTTTCGGGATTGAAAAACAGAAAGAAAATCCGGAAATGAATAAAAGAGTGCAGGGCACTGTAAGAGATCTGTTTTTCGGATCTGCAAATAAAAGAACATAAATGTATAAAATGTGAGTTTTTGTAAATTTTTCAACAAAGGAGGAAAGATATATGATCGGTATTATAGACTATGATGCAGGAAATATCAGAAGTGTAGAAAAAAGCTCTCTCCTATCTGGGAGAGAAAACAGTTGTTTCCCGGGATCCGGACATACTGAAAAGTGTGGACAAAGTAATTCTTCCGGGAGTGGGAAGCTTTGGGCAGGCAATGGAAAACCTTCACAGATATGAGTTGGTTCCGGTGATTCGGGACATGATAGAGGATGGAAAACCATTTCTTGGAATCTGCCTGGGACTGCAGCTTCTTTTTGAGAGCAGTGAGGAAAGTCCGGGAGCAGAGGGGCTTGGAATCCTGAAAGGAAAAATTCTGAAAATACCTTCGTCTCCGGGCTTGAAGATCCCTCATATGGGATGGAATTCCCTGCAGCTTCAGAACAATGGAAGACTGTTTCGGAATATTCCTCAGGATACGTATGTATATTTTGTACATTCTTACTATCTTCAGGCACAGGAGCCGGAAATTGTAAAGGCAGTAACCGGATACGGTACGGAGATCCATGCTTCTGTAGAAAAAAGAAAATGTATTTGCCTGTCAGTTTCATCCGGAAAAAAAGCGGAAAATACGGACTTGAAATTCTGAAGAATTTTGCAGAGCTTGGCAGAGAGGAGAGATGATATGTTTACAAAAAGAATCATTCCCTGCCTGGATGTGAACCGGGGACGGGTGGTAAAAGGTGTAAATTTTGTTGACCTGAAGGATGCCGGAGATCCTGTGGAAATTGCCAGAGCTTATGATGCGGCAGGAGCAGATGAGCTGGTGTTTCTTGATATTACAGCTTCCTGCGAAAACAGAGATACGGTAACAGATATGGTACGGGCAGTTGCTTCCAGTGTGTTTATTCCCTTTACCGTAGGCGGCGGAATCCGCACCGTAGATGATTTTAAGAAGCTTCTCAGAGAAGGCGCGGACAAGATTTCTGTAAATTCTGCGGCAATTGACAGACCACAGCTGATCACAGAGGCTGCGGAAAAGTTCGGAAGTCAGTGCGTGGTAGTTGCTATTGATGCCAGACGAAGAGATGACGGAGGCTGGAATATTTACAAGCATGGCGGAAGACTGGATACAGGAATAGACGCTGTCTGGTGGGCAAAAAAGGGTGGAAGCGCTTGGCGCAGGAGAGATACTTTTAACCAGCATGGACTGTGACGGTACAAAAGCCGGATATGATCTGGAACTGACTCAGACAGGTGGCAGGATGCAGTGAATATTCCCGTAATCGCCTCAGGGGGAGCCGGCACTCTGGAACATTTTTATGAGGCGTTTACAAAAGGAAAAGCAGATGCAGTTCTTGCTGCGTCATTATTTCATTACAAAGAACTGGAAATCGGTCAGGTGAAAGACTACCTGGCAGAAAAAGGAATTTCAGTAAGAAGATAAAGAGGTGACAGTTATGGCTCCTTTGTCAGGAGAGTGGCTGGAAGCGCTGAAAGGCGAATTTCACCAGTCATATTATGCAAAATTATACAAAACAGTAATGCAGGAATATAATACCAGAAAGATTTTTCCTCCTGCAGAAGATATGTTTAATGCATTTCATTTTACACCGCTCAGTGAGGTGAAAGTGGTGATTTTGGGACAGGATCCTTATCATAACGACGGACAGGCCCACGGTCTGTGTTTTTCCGTAAAAAAAGATGTGGAGATCCCTCCGTCTCTTGTAAATATTTATCAGGAGCTCCATGATGATCTTGGCTGTTATATTCCGGATAACGGATATCTGGAAAAATGGGCGCGCCAGGGTGTGCTTCTGTTGAATACAGTGCTTACAGTGCGGGCGCACCAGGCCAATTCACACAGAGGAATTGGCTGGGAACAGTTTACAGATGCAGCCATCCGTATTCTCAACGAACAGGACCGACCCATTGTATTTCTTCTCTGGGGACGTCCGGCCCAGATGAAAAAATCCATGCTGAACAATCCAAAACATCTGATCCTGGAAGCTCCGCATCCCAGTCCGCTGTCTGCTTACAGAGGATTTTTCGGCTGCAGACATTTCAGCAGAACAAATGAATTTTTAAGAGAAAATGGTCTGGAACCAGTTGACTGGCAGATCGAAAATAAAGATCAGGTGTGAAGGAGACATCATGGGAAAAAAGAATAATCTTGTAAGAAATGCCTCCTTTTTGATGATCGCGGCAATGATATCCAAGATCATCGGCCTGTTGTATAAAAGTCCCTTATCCTCCATTGTAGGGAATATGGGAATGGGCTATATCAGCCTTGCCCAGAATGCCTATATGATCCTTTTGATGATCGCATCTTTCAGTATTCCTCAGGCAGTATCGAAGCTGATCTCAGAAAGGATTGCGTTAAGAGATTACAAAAACGCACAGAAAATATTCAGAGGGTCTATGATCTATGCGGCTGTTGTAGGCGGAGCAGTAGCTCTCTTCTGCCTTTTTGGCGCCAGATTTATTATTCCCCGCAATCAGCCCAATGCAGTTCTGGCTTTGCAGATTTTATCCCCTACCATATTCCTTTCGGGAATTCTCGGCGTGTACAGGGGATATTTTCAGGCATACAGAAATATGCTTCCCACATCTGTTTCTCAGATTCTTGAACAGATTTTTAATGCTATTGTAAGTCTTCTTGCAGCATGGCTTTTTATCAAAAATCTTTCAGATGGAACGCCGGAACAGGTGGCAAAATGGGGAGCTGCCGGCTCAACAGTTGGAACAACAGCCGGAGTCGTGACAGCGCTTTTGTTTATGATGATGGTCTACGGAATGAACCGGAAAGGCATCCGCGCCAGAGTAAAAACGTGACCGGAGACAACAGAGGAAAATCATATGGGGATATCCTGAAACTGATCATGCTGATCGTATCTCCGATCATTCTCAGCGCATTTATCTATAATGTAAATGGGTATCTGAACGGTGTTCTTTATTCGGAAATTCTCGGAACACAGGGAGCAGATGCAGACAAATTAAGTATGATGTATGCAGAGTATGCAACTTATTTTATGAGTATTATCAATATTCCTCTGACCCTTTTCCAGTGCAGCGCCCACCTCTATGATTCCTGAGGTTTCGGCTCTTTATGCTACAGGCGCAGTAAAAGAAACCAGAGAAAAAAGTTGATCAGACAGTGCAGTCTTTCCATGTTTATTTCTGTTCCCTGTGCAGTAGGCTTAGCCGTTCTTGCACAGCCAATCGTATCCCTGCTGTTTGGAGGAACCAATTGGTACAGCAGGAAATGCTTCTGATGCTGGGCTCCTTTACTATTCTGTTAAATGGAATGTCAAATATTTCAAACGGAGTGCTTCAGGGAATTGGAAGACCAAAGATTCCAATGATCACCGCTGCAGTAGCGCTGGTGGTCGATGTGGTAGCTGTTGTTCTGCTTTTACTCTTTACAGATCTGGGAATTTATTCTCTGCTGGTTGCAATGATTATTTATGCGGTTGTTGTATGTATTCTGAACGACAGGGCTATGAAAAAATACCTTCGATATAAAAATCCGTGGAGATTTGCATACCTGAATCCAATCCTTGCATCTATACCTATGGGAGCTGTGGCAGGGCTTGTATATTATGGTCTGTACAAACTGATTCAGTCAAATGTGATCTGTCTGTGTCTGTCCATTGCACTGGGAGGTGCAACCTATTTTATAGTATATATTTTAATGGAAAAGCCTTCTCGGGAGAGGTTGAGAAGAATGCCGGGAGGCGCTGTTCTGGTAAAAATATTTGGAAGAATGTTCTGAGTAAATGAAATGAAAAGGTAATCAGATAAAGAAAAATGTCCCTCAGGTATTCGGGGGAACTTTTTCCAGTTCCAGAAGCTTTATTTTTCGTTCCAGTCCTCCGGCATATCCGGTAAGACTTCCCTTACTTCCAAGTACTCTGTGGCATGGTACAATAACAGATACTGGGTTATGCGCCACCGCGTTTCCTACGGCCTGCGCAGACATGTGCTCCAGACCTTCTTTTTTGTGCAAGAACAGCAGCGATTTTTTCCATAAGTGACCGTGGTTCCATAAGGAATATCACAAGGATTTCCCATACTTCTTTTTGAAATTCTGTTCCCCTCAGATGCAGAGGAACAGAACAATCAGGTTTCTGTCCGGAAAAATAAAGATCCAACCAGATCTTTGCCTGCCCTAATACCGGACAGGTTTTTTCTCGTGACTTTCATCTAGGTGAAGCGCAAAATATTTCTGCCCATAAAACCATAATCCTGTCAGTCCTATGTTATCCGCTGCCAGAAGAATTTCTCCAAGAGGGGATTGATAACGGCTGGTGTAGTGCATAATACCACCTCCATGTAAGTGTGATTGTATAGGGCGTGATTATAAATTCCTTCAGCGGGGAAAAACAAGGGGGAGGAAGAGAACTGTATAGTGGGTAAAGTTAAAAGTAATTTTTTCCTTCTCTGTAGGTATGGATGATTTCGGAAAATAAATCCACAGGGTTTTCTTCGAGCGCAGTAGAAAGCAGTATTAATTTTCAATACTGATCCAGATTTTTCCCAGATTCAATATTTGCCAGATGACGTGGAGAAAGCCAGTCGCTGTTATCAAATAATTCAGAATTTCTGAGTTCAATAAATGTTCTGATGTTTTATATTCAGCGCCCAGTGCTTTTCGTTTTTCTTTGAGCATTTCTCCGACTCTTACTAATCCAGGATCATATTTCTTTCGTTCAGACATAAAAACCTCAATTATGCACTATGGTGCATTTACTATATATACTAAACTCAAAGCAACAGTTTTTGGAAAAATCAGAAGAGAGGATTTTATAGGAACAAAAGATTGACGTTTAAGGTAAATGCAGTGCGGACATTAACATACCCCTTACAGGCGAGATGAAAAAGAATCGGGAATGTATGAAACGATTTATTATCTTCTTGTCAATATGAGAGATCTGCCGGAGAACATTCCAATGGATGTGAATCCCCGTGTTCCTAAGATGGGAACCAATGTGGCAAAGAGACTGATTCATGCAGTTGTGGAGCCGGAAACAGAGTTTTTATGATAACAACTATGGGGAATTGTAATTTCTGCTCAGGCCTTTAGGTTTTAACAGTATCAGACTCAGAGGTAACTATTGATCTGGGAGAACAGAACGATGAAAATGACAGATTCAGTTATGGAATTCTGGATGGCGGACATACCTATACAGCAATTATGCAGAACCGGGATAAAATTCCGGAAAACATCGAAAAATATGTACGTATTGAAGTAATTATCAATGTGCTTAACATTACACGGCTTTCCGATGCCAGAAACACATCCGTACAGGTTTCAGATATTGCCCTATTTAATTTGGAAGACAGTTTTGAGGATATTCACAGGGTCATTAAAGATGAAACTTATGCAGCAAAAAATTGCATATAAGGACAATGAAAACAAGCCGATTAATGTTTCGGAGCTTTTGAGACTTCTGTATGCATTTAATATGAAAAAAATATCCGGATGACAGTATGGCGCCTATTCAGAGCTATTTCGGAAAAGCCCAGGTATTTAAGCGATATAAAGAGGCCTACAATACCGGCTTTTATAAAGCTCTGACAAAAGAACTTCCTGTTCTGGTAAAACTGTATGACTATATTGAACAGGATCTTGCCAATAAATATAATGAGTATAAAAAGTCGCTGGGTTTTTCTCATCCACATAGCCTACCCTGTCTGCCAACAGGATAGGCAGCTCTCTTTGAGAGCAAAATAAATTAAAACCTAATCCAGGAGCATCCACCTTGTGGGCGGTTACTCTTTTCAATTAGAATATAGCATTTTCTCTCCGAAAAGTAAAGTACATTTTATGCAGCCAATTCTAAAAAATGAGTGGGCTGTTTTTTTCATTGATAGGAGGGAAGTTTAATGTCTAAACTACAGGACATCCGAAACTTGGTGCAGGAACATGCCGTATCAGTGAGCAGTTCGCCAGGGGATTGGATGGATTATATGGACACAGCATCAAGGTTATATCGTTATTCTTTTTCAGACCAGCTTCTGATCCATGCACAGCGTCCAGACGCAACAGCCTGTGCATCACTGGAACTATGGAATGAAAAGATGTTACGCTGGGTAAATCGTGGTGCAAGAGGAATTGCCCTGTTTGATGAAACCTGGCAGAATACCAAACTTCGTTATGTGTTTGATATTTCGGATACCCACATGGTAGCCGGAGGCAGAAGCCCGTATCTTTGGAAGATGCAGGAACACCAGAGAGAAGAGATCCTCACCCATCTGGCAGAAGTCTATGCTCTGGAAGAAAAGGATGCGGCAACTTTGCAGGACGCATTGATGGCGGTCGCAAGGGAAATGGTCAATGACAATCTGGAGGAATACCTGGATGGATTGGAATATGCTGTAGAAGGTACTTATCTGGAAGATCTGGATGAGGTGACGATCCGCAGTGATTTTCGTCAGCTGGCAACAGACAGTGTTTACTATCTGCTTTCCAGGCGATGCGGGCTTGACCCGATGGAACTTCTGGAAGAAGAGGACTTCATGCATATCACAGATTATAACCGTCTGTCAGTTCTCACCTTCCTTGGAAATGCGGCAAGCCAGCTCAGTGAGAGTATTCTGATTGATATTGGAAAGACCGTACATAAAATTTCTCTGGAAGAAGCGAGAAAAGAGGTTGAAAATTCCAATGAAAGAAATTATAATAACTTTACCACGTTAATTCGTGAAACCAAATATCAGGATGCAGAAACGAAAAGAAGAAATATTGAAAATGGAGGAGGAACCGATTATGGAATTGACATATCATCGCAAGGGAGATTATCTGTTTCCGAATCTGACCGTCGAAGAGGAAGAAGTGACGATCGGGAAATATGGGATGCTGCGGAGGACATTTCTGAAAGAACACAAGAACAGCCTTTATCAGAGCCTGTTCCTGACCGGGAAGCTGAACAGCCATCTGGAACAGATCGAGAAAGCAGCACAGGAGAGAATGGACAGCCAGATGGAGAAATTACTGGAGAAGAATCCGGCACCGGACAAGGAAGCAGATCCGATGGCATGGACAGCACACATGAACGCACTGATGGCAACAGCGGAAGAGAGCATCTTGACGGAATTGGTATACAGTTAGTCGAAGATACAAGAGAAGATGGATTGAGTAAAGCAGAGGAAGAGATCGCCTCTGCTTTATCTTTGCCCGAATATCCTACCGCAGATGAACAAAGACGGCAGATCGAGAAAAGGGCAGCTGCCCTTTATGCCGGAGAAATCCCGATTCCAGAGGAAGTTGTCGATGAGATCTTACGGACAGGAGGAAACCGGAAAGCCAGCCAGCTCCGGATCATCTATAATTTCATGAGTGAACAGACACCGGAGGAATATACGGAGTTTGTGAAGCGTGAATACCGTAAAGGTGGAAAAGGTTTTCAGATTGATGGAAATGAATATTCAGTCTGGTTTGATGAAACCGGGATGCAGATCGCAGTAGGGCATACGGTTACAGACCATATCTTAGATAAGGCATTTTTATCATGGGAAGATGTCAGCGGACGTATCCATCAGCTTTTAGACCAGGGTGAATATGCACCGCAGTCTGTATTGGATGCGGCAAGAAGTAATGCAGTAAAAGAACACGCCCAGGCTCTTGCCTATATGAAAGGGGATATGGCAGAAGGAGTAGCGGAGATTGTTTTCGATGAGGAGGATTTACCACATCTTCGCAGTATCTATCCGGAGATCACGGATTATCTGGAAGAAAAGCTGGAGGATTCCCAGTGGCTTTCGGAACTGAATGAAAGACTGGATGCACTGGCAGAAGCCTATGAAGAAAATCATTCTATTATGCGTTTCCATCATTATAATCCTATAAATATCTCAAAGCAGTTTCAGAAGTTTGCGGATGAGGTGATTCCTTATCAGGCTAGGGACGGCTTTGCCTGGAAAGAACATCCGATGTTCATTACACAGGATGAGATTGATGCTTATATTGCAGGAGGTGGAGCGTATTCGCAGGGCAGGCTTAGGACGTATTCCTTTTATCTACTTCATGAAGATGAAAGATCGAGGACAAGGTTTTATCAAGGAACAGTATGGGATCGGTGGAAGCAGTCACGCACTGTCTGGTGCCGATGATTCACACGCAAACTATGATGGAAAAGGATTGTTTCTTGCAAGAGGTGCTTATGGGAATCCATATACGTCAATTTTATTATCCTGGAATAAAGTTGCAAACAGAGTAGCTTATCTGATAAAGAATGACCAGTTCCTGCAGGCAGAAGATTATGCTCGTATGCCGGAATATGAACGAGAGCAGATGGCGAATAAGGTACTCCGCTTTTATGACCGTCTTCCGGAAGAGATAGACAGACCCTTTACAGATGACTTCTTCTGGGAAAAACCAGGAAAAGAAATGGTCGCAGTATTAGAGAATCCAGAGCAGACAGAAGAACTGTTACAGAAGATGGATGCAGCATTGGCAGCTCTGCCATTGGATTTTGAAGCGTATGGGACAAACTATCAGCAGAAAACAGAACTTCTTTCGGAACTCCACCAGTATGCAGAAGGAACCTATACGATATTCCCGACACCGGAAGTAGAACAGTCTTTTGCGGAACCATCCGGACACCAGATGACTATGTTTGATTTCTTGGATACGAAGGCAGTGGCAGAACCGACCGTAGTAGATATGTCAGATGTGGAGGAAATAGAAGAGGAAGAGGTTACTGCCGAAGAAGATATTACGGAAAGTCAGGAACAGGAAAAAGCTGTGTTAGAACCGCACAACTTCCGTATCCAGGATAATGACCTTGGTGCAGGCGGTCCGAAAGCAAAGTATAAGGCAAATATGGAAGCCATCCATTTGTTACAGACTTTGGAGAAAGAAGAACGTCTGGCAACATCCGAAGAACAGGAAATCTTATCACGTTATGTTGGCTGGGGTGGTATCCCACAGGCATTTGAGGAGAGTAACAGCAGCTGGGCGAATGAGTATCTGGAATTAAAGAATACTTTATCGCCGGAAGAATACAGTGCAGCAAGGGCATCGACCTTAAATGCTTTTTATACGTCCCCGACCGTGATCCGAAGTATGTATGACGCACTGGAAAATATGGGACTGAAACAGGGAAATATTCTGGAGCCGTCCTGTGGTGTCGGTAACTTTATGGGGCTGATCCCGGAGAGTATGGGCAAAGCCAATATGTACGGTGTGGAACTCGACCCGGTTTCGGGCAGGATCGCAAAACAGCTTTACCAGAAAAATAAGATTGCCGTGCAGGGATTTGAGGAAACCAGTTATCCGGACAGTTTTTTCCGATTGTGTGATAGGCAATGTTCCATTTGGGGCCGTATCAGGTCAGCGACCGCAGATATGACCGGCATCATTTTATGATCCATGATTATTTTATTGCAAAATCCCTTGATCTGGTCCGTCCGGGCGGCATAGTGGCTGTGGTAACTTCCAGTGGAACGATGGATAAGCAGAATCCGGCAGTGAGACAGTATATCGCAAACCGGGCAGAACTGCTTGGAGCCATCCGATTACCGAATAATGCATTCCAGAGAAATGCCAATACCAGCGTTGTTTCTGATATCTGTTTTTCCAGAAAGGGTACAGGGCATCCATTGAGGAATCCGGAATGGA
>ENA-OPYU01000946-OPYU01000946.1-human-gut-metagenome-genome-assembly--contig:-NODE-946-length-10673-cov-3.405272_pt1 | contig 10673 bp, 14 predicted proteins | sample MGYA00242637_ERZ504482 | MGnify/ENA primary metagenome ERZ504482 (study PRJEB26092, sample SAMD00036237) | human gut metagenome | host: Homo sapiens | study: EMG produced TPA metagenomics assembly of...
CAACTATCAGGGAGGATCCGGTTGCGGCCAGCACGCCAAGCTTGCGAACCAGATCATGATCGCCGGCACCTTATCCGGAGTCTGCGAGGCACTCACCTATGCGAAGGCAAAAGGCCTGGACCTTCAGACCGTACTCGATTCCGTATCGACCGGAGCGGCAGGAAGCAAACAGTTAGATACCTTCGGACCGAAGATCCTGGCAGGAGATTACGCACCGGGATTCTTCCTGAAGCACTTCGTCAAAGACATGAAGATCGCCCTTACCGAAGCGAACATGAGCAATCTCAATCTGGACGTATTAAGCCAAGGTGCTTGCCAACTACGAACTCCTTCAGGCAGAAGGCTGCGGAGATCTCGGTACCCAGGCACTGATCAAGTACTACGAAGAAGAGATGGACGTATAAAACATGTCGAAAAAAAGGATAAAAAATCGGGTAAAATTGTACAAAATGTTGATACATAGTTGAAGCCTGCTTAAAGATATGATAAAATCATACATGTTTATGAATGGATGAGGGATGTGGGCAAAAAATTGATATATAATAATCCCAGTTATTTGTGTTTCAAAAACAGAAAACCGAATATAGAGATATTACATAACATTTATAACATGTATAAATATACGAAGAGCTCGAGAGATACCCTTCCTTCCATTGGTATGAAATGATAAGAATACCGGGGGGGGGAGTATTTTGTGCGCAAAAATATGCGCAGAGAAAGAAAAAAGATATAATGAATTTATTCAAACTTATAAGAAAACCGATGAAAAAAGCAGAGAATAAAGGAGTAACCACCAGATGAAAGAATGTTACATAGATATGCATTGCCACATTCTGCCGGGAGTCGATGACGGGGCGAAAGACCTTACCGAGACGAAGAAGATGCTTGAGATCGCATACGCAGAAGGAATCCGGTGTATCATAGCAACCCCTCACCACCATCCGCACCGCGGAAAGGCGCCTGCAGAGAAGCTCCGTGAAAAGGCAAAGCTTGTGCGCGAAGCAGCACACGAGATCGATGAACGCTTCCGGGTATACCTTGGAACGGAAGTCTATTTCGGACAGGATGTTGCAGATAAATTAAAAGAAGGAAAGATCCTTTCGATGAACCGTAGAGAGTATGTACTGGTAGAATTCCCGCCCTCACAGACATACAGCTACATCAGACAGGGGATCCAGCAGCTGCAGTTCGCAGGATACGAAGTCATACTGGCGCACGTCGAGCGATATCACTGCATCGCCGAAGATGTAGAGCTTGCGGAAGAACTGTACGATATGGGTGTGAACCTGCAGGTAAATGCAGACAGCATCATCGGGGGATCCGGCCGTAAGATCAGGAAATTCATCGAAGAACTGATGAACCGCGACCTGGTATTCTGCGTCGGAACCGATGCACACGATACAAAGCACAGACCGCCGAAGATGAAGAAGGCGGTCGCTCACGTAGAGAAACGATACGGAGAAGATTATACAAGGAGGATATTCTACAGCAACGCCAAGAGCATGCTGAAGAAGAGAGATTAAGATGAGCCGAGAAAATTATGGAATGATGAATCAGGAGATTCAGGATGACGAAGTTACCATTGATCTGATGGAATTATTCAGTGCCTTATGGGCAAAAAAGACGATAATTATTCTGTCTGCGGTATTCATGGCACTGGTAGCGTTCGTCGGAACGAAGATGTTCGTGACACCGAAGTACACGTCAGTAACGAAGCTCTTCGTTATGACGAAGAATGACGACACCTCAGCAAGCGCAACCTACACAGACTTACAGACAGGAAGCATGCTGACAAAGGACTACATGGAACTGGTAAAGAGCCGCCCGGTACTGGAGAAGACCATCTCCAAGCTGAAGCTTGATGTGACACCGGAAGAACTGGCAGGCATGATCACCACAGAGACACCGACCGACACTCGTATCATGAGCATCAGTGTGACGGACGATGATCCGAAAGAAGCAAAACAGATCGCAGACACACTCAGAAAAGCAGTCAGCGTACAGATCACAGAGATCATGAGTGCGGATTCTGTCAACACCGTAGAAGAAGGTAACCTTCCGACCAGCCCGTCTTCCCCGAATGTCAAGAAGAACATGATGCTCGGTGCACTGCTCGGACTTGTCATCTCTATGGGATTCATTGTACTGATCTCTATCTTAGATGATACGGTCAAGACTCCGGATGACGTAGAAAAGTACCTCGGACTGAATGTACTGACTTCCATCCCGATCCAGGAAGGAAGCAGCGCACCGAAGAGAGCGAAGCAGCAGAGAGAATCAAGAAATGCTGTAAAAAGCAGAAGATAGGAGAAGGACATGGCAGAGATAGTATTAAAGAATCTAACGAAAGATTACCGGAGCAACGAAGCATACAAGACGCTTCGTACCAACATCGAATTCTCCGGATCAGATAAGAAAGTAATCGTATTCACAAGCTGTACACCGAACGAAGGGAAGAGTACCGTGACGATGGGACTTGCAGCGTCCCTCGCAGAAGGCGGCAAGAGAGTCCTGTTTGTGGACGCAGACCTTCGGAAATCCGTCCTGATGGGACGCCACAGAGTCACAGGAGAAGTGAAGGGACTGACACACTTCCTCTCCGGACAGGCTGACGTAAAAGAAGTGATCTTAAGAACACAGGAACCAAATCTCTTCGTAACGTTCGCAGGACCGGTTCCGCCGAACCCGGCAGAACTGCTCGGCAGCAGAAGGTTCGAAGCCTTCCTTGACGGTGCAAGACAGGCGTATGATTATGTGATCATCGATGCGCCGCCACTCGGAAGCGTTATCGATGCGGCGATCATTGCGAAAATTCTCAGATGCATCTGTGATGGTCATCTCAGCGAAGACGATCAGCTACAAGTTCGCCAGAGTGGTAAAAGACCAGCTAGAGAAGGCAGACTGTCCGATTCTCGGCGTGGTATTGAATAAAGTAGATATGAAACAGAACAAGTATTATGGTAAATACTACGGTAATTACTATGGCAATTACGGAGAAAACGGAAAGAAATAGAGGGTGAGCGTATGAACCAGCGCGTGGTTACCGGCCTGTTGACGGCCGGATGTATAGCACTGGCAGGTGCAGGATATATGACCTATAAGAATCAGGACCGCACTGCACCGGAGATAAAAGTAGACCAGAGTGAGAAGATTGCCTATACAGAAGGAGAAGACTACGGAAAGCTTCTGGAAGGCGTGACGGCACAGGACGATAAGGACGGAGACCTGACCAGTGAGGTATTTGTAGAAAAGGTCGTGCCGGTCAGTAAGAAGAAGGCAGTTGTCTATTACGGTGTCACAGACAAGGCGAAAAATGTAGGAACAGCAAGCCGGGAAGTGACCTATCAGGAAGCAGAAGACAGTGATGCGGCAGAAGAGACCGCACAGGATACGGCTTCGGAAGATACAACGCAGAAGACGGATGAAAAGTCGGAAAAGAAGACGAAGAAGAAATCCAAAAAAGCAAAGGCAAAGAAGACCGCTGAAGAAAAGAAGGCAGAAGAGACCGTACAGGATGCAGCGGCAGCAGACCAGCAGAGCGCAGATCAGCAGAGTGAAACCCTGCAGCCAAACGGTACACGTCCGGCAATGAAGCTTGCCGGAGAAGCGAAGACGATAGCCAGAGGGACATCGTTCAATGCACTGAATGAAGTAACAGACGCAGTGGATGACAAAGACGACAGAGACACCTTGTTCCGCGGACTTCACATCGACGGTAATTACAATGTGAACCAGGCAGGAACCTATACATTACAGTATTACGTACAGGACAGTGACGGTAATACCTCAGATCCGATCACATTTACACTGACTGTACAGTAACAGACGAAGGATGAATGATATGAGACAGAGACTTCTGGAAATGGAAAGAAAGAACCTGATAGGAAAACTGATCACACTGATCCAGCTTCTGGTATCGGTGATCTGCATCGTGACTGTGGCAGGCAGCGGGATGCTGCCGAAGAAGTACCTGATCTTCCTGATCGGGGCACTGGCAGTACTCTTTGGTGCGACACATATCCTGCAGTATCCGAAGAATAAGGTACTGCGCTATACAGGGATGATCATCAGTCTCCTGATGACGGTCATACTGGCAGCGATCAGCATGGGAATGATGAAGACCGATGATGTACTTAAGAAAGTCGGCGGAGCCACCTACAAGACGGATAATATGGTCGTGGTCGTGAAGAAAGGTGATTCTGCGAAGAACATCGAAGATGCCGAGGATTACCGGTTCGGTTATCAGACTGCAGTGGATCAGAAGAATACCGATAAGATGATCAGGGACATCGAGAAGAAAGTCGGCAAAGACGTGAAGACCGAAGAATACGAATCATTGACGGATGAGGCAAATGCACTTCTGAATGGAAATGTGGACGCGGCGGTGTTCAATGAGGGGTATATGAGTATGATCGATGAGTCGGTAGAGGGGTTCTCGGAGAAAGTCAAGATTCTGTATCAGTATGGAATTAAGACGAAGGTAAAAATGTGAGAAGAAAGCTGATGTGACGGAACCGTTCAATGTGTTTATCAGCGGTATTGATGTGTCCGGTCCTATTACAACGAACAGTCGAAGTGATGTAAATATTATTATGACGGTGAATCCGAATACGAAGCAGATTCTGCTCACAACGACACCGAGAGATTATTATGTTACGATCCCGGGGGTATCGGGTGATGCAAGGGATAAACTGACACACGCAGGTATCTATGGAGTGGATGCATCTATGGCAACACTGGAGAATCTGTATGGAATTGACATCAGTTACTATGCGCGGGTGAACTTTACTTCCCTGGAGACGATAGTGGATGCACTTGGCGGTGTGGATGTGAATTCGGAAGTAGAGTTCGAAAAGAATGGATATAGCTTCCATAAAGGTGTAAATCATATGAATGGTGCGCAGGCACTTACTTTCTCAAGAGAGAGATATAGTTTTGCGGCAGGTGATAACCAGCGCGGTAAGGATCAGGAGGCAGTATTGACTGCGATTATTCAGAAGGCTACATCTCCGGCAATCATTAAGAGTGCTAACGAGATCCTGGCAACGGTCAGCGATTGCGTAGAGACCAATATGACATCGGATGAGATGGCGAAATTCATTAACATGCAGCTTAATGACGGAGTAAGCTGGAAGATTGAATCGCAGGCGGCGTCCGGTAAGGGAGATACACAGGCATGTTATTCGTCGGGATCACAGTTGTTGTATGTAATGTGGCCGGATGAAGCAGTGGTGGCAAATATAAGTGATAAGATGCAAAAAGTATTAACAGAGAAATAGTATAGGAAAAGAGAAACAGGTTATGAAAATACAGGAGAAGAAAAAAGTTCATATTCGGTGGATGTTGGTCTGCTATGATATATTGATATATTTATTGTCGGCAATATTATTGTTGCGGCTTTACGGAGGAAATGATAAATTATCATATACAGGCATACTTCAACAAATGTGTATATCTATGGTGTGCATATTTGGCATTCGTCTGCTTGGAAATATATATGGACAGGTATGGAGATATGGAGGCATTCAGTGCTATATGCGCCTGATCTTTGCAGATGGAATAGCATGTGTGCTCTATATGATCATAGAAATTCATTCTTCCTGTTGAAAGCATTACATTTTGCGAGAATGCTTTCGCTTGTAAGTGTAGATCTGCTTGGAGCATTAACGATGCGTATGCTGTACCGCTATGCATATAAATGCGGGAACAGTAATGATATGCAGGGCAGACTTTTTGGGCGGTGCTTCTGAAGATATTCTCGGGAATTGATGCAGGACGTGAAAAGAAATCCAGAAAATTAAAATTGCGATTATCGGTGCAGGCCGCGTAGGTGTCGGTCTTGCAGAAGAACTGTTGAATAACGAGCAGGCATCCTACGTTCCAAGATGCTTTATCGATATTAACAAGGAAAAAGTAGGACGTGAGATTCAGGGGATTCCTGTATGGTCGGAAACGGATGCAACATTATCGAAGCTGGATGATTATGAAGTGCAGGAGATTAATTTTTGCAATCCCGTCTATGGAGACAGAAAAGAGAAAAGAACTGTATGATTATTATAAGAATGCCGGCTATAAAGTGAAAATCTATGATTATCCGACGATGCATGCTGCCGGAGGGAAAAGATATCTGAGAGAGTTCGACATCGAAGAATTACTTTTTAGAAAGCCACTGGTAGTTGCGGATGAACAGACGAATGCATATTACAAAGATAAAGTAGTATTGATCACCGGTGGCGGCGGTTCGATCGGATCGGAGCTCTGTCGTCAGATGGCTAAGATGCAGCCGAAACAACTGGTTATTCTGGACATCTATGAAAATGGTGCTTATGATGTACAGCAGGAACTGAAAATTGCTTACAAAGGGAAATTAAAGTTACAGGTTGAGATTGCGTCAATTACGAATCGAAAGGCAATGGCAAGAATATTCGAACAGTATCATCCGCAGATCGTAATTAATGCTGCTGCACATAAGCATGTACCGCTGATGGAACATAATTGCATTGAGGCGATTGAAAACAATATATTTGGAACGAAAAACATGGTGGAATTATGCGAAGAATATGGTGCGGAGCGATTTATGATGGTATCCACGGATAAGGCAGTCAATCCGACGAATGTCATGGGTGCTACAAAGCGTATGTGCGAGATGATCGTACAAAGTGCAAGTACACATGGAAATGTAAAGTACAGTGCAACCAGATTTGGCAATGTGCTCGGAAGTGCGGGATCGGTAATTCCACTGTTCAAAAGACAGATTGCAAATGGCGGTCCTGTGACGATCACAGACAAGAGAATCATCCGGTATTTTATGACGATACCGGAAGCGTCTCAGCTGGTGCTGCAGAGTGGAGCAATGGCACAGAATGGCGAATTGTTTGTACTGGATATGGGAAAGCCTGTGAAGATCATGGATCTTGCCGAGAATATGATCCGGTTATCCGGGGTACAGGGGATTGAGATTGTTGAGACAGGGCTTCGTCCGGGAGAAAAGCTCTATGAAGAGTTGTTGGTAAAGACAGAAGAACTGGATAAGACAGAGAACAGTATGATTTTTATCGAGAGAGATTCGGCACTCAGCGCAGAAGAGATTGATGATAAACTTGCAATGTTGAAGGAAGCTTGTGCTACGGATGACGACTCGAAAGCGAGAGAAGTGTTGAGAAAGGTTGTTCCGACGTTTAAGACGCCGGAAGAAGTAAATAAGACGGCGTTTTAAAAAACAGCATAGAGAAAATGAAGAGAACTCGAAAAAGGGAATGAAAGTTGCATTGTTTTAATGAGAATAGAAAGGAAGTATAGATTATGAAAATTCCATTTTCACCACCGGATATTACAGAAGAAGAAGTCGAACAGGTTGCAGAAGCATTAAGATCAGGATGGATTACAACCGGACCGAAGACGAAAGAGTTAGAACGACAGGTGGCAAATTTTTGTGGAACAAGTAGGGCTGTATGTCTGAATTCTCAGACAGCATGTGCAGAGATGACTTTAAGACTACTGGGTGTAACGGAGGGTGACGAAGTAATCGTACCAGCTTATACATATACGGCTACAGCATCAGTAGTATGCCATGTAGGTGCTAAGTTGGTCATGGTAGATGTTCAGGGTGATTCACTGGAAATGAATTATGATAAACTGGCAGATGCAATTACAGAAAAAACAAAAGTAGTTATTCCGGTTGATCTGGGTGGTGTTCCGTGTGATTACGATCGGATTTTTTCAGTTGTAGAAAGTAAGAAACATTTATTCCATCCCTCTAATGAATTACAAAAGGCAATCGGAAGAGTTGTAGTGATGGCAGATGCGGCACATGCATTTGGGGCCACATGGAAAAACAAACCGGTTGGAAGCATCGCTGATTTTTCTAATTTCAGTTTTCATGCGGTTAAAAACTTTACAACTGCAGAGGGTGGCGCGGTAGCCTGGAAAAAATATTAATGGAATTGATAATGAAGAGATATATCATCAGTATCAGTTGTTATCACTTCATGGACAGTCAAAAGATGCATTGGCGAAGACTCAGCTTGGAGCATGGGAGTATGATATTGTAGGACCATGGTATAAATGTAATATGACAGATGTGACTGCAGGAATTGGCCTTGCACAGATGAAACGATATAAAGGATTACTTGCAAGAAGAAAAGAAATTATTAGAAAGTATGATGAAGCATTCAAACCACTTGGAATTGAAGTCTTGAATCATTATACAGAAGATCATCAATCATCAGGACATTTATACATTACAAGAGTTCCTGGTATTTCATTGGAACAGAGACAGGAAATTATTGTGAAGATGGCTGAAGAAGGAATTGCTTGTAATGTGCATTATAAACCATTAGCGATGATGACTGCTTATAAGAATATGGGATTTGATATTAAGGATTATCCGAATGCTTATAAGAGATTTGAGAATGAGATTACATTGCCGCTTCATACAAAATTGACGGATGAAGAGGTGGAGTATGTGATTGGAAAGTATTGTGAGATTGTAAAGCAGTATATATAATATGGGAGTTGGTCCCAGCTGAGAGTATGAGGAATTGTTATGAGAAAATGGGAAGATCTTCCTGAATATATGAAATGTGATGAAGTGAAAGAGTATTATGATATTCTTAGTAAAAAAAAAGCTCAGCTTAGTGATGAAACGTGCATTTGATATAGTTGCCGGTACGTGTGTACTTGTTGTGACTGCAATACCGATGATTGTTATAAGTGTTAAAATTGCGACGGAATCTAAAGGCGGAGTGTTTTATAGACAGGAACGAGTTACAACTTATGGTAAAAAATTTAGAATTCATAAGTTTAGAACGATGGTTGCAAATGCTGATCAGATCGGAAGTGCGGTTACTGTTTCGGGAGATAACCGCATTACGCCAACTGGTGCGTTTCTAAGAAAGTATAGATTAGATGAACTGCCACAGATATTTGATGTGTTATTTGGGAATATGAGTTTTGTTGGAACCAGACCTGAGGTAACGAAATATGTGAAGAAGTATACGAAAGAGATGCGTGCTACATTGTTGTTGCCGGCTGGTATTACTAGTGAAGCTAGTATTCAGTATAAGGATGAAGCTGAGCTTTTAGATGCGGCAGATGACGTGGATAGAGTTTATGTGGAGAAGGTGCTTCCGGAGAAGATGAAGTATAATTTGGAGAGTATTAGGAAGTTTAGATTTTTTGAGAGAAAATTGCTACTATGGCGAAGACTTTAGTGGCGGTTATGAGGTAAATAGGATGATAGATGGATTAGTGTCAATAATTATGCCTTCTTGGAATACGGGAAAGTTTATAGCAGAATCAATACAATCAGTTGTTAATCAAACATATGAAAATTGGGAGCTAATTATTGTCGATGATTGTTCAACCGATAATACGGATGAAGTTGTGGCAATGTTCAATGATAAAAGAATTAAGTAATTTAAAAAAATGAAAAAAAAATAGTGGTGCTGCATTAACAAGAAATAAAGCATTACGAGAAGCTAAAGGTGAGTGGATTGCGTTTCTGGATTCGGACGATTTGTGGACTCCAGAGAAACTTGAACATCAACTGCGCTTTATGAAAAAAAACGGGTATACTCTTTCATTTACGGAATACGAAAAGATTGATGAAAAGTCCAAGCCATTAAATATTTATGTTTCGGGTCCGAAGAAGGTAAATAAGCATAAGATGTATAATTATGATTATATTGGTCAGCTTACAATGATGTATAACGTAAAGAAATTTGGGACTATTCAGATTAAAGATATTAGAAAAAATAATGATTATGCAATAAGACTTCAGCTCTATAAAAAGCCAGAAACATGTGCTTATTTATTGAAAGAAAATTTGGCAAAGTATAGAGTTAGAAAAGTAAGCATTAGCCATGATAAGTTTAGCAAAAAAATTTAAAAGTCATTATGATTTGTTTCACATGTGTGATGAAAAGTCGGTGTTAGTTGCTGCGTGGTATACTTGTTGGAATATGTTTTATGGGGTATTAAAGAAAAAAAACTATGAAAAAGAAAGATAGGAGGCTTTATGAGGGTTCAGGTTTTAGTTGCGGCAATGAATCAGTATAATCATTCTTTGCTAGGAAAAAATGCATATACAATCAGATGTTATAGTGGGAAATCAGTGCGATTTTAATGGTATAGAACATTTTGAGTATAAAGGATATTCAGCTACATATTTGAATTTTGAGGAACGTGGTGTCGGACTAAATAGAAATAATACGTTGATGAGAGCTACGGGTGATATTTGTCTATTTGCTGACGATGATATGGTTTATGTTGAAAATTATCCAGAGCTTATTTGAAAAATGGCCTTTTGGGATTATCCAGATGCAGATATTATTGCATTTAATTTAGTGGAGAAGATTCCAAACCCCGTTATATTTATAAAAAAAAGGCCAAAAAAGGGATTAGATTTTATAATTTTCCTGACGTATGGTACTGCTAGAATTGCAGTGAGATTAAGTAAAGTTAGGGAAAATGGTATTTCATTTAATTTGTGCTTTGGAGGTGGAACAGAGCACTGTCATGGGGAAAGATAACATTTTTTGATAGCTGATTGTTTAAAAAATGAGGTTTAAAAAGTGTATGCAGTTCCAGTTAGTATAGCAAAATCTTACAGAAGAGAGAGAATCTACTTGGAATAGTGGATATAACAGGGAATATTTTTTTCGATCAAGGGG
>ENA-OPYU01000947-OPYU01000947.1-human-gut-metagenome-genome-assembly--contig:-NODE-947-length-10670-cov-3.012236_pt1 | contig 10670 bp, 12 predicted proteins | sample MGYA00242637_ERZ504482 | MGnify/ENA primary metagenome ERZ504482 (study PRJEB26092, sample SAMD00036237) | human gut metagenome | host: Homo sapiens | study: EMG produced TPA metagenomics assembly of...
ATGACCAGTGCGTTCTCGATCAGAAAAGCTTCGGCATCTGCAAAGGCTTCGTACCGGGCATCCAGATCCGTCGGTGATGGTTTTCGCGTTCTCCAGCCATTGGACATGTACTGCATCACGAGGTCGGCGGTCTCGCCGGTCACGATGCCGTCCTCCACGCCGGTGCGCAGGAAGCTGTAGCAGGTGCCGCGGTCGCCGGCTTCCTGATAGAAGGGGTACACCTCGGTCTCGGGGTCGGAGTAATCGGCACCCCAGTAGTAGGACATCAGCTGGTAGGCACCCACCCGGCGCACCGCATTCAGGAAGTTGTCGGACGGACCCTGCGTGATGATGATGCTGATGAAGTCGAAGCCGTCGTTCAGCACGGCTTCCACCTGCTGCTTGAACACCTGACACTGCTTGTCCCAGTCCACCACAGCGGGGTTGTACGGATACTGGATCTTGATGGGGAAGGTGACACCGGCGGCGGTCAGCTCTTCCACGGCGGCATCACGGTACTCTTTGGCCTTGGCTTCGTCAAAGAAGTCGGAGAGGTTTGCAAGGCCGCCGCATTCAGTATAATCCACGCCTTTGCTGTTGGCACAGAAGGACGGCGGAGTGATGGTGTGCAGCTTGTAGTTATCGTAGCCTTCCGGCGCGGTGACGGCCAGCGTCACAGACGGATTGATGGCATACAGGAAAGCCCTGCGGAAGTTGGTGGAGTTGATGGCCTTGGCCCAATTGTCCGGCTCGTACTGGGCATCCACGCCGGTCACGGTCCAGTTGGAAAATTCATGGCGGTAGGGCAGGAAGTTGAAGATGTAGAAGTAGCTCTTGCCGGTTTCCGGGCGCTCCATGGAAACCATGTCCTTGGTGGTGTCGTCGGCCAGCCAGCTGTCCAGAATGTCGGAGCTGATGGTAGCCTGATCGATCTCGCCGCGCTTGACCATCTCCGGGCCGCTGATCAGTTCTTCCTGATTGTAGATGTAGCGCACCGTGTCGATGTAAACGCTGTCGGCATCGTAATTCTCGGGGTTCTTCTTCATCACCCAGTTTTCCAGCGGAGTGTACTCGGCCAGATAGAACGCGCCGCAGCTGCAGGCGGTCTCGGCACTGGTGCAGAACTGGTCGGCAAACTCCTCCAGCAGCGGGCCGTAGGCAGGCTCGTAGGGAGCATAGCTCAACAGGCTGAGAAAGCCGGGAAAGTCGAAGTTCAACGTGTAGGTCAGGGTGTGGTCGTCCACAGCCTTCACGCCCACGGTGGAAAAATCCACAGCCGGGTATTCGGTGGTGGTGCCGTCGGCGGCAGCGGCGGTCACGGTGCCGTTGGCATCAATGGCGTAGGTAGTGCCGTCCTCGGCCACGGTGCCGTTATTGGCGTTGTTGCGGTAAACGCAGTAGTTATAGTAGTCGTCCGCACCGGCCACATAGGGGGTGACAAGGCTTGCAGTGGAGGAAGCGTAGTCCGGGTTCAGCACATAGGCCAGCGCATCCACAAAGTCCTGCGCGGTCACAGGGCCAAGCACCTCGCCGTTGCAGTCCACCCAGTTCTCATCCCGCAGGTGGAAGGTCCAGGTCAGGCTGTCGGCATCCCACTCCCAAGCAGTGGCAAGGCCCTCCCGGATCTTGCCGCGGTTGTCGTACTCCACCAGCGTGTCGATGCACTGAGTGCCGTGGTAGAGATCCGGGTCGGCAGAGCAGACCAGATAGTTCAGGGTGGCGGGCTGACGGGAATACAGCACGGTGTAGGTGGAGCTGCTGCCGGCAGCGCCGGTGCTGCCGCCATTGGAAGCGGAAGAGCCGCCGCAGCTGCTCAGCAGACCAGCCGCTGCTACAGAAAGGGCGGCTGCGCCGCTGCCTTGCAGGAACTGGCGGCGGGAGATGGAATGAGCCATAGTAAAATCCTTCTTTCGTAAGATCTTGGCACAAGCTTGCTTCGTGCTTTGGGATAAGAAAGGGGTAACGGAAATAGCTCCGTTACCCCTTTGTAACAGTCGGAGTCGGTGGCCACGGTGCGTGGTCTTATGGTCAGTATAGCATTGAATCTGTGCGCCGTCAATCGTTTTTCGGTGTGTCGAGTACATCCTTTTCTGCGGTGCTTTCCGGTGCGGCAGCAGCGGTTTCTGCGGGGGCGGCAGCCGTCTGTACAGCTGTCTCAGCAGCGTCGGCACCGGCTTCGGCTGCTGCCTTGGCGGCTTCCTCTGCAGCCTTTTTCGGCTTCGCGCTCCTCACGCAGCTGCTTTGCCTTGGCAGCGGCTTCTTCCTGCCGCTTTTTGGTGCGGGCCTTGATGCGGCACACGGTGCACACACCATCCACACTGCCCGGCGCAATGGGCTTGCCGCATTCCTTGCACAGGGTCTTGGTGCATTTGTGTACACTTACCGGGCCAAGGGTGGTGAGCTGGCGTAGCTTCATGCCGTTGATGCCATGGTTGGAGCAGGAGGCCACGCACACCTCGCACTCGCTGCACTTCCACGGCGTGATGACGATGCGGGTCTGGCCGTCGGGCAGGTCCTCCAGCTTCAGCGCACCGGCGCGGCAGGCCTTTTCGCACTTGCCGCAGCCAAAGCATTTATCGGTAAAGTTGGGCAGGTAGTAGCCGTACTTCAGCGGCGTTTCCATGGATGCCTTCAGCTGCTTTGTGCGCTGGTGCAGCAAAAGGCGGAAATCCACACCGCCGTCGTCCTCGCTGTGCAGGCCGGGCAGCATCTGCAGCAGCTTTTTGGTGCCACTTTTGGAGCCGTGGCTCACCTGCTCAAACATTTCGCGGCGGCTCAGCTCCTTTACGTGGTAGAGCGCTTCGTCCGGCTCGTAGGCCAGAGTGAACCGTGCCTCGAACATGGGCTGGCCAAAGAAATCCACAAGCCTTGTCAGCTCCTTGCGCAGCTGGGCGGCGCACAGGTCGTTCTCACATTCACCGCAGGGGGTCAGGTCCAGCACGATCTTTTTGTTCAGGGCAAGGTAGGCCAGTGTCTCCCATGTGAGGGCCGCAATGCAGGTGCGCACCATGGAATTTTTGCGGGTGGACTTTTTGCAGCCGATCCAGATGGTGTCATTGTCGGTATCGGCGGCAGAGGTGTCCCGCTGCACCTGCTCCGGCGAAGGGATGATGCAGCCGCTGCGGCAGGCAGAGACACACAGGCCGCACTCGGTACAGGGGTCCCAGTCCTTCACAAGGTTCGGGCGGGTAAAGATCTGTTCGCCATAGGGACAGATATCCTTGCACTCGGTGCAGGGCTTGCGATGGGGATGCAGGTTCCAGCACTGGCGGCGGTTGATCTCGGGATGGGTAGTTTTCATCAGCATATCCATCGCGGTGCGTGTAAAAAAGCCCATAGTTTACTCCTTTTCCACAACCGAAGTGATGTTTGCGTGGTCGATCAGGAAACGCTGCACCTTCTGAGTGGTCACGGCAGAGGCCACAGCGTCCCGGCTGAGCACATTGCGGATCTCGGCTTCCGGGGTATCGTGCAGCTTGGAAAGGCGGACGTACTCGGCATCCACCTCTGCGTTGGACACGGTGATCTGTTCGGCCTTGGCTATGGCCTGCACCGCAAGGATGCTGCGCATCTTGCGCTCGGCATCCCGGCGGAAGGCGGCGCGCACCTCGTCCGGTGTGGTCTGGCCTGCCTTGCAGTACAGCTCCATGGTCATTTTGCTGCGGCGCAGCCGTTCGCGCAGGGCGTTCATGTCATGGTCGGCATTCTGGTCCAGAATGGCGTTATCCAGCTCCGCCGTCAGATTGGCACCGGCCATGCCCAGCAGGGCGGCTCCGGCAATTCGGTCGGCGTTGGCCTCGTGGGAGCGGCGCTTCTTTTCGCGGATGCTCTCCTTCAGGGCATCCACCGTATCAAAGCCCAGTGTCTTGGCAAAGGCATCGTCCAGCGGTACAGGCTGCTTTTGCTCCACGGTGTGCAGGGTGATGGCGAATTGCGCCGTCTTGCCGGAAAGCTCCGGCACCCGGAACTCGGCGGGATAGGTAAAATCGAACCGGAAGCTCTCGCCTGCTTTGTGGCCGTACACAGCATCCTCGGCGGCGGGCATCAGCTGACCGGTGCCCAGCACCACGGTCACATTTTCCCATTTTCGCTTTCCGGGATGGGTGCGCCGTCCATGAAGCCCTCAAAATCCAGCGTGACGCGCATCCCGCGCGCGGCGGACTTTTCCACCGGTGCAAAGGGGGCGTGGGTACGGGTAAGGTTTGCCGCCTCCAGCTCCACGGCCTTTTCCGATACCGGGCGCACCCGGCGGGTGAATTCCAGCCCCTTGTATTGGCCCAGCGTGACCTTGGGCAGGGCGTTTGCATTCTGTTCCATGGGAAATACTCCTTTTATATCCAAAGCGTTTGCAATTTAAAGTCCATGTCCGGCAAGCCAAGCTTCCGCCACCTGCGAGAACATTTCGGGGTAGAGGGCATCCTCCTGCGCGAAGGCATCCAGATAATATTCCACCTCAGCCCGGTCGGCAGGCTCGGTGCGCTCCCACACGGTGAACACGGTGCCGTTGCCCATGTCAAAGCTGGCGGCCTGCGTAAAGTGCTCATTCCGCGCGGCGCAGAAGAGGGCGTTCCAACGGCCGGAAAGCTCGCCACCGCTGACAAAGGTCTGGGGGAGCGGCTCTGCAGTGAGCACGTACTTCGCCTCAAAGAACCGCACCGGGAACTCGTGGGTGCCCGGGATGGAGATGCCGGCGGCCAGCTTGCTCTGCAGCTGGATGTCCGGCAGGGCGGCATACTGGAACATGTCCGAGTTGTACAGCATATCGTGGGGGCATCATGTAGGCGAACTCGCCCTTTTCCGCATCGCAGTGGGCATCGATCCAGTCGTCCACGCGCTGGATCTGGGCGGCATCGGTGCGGTTGTAGGTGAGCTTGTCCAGCCGGACGAATTCCGACACGGCCTTGAGGGGGAAAATGATCCACCACAAAGCCCGGCAGAGCAACGGTGGTCAGCGGCGAGCAGCGCACGGACACCGCAAACACCATGGTAAAGCCCCAGTAGCAGAGCTTGACGGCGGTGTGCTTTTTTCAGGCCGTCGGCCAGTGCGGCGGAACCAACGAGGAACAGCAGCAGCCACCCAGGCACGAACAGCAGCATCTGGTGGGAGCCGGTGTTCTGTACCCGGGTAAACAGCACAAGGCTCACCAGCAGCTCTGCCCCTGCAAGGCAGGGCAGGGCAGGCAGACGGCGCTTTGCGGCAAACCACAGCCCCATTCCGATGAGGATGAAGTTCAGCAAACCGATGCGCAGTGTCTGTGCGGCCAGCTCCAGCGTGACGCCGCCGAAGTTGTAGTAAGAGTAGCGCCCGGCGTAGTCAAAGCTTAAAATTTTGGCGCACCATGGGCAGAAGCAGCAGCACCATGGCCCCGGCCGCACACAGGCCGAACACCACCAGCCGTACCATGCGGTGCACAGCGCGGCTGGATTGGCCATCTTTTGCCAGCCGGATGCTGGAAACTGCCAGCATCAGCACGTAGGCAAAGCAGTAGCCCACCACAAAATATAAGTACCAGCGCCGGGTGAGGATGATGCCCGCCGTGGCGGCAAAGATGAGCAGATAGCGGGGTAGGTCGATGCCGTCAAAGCGGTAGTCCAGTGTGAGCAGCATGAGCATGAAGGCAAAGATCAGCCCGAACCAGTCCGGCTGGCCCAGCACCGCCGACATGCGCACGAACGGGAAGGTAGCGCACCACGAAAAGCCGATGAGGAAATACCAGAACCGGTTCTTTACCCGTAGCATCCGGCCCACCTTGACCGTCAGGCCCGCCAGCAGCACCAGCAGGCTGGGCAGTACGCTGAATACCTGACAGAATGCGTAGTCGTCGCCGGTCTTGCCGCTCAGGCAGAACGGGAACTCGGTGAACAGGGTGATGAAATTCGTATAGTCCTCGGTGATGGAATCGAGGAGAAACCGGAAGCCTGCGCCTGTGCTCTGGGCAAAGGCGGCTTCGGCATGATACTGCTTTAGAATGTAGTTTACGTAGTCCCAGTGGTAGAGGAAGGTGCGGCTGCCGAGGGTCCAGTAAAAGTAAAGCACGGCCGCTGCCCACAGGCCCACCAGCACCGCCTTGTGGAACAGGTCCAGCTTCATACCGGCCCGGCGCAGCACCAGCAGCACCAGTGCAAACAGTGCTGCATTGCACCACAGGCTCACCAGCGGAAAAAACAGGCTGCTGCCCGGTGCGGCAAGGCCGAATACAATAAGCGCCAGTGCCCCGGCAGCAAGGCCCAGCCAGACCTTGCCAAGGACAGACAGACGGGAAACGATTCCACTCATCCCAAAAACCTCTCAGCTGCAGAATATCACAGCTACAGTATAGCAAGCAAAATCTGCACTGTCCAGCCGCTATGCACGGAAAACAACAAAATGTCCCGCCGCTTTGAACGCAGACGGGACATTTTGAAACGAATATTACTTATTGGAATTGGCTGTGGCCTTTGTGCTGCGGGCAGCGCGGCGCTTTGCGTTCAGGGCTTTGTTGGCGCTGATGCGGGCCGCATCGGGGTTCGGGGCCTCCGGCGCAAGGCGCAGCAGGCAGCTGCCCATGGCAGGCAGGTCTACTGTAAGGGTATAGTCCCGACCAAACACACCGCCATCGGTGGTGTGAAGCTTTGTCTTGCGGCGGCCCTTCAGTGCACCGCCCCACTCGGGGGATTCGGTGTTCAGCACCTCCTCGGCACTGCAGGGAAAGCGCAGATACAGCGGGAACTTTTTGTGGGCGTGGTCCTGCGTGTTCATGATGCACAGCAGGTTTTCGCCCCGGCCCTTGCGCAGCCATGCGTACACGCCCTCGTTGCGGCTCTCGCAGGCCACCCACTCAAAGCAGTCGGGGTTGTACTCGCCATCGTAGAGTGCAGGCTCAGTGGAATACATCCGGCACAGGTGGGCAAAGTATTTCTGGAACGCATCGTGGAAGGGGTACTTGAGCAGATCCCAGTCCAGCTCCCGCTTTTCGTCCCACTCCCGGAAATGCCCCAGCTCGTTGCCCATGAAATTGAGCTTTTTGCCCGGGTGCGCATACATATAAAAATAGAGGGTGCGCAGCTGGGCGCATTTTTCCGCATAGGTGCCCCACAGCTTATCAATGATGGTCTTTTTGCCGTGAACCACCTCGTCGTGGCTCAAGGCCAGCAGATACAGCTCGTTGTAGAAGTAGTGCATGCTGAAAAACGATCTTGCCGTAGGCATTTGGCCGCTCACCGAAGGGGGTAGCGAAATAGTCCAGCGTATCATGCATCCAGCCCATGTCCCACTTGTAGTCGAAGCCCACGCCGTCGTAGCGGGTGGGAGCTGTCACCTTGAGGAAGTTGGTGGAGTCCTCTGCCATGTAGATGCCGGTGGGCCAGCGCTCGTTCAGGCCGTGGTTCAGGCTGCGCAGAAAGTTCACGGCACCCTCGTTCACACCGCGGTTCGGGTCGCCCTGCCAGTACAGCGCGCGGGAGATGGCATCCATACGGATGCCGTCGCAGTGGTATACGTCCATCCACAGGGCGGCAGCGCTGTTCAAAAAGCTAGCACACCTCCCGGCGGTAGTAGTTGAAGTTGCAGGTACCCCACTCGCTGTGGCCCACATCGCTGTCGTACTCGTAGAGGTAGGTGCCGTCAAACTTTGCCAGAGCGTCGGCGTTGGCGGCAAAGTGCACCGGCACAAAGTCCATGATGACACCAATGCCCATGCGGTGGCAGGCGTTCACAAAGCCGGCAAACTGGGCGGGAGTGCCGTAGCGGCTGGTAACGGAAAAAGTAGCCGGTGGTCTGGTAGCCCCAGCTGCCATCGAAGGGATGTTCGGCCAGCGGCAGCAGCTCCACATGGGTAAAGTGATGGTCCAGCAGCCATGGGATCAGCTCCTTGGCCAGCTCCTCATAGTTGTACCAGCCGTCTGAGCCGTCCTCCTGCTTGCTGCCGGGCTTGTGCCGCCAGCTGCCAACATGCATCTGCGTAGATGTTCAGCGGGCGGTTGCGGCATTTGTCGCGGCGCTCCATCCATGCGCTGTCGTCAAAGTGGAAGTCCAGCTTTGCCAGACGGCTGGCCGTGCCCGGCCGCAGCTCGGTGGAAAATGCGTAGGGGTCGCTGCGCATCACCACACTGCCGTCGGCACCATGCACCCGGTATTTATAAAGGTCGCCCTCTGCAAGGCCGGGGACGAATGCGCTCCACACGCCGGTATCGGCTTTTTCCATGGGCCACGCCTGCCTCCCAGCCGTCGAAGCCGCCGCAGACTTCCACTGCCGTGGCACCGGGGGCCCACACCGCAAAGCGCCACCCTTCGGTGCCGTTGTCGGAGCAGGGATGCGCACCAAGGATGCGGTAGGCATCAAAGCAGTCTCCATTGAAGAATTCACGGGGAATAGCGGGGTAATTCATGCAAAGATCTCCTTACATTGATATGATAGACGGTGCGCGGTGCACCGGATGTGACACAGGTGTTTGGGCAATATATCCAATAAAAACAAGACGAAATGGGGCATAGTGGCTGATATTCTTGTAGATTCTTGACAAAAAATCAGCAAAAAATTAACATGTTTTTACAGATTCCGTGCTATACTATTCCTGCCGCCGCAGTGGGCGGAGGCTGATTTTTTTGTATGGGAGCGGTATGAACAATGGCTTGGTATGACAACGCGGTATTTTATCACATCTATCCTCTGGGGCTGTGCGGCTGCGCACATGAGAACGATGGGCAGGCGGTGCCCGGCGCGTTTAATAAACTGAACGCATGGGCTGAGCACGCAGCGGACATCGGCTGCACGGCCATTTATATCGGCCCGCTGTTCGAGAGCGGTTCCCATGGCTACGATACCATCGATTACCGGCTGGTAGACCGCCGCCTTGGCACGAACGCAGAGTTCAAGGACTTTGTGGCCCGGTGCCATGCCCGGGGCCAGAAGGTGATCGTGGACGGCGTGTTCAACCATGTGGGCCGCGATTTCTTCGCGTTCCAGGAGCTGAAGGAGCACCGCGAGAACGCCCGCTATAAGGACTGGTTCTGCGATGTGAATTTCTGGGGCAACAACGAGTACAACGACGGCTTTTCCTACGGAAACTGGGGCGGCTTCAATCTGCTGGTCAAGCTGAACCAGCGCAACCCGGAGGTGCAGAACTACCACTACGATACCATCCGCTTCTGGGTGGATGAATTTGACATTGACGGCATCCGTCTGGACGCAGCCGATGTGCTGGACTTTGACTTTATGCGCGGTCTGCGCCGCCTTGCCAACGAGGTAAAGCCAGAGTTCTGGCTCATGGGCGAGGTGATCCACGGCGATTACAGCCGCTGGGCAAACCCGGAGATGCTGCACTCGGTGACCAACTACGAGCTGCACAAGGGCCTGTGGAGCGGCCACAACGACCACAACTATTTCGAGATCGCCCACACCATGCGCCGTCTGCAGGGCCTGTGCCACGATACCCGGCTGTATCTGTTCTCGGACAACCACGATGTGGAGCGCCTGCCCAACAAGCTGCGCAACCGGGAGCACATCCGCCACATTGCAATTCTAGTATATACGCTTTGGGGCATTCCGTCCATCTATTATGGCTCAGAATTTGGCATTGAAGGCAAAAAAGAGTGGGGAAGCGATTGGCCGCTGCGCCCCTGCCTGGAACTTTCCGACTTCAAGGACGCTGAGACCACCAACCCTGTCACCAGCGTGTATGCCGCACTGGGCAGACTGAAGGCGGAGCTGCCGGAGCTGACCGACGGCGAGGTGAAAGAGCTGCAGCTCACCACCCAGTGCTATGCCTTTGCCCGGGTGCTGGATGGAAAGGCCTGCGTCGTGGTGCTGAACAACGGCGACAGTCCCGCACAGCTGGAATTCCAGCTGCCGGTGGAGGCATCCTCTGCAAAGGACCTGTTGGCCGACACGGTGGGCGCACAGCCCGTTTTGACCAGCATGGAGTGGGGCCGCATGAAAGTGCAGCTGCCCTCCAATTATGCTACCATCCTGCAGCTGGAAAAGTAAACGCATTCTTGCATGATCCGCCGTCTTTTGCTACAATAAGAGCATAATACCGTAAAGCGGAAAGGAAGCTTTGAAAACCATGAATGCAGCGCAGCGCAGAGAATCCATTCTGAAACGGCTCAGCGGGGCCGAAGCACCGGTCAGTGCCAGCGCACTGGCGGCTTTGCTGGGGGTCTCGCGCCAGATCGTGGTGGGGGATGTGGCTCTGCTGCGGGCAGGCGGTGCGCAGATCGATGCAACGCCCCGGGGCTATCAGCTGCACCCGGCGGAAAAAAGGGCTATCCGCCATTCTGGCCCTGCGTGCACAGCACCGAGGACGAGATGCGCACCGAGCTGTACACCGTGGTGGATCAGGGCGGCATCGTGGTGGATGTGGCCGTGGAGAACAGCCTGTATGGCGAGCTGCGCGGCAACCTGAACCTTGCCAGCCGCTACGATGTGGACAACTTCATCCAGCAGGCCAAGGACACGCCGGAAGCACTTTTGAGCCGCATGACCGGCGGCGTGCATCTGCACACCCTGCACTGCCCGGATGCCGGGAGCTTTGAGCGCATCAAAAATGAGCTGGAAGAAAAAGGCATCCTGTACCGCAAGGAGTGATGCGGATGGGGACAGACCCAGTATAAAAAAGGCTGAGGGCCTTGTCTATCCGCAAAAGCAGGAAATGGTTGGATATCAACGAAAAAGCAAAAGAGGTGGGTTTTCTGGATATTCGCATTGAAAAAA
>ENA-OPYU01000948-OPYU01000948.1-human-gut-metagenome-genome-assembly--contig:-NODE-948-length-10669-cov-2.314836_pt1 | contig 10669 bp, 17 predicted proteins | sample MGYA00242637_ERZ504482 | MGnify/ENA primary metagenome ERZ504482 (study PRJEB26092, sample SAMD00036237) | human gut metagenome | host: Homo sapiens | study: EMG produced TPA metagenomics assembly of...
CCTAGATTCTGAATTTTTGACAACAAAAAAAGACACCAAAAATCCATTCCAGGTTTTTGATGTCTTTCTATATTTCTCAGATCTATTGTCTCAAATAATTGCTCCCGGTATTTTGCCAGGACAAAACTTCTTCTGCATAGGGTGCTATGCATAAACGATAATTCGATTATAGAATAGCACAATATATAGTGTGTGTCAACGTTATATTTCCATATATTGTGTGTTGTCCTGTATTCAGTCAATCTATTAGGAACAGCGTCTCTCCATAAACCACTTATCAAATTCATAATATAAGTGGCTCTCTTTCCCATTCACCATTACCGTATAACGGATCCCGGTTCCGCCTGCTTTTCGGCTTGCACAGCGTTCCCTTGCAAGGATACGGTCCACATGATATTTTTCTCCATCTTCCCAGATAAATTCCACTGGACTCATAGTTCCGTCCTTATCAAAACTCACCAGAACCTCTACATATACTTTTGCATTTTCCATTTACCAATTACCTCCCATTAAAATAGCCTACCGGATGAACCGTGTGGGAAACTTTGTGCATCCAAGCTTGCCAGAGCTTTGTCCTGGTACACAAACGCTTTTTTGGATACTGAAACTACCCAAACCTTCTGCGAATCTATCTACAGCCTGGTCCATTTTTTCCTGCTTTTCCCGTTGTTCCTCGCTTATAAACAAATCAAGCTGTACTGGTACGTCTGCCAAAACCAGATTTTCTGCACGTATTCCAAGGCTTCGGATCGGATGATTCCAGTTATAATTTTCTTTGAACAGCAGGTAGGCAGCCGTCATAATCTCATTGGTAATATCCGTAGGCCTCTCCAGCTTTTTCTGTCTCGAAAAACGAGTATAACCCATTATCCCGGATGGTGATAGACACCACCTTCATTTGGAAGCCATGTTTTCCGAAGCCTGGCTGCAACACTTTCTGCCAATGCCATCAGTACAATCTGTACGTCCAGGTTGTTCTCCAGGTCCCTGGGAGTGGTTGTACTATTACCAATAGACTTTATAGGTGCTTCATACCCCTGCGCCGATACAGGTGACTCGTCCCAGCCATTTGCAAAAGAGTAAAGCACCAGACCCATTTTTCCAAATAACCGTTCCAGAAACTTTGAATCCGCCAGGGCAAGCTCCCCAATTGTCTGAATTCCATAACGATCTAACGTATTTCTGGTAGAACGTCCAACATACAAAAGATCTGCAGCAGGAAGTCTCCAGAGCTGTTCCTTATAATTTTCCTTTGAAAACACCGTGATTCCATCAGGCTTCTTATAATCACTTCCCAGTTTTGCAAAAATCTTATTCCAGGAAATCCCGATACTGACCGTAATTCCCAGTTCTTTTTCACACGCCGGTTAATCTCCATTGCAATTTTTGCTTCCCTCTCCCTTTAAGGCCGCACTGTCCGTAATATCTAACCAGGCTTCGTCACATCCATATGGTTCAACCAGATCAGTATATTCCCCATAAATTTCTCTTAGAAGAGAAGAAAAAACGCAGATACAAGTCCATCCTGGGCGGAACAATCACAAGATCCGGACATGCCATTTTTGCCTGCCAAAGTGCCTGTCCCGTCTTCACTCCCTTTTTTTCTTTGCCACATAATTGGCTGTAAGCACAATTCCATGCCTCGCCTCGGGATCCCCGCCTACCGCCAGGGGATACCCTGCATACTCTGGGTGATATAGCATTTCCACACTGGCGTAGTCGGGTAAGAGAAGAGCATTACTGTCCTTCCCTCCCCTAAGAACCGTACGTGATAGTTTCCCATCATACGGCTCAAGCCTTATAAAGCCTATTGCTGCCACAATAAGCCGGTTGTATATCATTCGTATACAAATTTGAAATTGCTGTAGGATTTATTTTTGCGTTCAGCGAAGTATTCCATCCAAATTTCATCGTAGGGATTCGCTTCCGCTTTAATACGTGTAAAACGGGTAATGTTTGTGTCGGTTGCATATACTAATGCGAGATAATTATCCTCCGTCAGCTTTTCAGAGAAAGTCCAGCTACGGTTTCCGATTCTGTGGAAATATTTATCTCTTATCCATGCGGCTGGTTTGTTTTTATGTCTACGTCGGCACCATCTCCATAGCGCCTTGAATGTCTGCCAGTCCACATATCTAAATGCAACCGAAGATACGTTATACTTCTGAAAGTTCACCCATCCTCTGATAATAGGATTCAGGCATTTGATCAGATCGGATTGCTTGCCCATTCGGAACTTCTTAATTGTTCCACGAATTTTACGCATAATTGATTTAACATTCTGTTTGATGGTTTGGTAAGTAATTTATCCCCATATTTACGAATATTACAACCCAAAAAAGTCAAATCCATCGTGTATGTTCGTAATAACTGTCTTTTCATCCGATAATTCTAATCCTCTTTCATGCATGAACTCTTTTACTAAAGGTAGTACCTCGTTTCTTAATAGTTCCTCTGATGCTCCTGTAATAATGAAATCATCTGCATAGCGCACCAGATTTACTTTTGGATTTATCTGTCTACCTTTCGACCAATACCGTTTGAACTTATTCTTCAATAATCTTTCTAATCCGTCCAATACATAATTACACAGCGTCGGTGAAATAGTACCTCCCTGTGGTGTTCCTTGGTCAGTAGCATTGAGTTTTCCCTTTTCCACAAATCCAGCTTTAAGAAATTTGTGCAAAATTTCTTTGTCCATAGGGATATTCTTTTGCATCCATTCATGATTTATGTTATCGAAACATCCTTTTATGTCACCTTCCAACACCCATTCTGGTGCTGTTTTTCGAGCCAAGTCGACAAAACATTGCTCTATAGCGTCTTGAACACATCTGTTGGGTCTGAATCCGTATGAAGTGCCGTCTGCCAGAGTTTCTGTGACTGGTTCCAGTGCCATTTTGTGTAATGTTTGCATTGCCCTATCTTTCATTGTAGGAATACTCAGTGGTCTCTTTTTTCCATTTTTCTTTGGAATGTAGATTCGTCTGAGCGGTTGAGGTTGGTATCCTCTTCTCTGAAGTGTGAATATGGCGTTAAATTTGTCCTCATTACTTATCCAACACACGCCATCTACTCCAGGTGTTCTTTTACCCTTGTTTTCTGTTACTCTTTTTACAGCAATTGCTTTTGCATAAAACGAATGAGTCAGAGTCCATTGTAAGGATTTGATTTTTCCTACTCTGTTCTCCTTTACAGCCTTTGCAATACGCATCTGCAGTTTCTTAACCTCATATTCAGCTGTTCCAAAATCAATATCCTTCCAGCTCTTAATGTGATTTGAAGATGCACACGATTTCTCGTACATTTGCATTTCTCCTTTCAGAAATTCTGCTAATTCTCTTGCAACATAAGACCAGACGGAAGTCTGCCCCCTTTCGGGTGAGTATATTCTCTATCCTTCTCATTACAAGAAGGCATTCGCTTTCTCCGTCCTCCTTACCCGCACATCTATCGGTTTCCCTTACGGGTTACTTTCCGTATCTTTATGGAGATATACGGGCTTACCTTGTTCCACTACATTTATGCTGGTAGATTAGGCTCCACCTTTCTGCCGACGGTTCTATAGTCCGTGTGATGGCTGTTTCAACCCCCAACCAAACCGCATTCCCATTTTGGCCAGGCCCAGCAACCTTTGGCCTGTTCGCGCATAACGGCATTTACCAGTGATTCAGATATCTTAGCCATTCTATCCCAGTCATCATCTCAAGTCAGTGTTGCTCTTACTTGTTCTTATCCTCACGGAATCAGTTCTACATCTCTGTAAAGATGATTTTTCATATCTCGTTTCCTCATAGCAGTTACCCGCTACTTTGTAGATATTAGACTCAACTGACGGAACAGCAGGTCTTACACCTTACGGTAAGACAATAAATGTAGTGACTTTCAAGTCACACAAAACAATTCGCATCACTGTGCAGTATTGTACGCGCCACACTTCTCGCCTCTTTTCTCGAACATTTGTTCTTTTTTGTCTATTATAGACACTTTCAATAAAAATGTAAAGTGGTAATCTTCCCCAGGAATCCTTTCGTCCTAAATATCGGGACGAACCCCACTCTATATCGGACAAAGGCTTTCTTTTTACAGCTGCGACGACATAGAAAAAGGCTGCTATGCCAGGTTCTCCATAGCATAGCAGCCCTCTGTCACTTTTCCTATTCAAATAAGTTCTGCTGTTCATAAGGCACATACCGTTCCAAAAGGACAGGAATCTGACGCAGCATTCCTTGTGCCTGCTTTTCCTCCCATAGCCAGGATCTGATCTGGTCGTTTTTCCAGAACAAGGGGCATCCGGTCATGAACCGGACGCATGGAAGCGTTTGCTACGGTAGTCCAAAAATTACAAACCGGTCTTCCTTATCAAACCGATCATAAAAGCCAGCCAGATAAAGAGGCTTTCCATCTTTCCGGTAAAATGTATTTTTCTCTTTTTGTCTGCTCCATTCATAGAATCCGGCAGCTGGAATCACCGCCCGGTGGTAATGGATTCCACTTTTGAAACATTCCTTTTTTCCATTACCGATTCCACACGGGCATTGAAAATCACGCCCTTTTTTCTGCCAGCCAGGATATCCCCAGGCCTTGCTGCAAAGCTGTAAATTTTTGAAATCGTTACTTACAATCACAGGAGCCGTTTCCGTTGGATGGATGTCTCCTGTTACGTGCATCCGCTTTAAAGAGGCATCCACTTCTGATACCACGTTCCGGATATCCAAATAGGTTTCCTCATCTATATAGAATCTTCCACACATACCTGCATTTTCTCTGACTTTCCCAATTTTTTTAACTGCAATTTTCCCTGGAATTCATAGTGTCACGCATTCTATTTGGAAATATACAAAACACCAAGCGTACCCGGACCACAATGGCTTGATACAACGCCGCCTGCCCGGGTTTCTAATATTTCCTCAAAGATGCCAAGATTTTTTCAGATAAGTCCGGACAGTCTCAACGATTTCCCGGTCACAGCCTGAATGCGTGATAAATACGCGCTCCTGTCTTGCATTTTTTAGATCCTTTTCCATATCTTTTACATAGGACAGTATCACAGAGGCAATTTTTCCCCGGTACTTTTTAGAAGCATTCATAGCCCCATCTTCCACTACAATTTTAGGATGTAGCTTCAAAACACCTCCAGCCATGGCTGCTACCGCATTACAGCGTCCTCCACGATATAAATAAGTAAGTGTATCCACTACAAAACTTGCTCGCACATTTGGCTTTAATTTTTCGATCTCAGAGACGATTTCGGAAGCAGTCCGGTTCTTTTTTGCCATATGGCAGCTTCCACTACAAGAAGCCGATTCCTGTAGAAAGATTTGCAGAATCAATCACCGTGATCTGCCCGGAAGCTCCCAGTTCTTCGGCAGCAAGGCGCATCACATTTCCAGAAGTGGACATACTTGATGAAATAGAAAAGGCAGACAATTTCCCTTCCAGCCGTAACATAAGGGCGAAAAAGCTCTATGGCATCTGCCATGGCCGGAGCGGATGTTTTGGGCGTTGTCTTATTTGCATCGGACCAGGCATAAATCTGATCCGGAGTAATATTTTTCCCATCTTCAAATTCCTGATCTCCCAAAAGAATATGAAGGGGAAGAATGTCAATCTCATACCGAGCTAATAACTCTGGCGAAAGATCGCAGGTACTATCTGAAATAATTTTTACCATGTTTGTTTCCTCATAACATTTCTTTTATGTGTTGTCAATTCTTGTTACTTGCCAATACATCCTTATATTCCAAACAGATTCTCGGCGTTTAAATAAGCAATCTTTTATTTTTTCCTCAAATGGCAGCTTTATTTTTTACTAAATACATTTTGGAATTTTCAGGTTTACAATATGGATAATCTGTAGCCCACAGGATCCTTTCTGCACCCACTTTGTTCCGGCAAAACAAAAAAGTCATCCTCGTAAAACATCCCGCTTGGAGTTATATACATATTATTTTTAAAATAATAGGAAATATTATGTAATAGTCCTGTAAGCGCAGCCGGGAGCATATCATCCATCCGGTTAAAATAATAAGGTAGCAGTTCTCCCCAGTGTCCGCAGATCAACTGCAAATTCGGAAGACGGTCAAAGATTCCGGATAGTATCATCCTCATATACTGCACCCAGGCATCATAGTGCCAGCCAATGCCGTGTCCCGCAAAAACATTTGCCACTGCCACAGGCCAGCTTCCCTGATAATAAGTCTTCGCAACCTCTGTTGGCACTTCCCCTGGATGAAGCATAACTGGAACTTTTAACTCCTGTGCCATTTCAAAATTGGGAAAAAACGGTCCTCATCAAAATAAGATTCCTGATAAGCACCATTAAAATAATCCCCTTTAATCCAAGTGTTTTACGGTGCGTTCCAGTTCTGTCAGGGCAGCACCTGTATCTCCTACCGGCAAAACAGCAAACCCATAAAAATTTCCTGGATACTGTTTACAATACCCTGCCAATTCCTCATTTGCCATCTGACAAAGAACAACCGCCTGTTTCGGATCCAGATACGAGGGAGAATTGTTTCCATAGCTTAAAATCTGGCAGTCAATTCCATGTGTTTCCATAAATTCCAGACGTTTCTCCCCAACCTCTGTAATTTCTCCTTTCGCGACAAACTGCTGAATGAAGTTGGCCTTTTCCTTTTGCGCCAGAGTAAGATTCTTTTTCTCTAAGAGCTTTTGGTATTCCCCATTTACTTTCTCTGACATAAAATGTTCTTCTACCGTAATCACCTTTGAAATCTGTTCCATGCTCACACTATCCTTTTTTAGAATCTATCTATTCTTTTTCCGCTCGCCAATAATTTCACCCACAAATACATAGTGTGGCTGCCAGCCGCCTTTAAAATCTGGATAAACTTCTGGTTTTGCCGCATAATATTCCTGGATTTCCGGGGCTAAATCTTCCCGTGAGAACTGGTGCTGATACAGCTTCTTGCAAAGAAATGTACACTCTGCTTCCTCAAACGTGACACCCTGTCCCATTTTTACAGGTGTAAAACCTACTGCTTCTATTTTATTTTCATCCCGTCCGGAGTGTGATCCAAGATATCCCAATGCCTTACGGCTGGTTTCCGGATAAAAACTGACAGTAAAAATATCACTTTCTTTTAATACCTCACTTGTGTAACGGGCAGGGTGAACATATACAGTTACCGTAGACCTGCTGTTCCCAGCTGTCCCCCAGATATTCCCAAGGCTTCCCCAGCTTACCGTACAACAGTTATAATGCTGTATATTCCCAGCTGTCACAAGCGCCCATTTCTTATCAAATAATTCAAATACCTTGTATTCTTTCCTTTTATAATCCTGCATAACAGCCCTCCGGTTCTGTCTATTTTATGAAAATTTGTTTCTCTTACTATTAGAATATCAATCTACCAATAATGGCGCAAGGCTTTCTTGCAATTTTTCGGACGGAATCATATTACTTCTTTCACCGCCATACAAACCAGAGTAGTTGCCTTCATAAGTTTCCCATCAATTCCATCCGGTTTACATGTATTCTGGAAAAAAGTTCATAACGCGCTTACTCTGATGTTCCACCAAAAAGGGGAAGTGCTGTCTCTTCAACACTTCCCAAAATTTGCTATATATTCCAATACGAATCAGTTTTTTTCACGAAACATGTTTTCTTATGATAATTTATTCCCGTAATCCTCCAGTTGAAGAAATATCCCAATAATATATACCTCCAAATCAACTACTTTGACAATCATCAAGTAGGACATATCCGTAAGAATAACTTACCTGTATTTTAAGGATTTTAGATATGCGTCCCGACATTCTGGAAATTGATATGGGTTCTCTTCCAGGCGATCATATGCTTTTTCTATACATGTCAGCAAATGTTCTGCCGCTATATTATTCCCCAGCCGATATACAAGATAATATAGGCATTCATCTAATTGTTCTTCCGCACGCTCTGTAACAATTAGTTTATAAACCATATTTCCCCCCGTCATTGCGCTAAGCGATTCTCTGGCATCTTTTACGCTTCCCTCTTTAATCTGCCTTTCGGAAGTTTCCAGCGCCTGATACATTCTTAGCTTCTTCATGGCTCTTTCATAATTTTCAATACTCATAATCACCATATCGCCATATCCATTCTTGGTTATATAAACTGGTTCCTCACTTCTATGGCAAAGTTCGGATATCTCTGCTGTGTTTTTCAAGTCTTTAATCGGAATAATCTGTGGCATATAAGGCGCCTCCTTTGATGGGATTATCATACCATAATTATGACATTGCAACAATTGCTGATAGAAAAATATATCATACAAGTTTACGGATTCTCACAAATCATTCCATACCCATATCTGTCATCTCCAAATTCTCTCTTATTCACCAGCATTACTCCAAGATGGCAGTATTTATCACATTTCAGTTTCTCATCTGTTTCAACCACTTCACGGATAAATGTTAAAATACTTTTTAATGGATATTTGGAATCCGGCGTGGTAATTGCAATGTAGCCTTCGTGTTTTTTCCGAAGTTGCATAAAGCATTCTTATCATAAAAGAAAAAAAGATGGCTAACGACAACCATCTTTCTCTCCGTTACATGTTTCATTATATTTTTATATAACAGCGAAACAAAATTTATTTTCTCCTGCGTCAACTAATAGTGACTGATCCGTTTGCGGCACACTTAATTGAAAATGTTCCTCCAGCACCTTTTCCTGTTTTATGTGCTGGCAATAAAAATATCCAAGCGCAACATCACCTGCTTTTGAAGCATCTTTTGTAATCACCTTATAAACATTAGGTACAAGAATCTTGCAGTCAGGAGTTGCATTTGTGCACTCTGCCTTTTTTCCATTATATCTAAAAGTAGCCTTCAAAATATATTTTACAAACACCGTATTCGTATTTTTATCTTTTACCCGGTAAGTCTTTGTAGCTGATGTGGTTTTTGTCCCATCCAGCTCTTGCGAGAGACGGAATTTTTTCCTTCATAAGACTCAATTTCAATCACCGTATCTCATCAAGATCAATGTATTCCCTTTTCAGTAAAACGGCATTTTTCTCATAAAGAGCCTCCTTTGTAATTATCCTATTTTTAAATCGAGAAATGGATTCTTTTCTCCCCTCCTTCCCATTCCCACTACATTTCCGATTTAATTTTGTAAATCAACAGTAATACCATCTCCAACTGGAACCGCCAGGTCTTCCGGTGCCTGGTCTTCATCATATACTGTTCCTATTTCTTCTATGTAAGCATCTTCCGATTCCTTCTGCTCATAGGAAACCGTTTTTCCTGTAGTTCCTGAATAGTAATAGAGCTGCAGCGTTAACTGTTTTGCATGATCCAAAATTCTCCAATCTTGTAATTCAAAAATTAGATTCGGTTTATCATAGGAAGTGAGATTAAAAACATATTCATTTCCCAAATCGTCCTTCCCGCGAAGCCAGAATTCGTCGTCCTCCGTCATATCGGAATATGATCCAGAAATGGTACATCCGAAAATATTATATTTCATTTCTGAAATCAAAAACGTCTGATCCTTCTCAATTGGGATAGACACTTGAATGTCAATTTCTTTTGTGTCTGCCTGCAGTGCTTCTGGATCTGCTGTAAATGAAAAACTATATACATCCCTTTCTTCAACCTGCTCATTTTGATTTTGGAAGGTTCCTATTTGAATTTCAAATTTCTGGGAATGATCAGCTCTACTTCGATTAAATTTCGCTGCAAAGTATTTGGAAGTCACTTTTTCTGATCCGCTACTGTTATCAAGCGAATATTGATTTTCTAACGCTAATGACTCGCCATCAACTGCGACCTGAATGCTGCTCATGGAAATGTCATTTTCGCCATTTTCATCAGTCAGAGAATATGCGATCCAAAGGCTTTTTGCATCCGCTGCAACTTCCTCTAACGAAACCGCAATTCCACTTTTTTTCGATTGTCTTTTGAATTGTTTTCACATATTCATCTGTTTCCTTCTCAATTCCCAAAATCCGGCCAATAAGAGAAGTCATTTTATACCAGGCTGCTTTTACCTCATTCTGATGTGTAAGTCCACCACCAATAGCAGCCACTAATATGATACAGGCTGCTGCAACCCGTATGTAGCGCTTGACTCTTACGATTTTATTTTCTTTCCACGGTTTCGCCGCCTGATAAATGTATTTCTCATCTATATCCTCAAATGCCGTTAAAAAATCCCATCCTTTATTATCCCTCATAGCCAGCCTCCTTTAATAAACCATAAAGTTTTTTCCTGCTACGAGCCAAAACTGACTTGATCTTACTTTCCCCACAGGCATGTCGGTCTGCTATCGCTTTTACAGGATCCATATACCAGTAGCGTCTAATAAAAATTATCCCGGTCACGTTCCGAAAGCGTTGATAAAAATGTGGTCAAATAATTTTACAAGTTCTTTCTTTTTTGAAATAAATTTCAATATCAGAAGAAATTGCACTTCCAATTTTTTTGCCACTTCCCCAGCAATATCTTCCATATGTGAATCCACCCGTTTCTGCGCATTTCTTTTCCGATAACGGTCGATTGCTGTATTTCTTGTTATTTTTCGAAACAAAGGAAGACAAAATTAGATGGTCTTCTTGGAGGAATGCTGTTCCAGGTAAAAATGCCATGTATCATTTACACACTCTTCAGAATCCTCCCTGCTGTATAAAATTATTGTGTGCAACTATATAACACATA
>ENA-OPYU01000949-OPYU01000949.1-human-gut-metagenome-genome-assembly--contig:-NODE-949-length-10660-cov-3.757714_pt1 | contig 10660 bp, 11 predicted proteins | sample MGYA00242637_ERZ504482 | MGnify/ENA primary metagenome ERZ504482 (study PRJEB26092, sample SAMD00036237) | human gut metagenome | host: Homo sapiens | study: EMG produced TPA metagenomics assembly of...
TGATGCAAGATCAAGATCTATTACAATGAAGCAGATCGATGATTCTGTTTATCATGAGTTGGGTCATTTCCTTGCATTTATCGCAGGAAATGCAGATAAGACAGCAAGCTTCCAGAGCATTTTGCAGCTGAGAAGGCAAATGTTACAGCTTTTAATAAAGCCTATGTAACACAGAATGCTTCCGAATATTTTGCAGAATCTGTTAAGGATTACATCCTGAACAATGCTTCCCTGAAGAGTAGCAGACCACAGACTTATGCAGCTGTTCAGAATGCACTGAATCAGATTACAGACGCACAGATCGCTAAGATCCAGAAGATTTACGGAGCGTTCTGGAATTAATAATTTTAAAGATGACCGGCACCCGGAGAAATATCTCCGGGTGTTTTATTGTGAATAGCACAGGCGTGGGGAAACCGGTATTTTATAAAAAGGTAAGTGACAGCTGGTACTTATCTTTGGGTCACCGGGAGAACAGGACTCTTATATATGTCGAAGAGTCGGGATATGCGTCGACAGAAAATTCTTGACAATGAAAAACCTTAGGTGTGTATAAATAGCAAACAAAGGTTATCACTTTCTTGCAGGCAGGGATAGATATATTTGAGTTACTGGTAGGTTACTGGTCACGGGGTGAACAGTAACACTGGTAGAAGTGAACAGTAACATGTATTTGGAATGGATGTAGACACGGCGCCTGAAATGTGTTAAAATAAACTTTAATAAGATTTTTTGAAGGATGTTTTTATAATTCAGTATATAGCTTCTGTCTAATCAGACATTTGTATCCCGTTAAATCAAAATTGAAATGTGTTTTAGAATTGTATTAGTCGAAGAGGTAGATGATTGATGAAAGAAAAGTATGAATCATTATCCCCTGGCTACGCTGAAAGACTTGGCAAAAGCCAGAGGACTGAAGGGCATTTCTACTATGAGAAAGCCTGAATTAATTGAACGTATGCTGGAAGAGGACAGGAAAGAACAGACTGCAGAAAATGAGCAGACTATTTCCGGAACAGCAGAAGAGAATACCATACCTGCAAGACCAGAGCCTGTGGCAGCAGAAAAAACAGAAAATTCGGGAAGTGTTTCTGCACCGGAGAGAAGAGAGGCACCAACCAGATCCCGTACCATTATACGGCGCAATCCTGAGTACCGCAGCAATAATTATGGCAGAAATGAAAATGCAGGACGCCAGAACAGTTATAATGGGGAAAACAGACCGGAGAACTTCGTGAAGCGCACTCCTGCAGCGAAACCTGTAGAAGTGGTTCCGCCAGCCGAATTAAGACCCGAGGAAACGGAACAGCCCCGTACAGGCGCAGCCAGTGAGAACCGTACAGAAGAGGATGTAAGCAACGCTTACAATGTTCCGGCTGAAACGGTCCAGCTTGACAGTGGTGAAAAGGCCAATGGAATCCTGGAGGTTATGCCGGATGGTTTTGGATTTATTCGAAGTGAGAATTATCTTCCGGGAGAGAATGATATCTATGTTTCCCCGTCACAGATCCGCAGATTTAATCTGAAGACAGGGGATATTATTCAGGGAAATATCCGTATTAAAACACAGGGGGAGAAATTCAGTGCCCTTTTATATGTAACGTCTATCAATGGTTTCCATCCAAGTGAGGGACAGAAGAGATACAATTTTGAAAATATGACCCCAATCTTCCCAGATGAACGTCTGATCATGGAGCGGCCTGGCGGAACTACTGCCATGCGTATCGTAGATCTGATCAGCCCTATCGGAAAGGGACAGCGTGGTATGATCGTTTCCCCGCCTAAGGCAGGTAAAACTACTTTGCTCAAGGATGTTGCGAAATCTATTCTTAAGAATAACAAGGATATGCATCTGATCATTCTTCTTATTGATGAACGTCCTGAGGAAGTTACCGATATCAGGGAAGCAATACAGGGACCGAACGTGGAAGTTATTTATTCCACATTTGATGAGCTTCCGGAGCATCATAAGCGTGTATCCGAGATGGTTGTAGAGCGTGCACGCCGCCTTGTAGAACATAAGCAGGATGTTGTGATCCTTCTGGATTCCATTACCAGACTGGCAAGAGCCTATAACCTGGTTGTTCCCCCAAGTGGAAGAACTCTGTCAGGAGGTCTTGATCCGGGAGCACTTCATATGCCGAAGCGCTTTTTTGGTGCAGCACGTAATATGCGTGAGGGAGGAAGCCTTACCATTCTGGCCACTGCACTTGTTGACACCGGAAGCAAAATGGACGACGTTATTTACGAAGAATTCAAGGGAACCGGCAATATGGAGCTTGTTCTTGACCGCAAGCTTCAGGAGAAACGGGTTTTCCCGGCCATCGACATTCAGAAATCCGGTACCAGACGAGAAGATCTGCTTCTGAGCAAAGACGAGCAGGAAGCTGTATATATTATGCGAAAGGCTCTTAACGGAATGAAGTCTGATGAGGCAGTGGAACAGATCCTGAACATGTTTGCACGTACTGCAAATAATGCTGAATTTGTGCAAATGGTAAAAAAACAGAAATTGTAATGTTCACAAAAACACCGTGCAGAATATTATCTGGGATTAGTTTTAGAAATTTTTATAAATAACTTGCATTTCTCATAACGCCATGCTATAATCAGTAGGCTGTGTAAAGTGTGAATTCGTCAGATTCAACGCAAATAAAATAGAATAAATATAGAGAGGTGAAAATCATGAGAGAAGGAATCCATCCGAATTACTATCAGGCAACTGTAACCTGCAACTGCGGTAATACTTTTGTAACAGGATCTACCAAGCAGGATATCCACGTAGAAATCTGCTCCAAATGTCATCCGTTCTATACAGGACAGCAGAAAGCTACTCAGGCTCGCGGACGTATCAATAAGTTCAACGAGAAATACGGCCTGAATAAATAATTTGAATATTACTGAATGAGAAGGTTGAGGTTGGGAAATCTCAACCTTTCTTTGTAACTGGAGGATAAAATGAAACCATCCAATATCGGTGGACAAGCTGTAATGGAAGGCATTATGATGCGCCACAAGGATAAATACTCCATTGCAGTAAGACGTCCTGATAAAGAAATTGTAGTAAAAGTGGAAGATTATAAATGCATTTTCGGGAAAGCCAGGATCTGGCGGAAACCGATCATCCGCGGAATGGTAAGCTTTATCGATTCTCTGGTAACCGGAACGAAATGCCTTATGTATTCAGCTGAAATTGCAGGTGATGAGGAGGACGAGGAAGAGACCAGAAAGAATGCTGCTCTTTCTCCAGAAGAACTGGAAGCCAAGAAGAAAAAAGAAGACAAGGCATTTAAAGCCTTGCTCTATGTAACTGTGGCCATTTCTATTGTAATTTCCATTGCAGCCTTTATGCTGCTTCCTTATGCACTGGCCAGTCTTTGCCGTAAAGTAGGCGCTTCGGAAGTGGTGGTTACCATTGTGGAAGCGTTTGTGAAGCTGGGTCTGTTTATGGGATACATGATCCTGATCTCCAGAATGAAGGATATTCAGAGAACCTTTATGTATCATGGTGCTGAACACAAATGTATCAACTGTGTGGAAAATGGTAAGCCACTTACTGTGGAGAACGTGCTTGAGAGCTCCAGATTCCACAGACGCTGCGGAACAAGCTTTCTGTTCCTGGTTATGATAGTAAGTATTTTCCTACATTTTATTTTTGTACTGGTACCGTCTTACTGGTTCCGTCTTTTCGGCCGTCTGCTCATGGTACCTGTAGTATCTGGAATTTCATTTGAAATTATCCAGTGGGCAGGCAGGACAGACAGTAAATTTGCCTTGATGATGAGCAAACCTGGTATGGCAATGCAGAAATTTACCACAAAAGAACCTACAGCTGATATGGCAGAGGTTGCCATCAAGGCTGTGGAGGCTGTGTTTGACTGGAGAGCATATTTAAAGACAGAATTCAATCTGGATATTCCATATGAGAACAAAGAAAACGGTGATCTTTCCGCTGCTTCCGCGCAATCTGAAAGCGGGGACAGTGAAGAACGCACCGGGAATGTGCCGGAAACGGGAGCTGCACAATGACTTCTCTGGAAACACTATTAAAAGAAGGAACCAAGGTTCTGGAGCAGCATAAGATCCAGGAAGCCAGGCTGGATGCCTGGCTTCTTCTGGAGTATGTGACAGGAATGAACAGAGCTTTTTTATTTCGCTCATTCAGCTGATGGGATTGAAGAGGAAAAAGCGGACAGATACCGGGAACTGATCCGAAAAAGAGCAGGTCATGTTCCCTTGCAGCATATTACCCACCAGGCATATTTTATGGGATTTGAATTTTATGTAAATCAAAATGTACTGGTTCCGAGGCAGGATACGGAGACATTGGTGGAGAAGGCTCTGGAAGTTATGAAGGGGAAAAAGACACCAGAGATTCTGGATATGTGCACCGGATCAGGGTGTATTCTTTTAAGTCTTCTGGCACTTACCGGGGATGCATATGGTGTGGGTGCTGATGTTTCCCCACTTGCTCTTCAGGTGGCAGATAAGAATGCAGTAAGCCTGGAAGTGTCAGACAGAGCTGTTTTCGTGGAAAGCGACTTGTTTTCGTCAGCTTTTTTTCAACAAAACACTGGCAAAGATATGCCTCTGTATGATATCCTTATTTCGAATCCCCCCTACATCAGAAGCGCAGAGATTGAAGAGCTTATGGAAGAAGTGCGGGATCACGATCCAAGACTTGCACTGGATGGCCATGAAGATGGTCTGTATTTTTACAGAAAAATTCGTATCGGAGGGAAGGGCTTTCCTGAAGGAAAATGGCTGGATGCTGTTTTGAAATTGGATATGATCAGGGCGAAGCTGTGAAGAGTCTGATGCGGGAAAATGGCTTTTTTGATGTACAGATTGTTAAAGACCTGACGGGACTTGACAGAGTTGTGTTGGGCAGACGATAGTTTTATATTATAAGTAAAGAGAAGAACATAACAGGAGGAAAATCCATGTTTGACAAGTTGGACGATTTGCTCATACGTTTCGAGGAAGTTCTGAATGAGCTGGGGGAGCCAGATGTAACATCTAATCCAGATCGTTTCCAGAAGCTTATGAAGGAACAGAGCGACCTGCAGCCAATTGTGGATACCTATAAGGAATATAAGAAAAATAAAGAAACAATTCAGGACAGCCTTTCCATGCTGGAAGAGGAGAAAGATGAGGATATGAGAGAAATGCTCAAAGAAGAGCTTTCCGATGCCAAGAAGCGCGTGGAAGAGCTGGAGCATGAACTGAAAATTCTTCTTCTGCCTAAGGACCCTAACGATAATAAGAACGTTATCGTGGAAATCCGTGCCGGTGCCGGTGGAGATGAGGCTGCTCTTTTTGCAGCTGAGATTTACAGAATGTATGTAAAATATGCAGAATCCAGGCGCTGGAAAACAGAGATGATGAGCTTAAACGAGAATGGAATCGGCGGATTCAAAGAGGTTACCTTTATGATAAACGGTGCCGGAGCTTATTCCAGACTGAAATATGAGAGTGGCGTACATCGAGTACAGAGGGTTCCGGAGACGGAATCCGGCGGAAGAATCCATACTTCCACCTGTACGGTTGCAATTATGCCGGAAGCTGAGGAGATTGATTTCCATCTGGATATGAACGACTGTAAATTCGACGTATTCCGTGCTTCCGGAAATGGCGGACAGTGCGTCAATACTACAGACTCCGCAGTACGACTGACCCATATTCCTACAGGAATCGTAATTTCCTGTCAGGATGAGAAGTCCCAGTTGAAGAATAAGGATAAGGCGTTAAAGGTTCTTCGCTCACGTCTGTACGAGATGGAGCTGGCCAAGCAGCATGATGCAGAGGCAGAGGCGCGAAGAAGCCAGATTGGTACAGGTGATCGTTCTGAGAAAATCAGAACCTACAATTTTCCACAGGGACGTGTGACAGACCATCGTATCAAGCTTACACTTCACAGACTGGACAACATTCTGAATGGAGATCATGGATGAGATTATCGACAGCCTGATCGCAGCAGACCAGGCAGCGAAATTGAGCAATCTGCAGGAGCAGTAAGCTTAAAATAACAAACATATGTAAAAAATGGGAGGGTATTACCTATGGAAAAAAACAGCTCTTGTAATTATGGCAGCCGGAGTTGGAAGCAGATTTGGAAATGGAATCAAGCAGCTTGCACCAGTTGGACCAAATGGTGAGATCATTATGGATTATTCCATCAGAGACGCATTGGAGGCTGGCTTCAATAAAATTGTATTTATTATCCGTAAGGATCTGGAAGAAGAATTTAAAAAGCACCATCGGTGCAAGAGTAGAGAAGATCGCAGAAGTTGCGTATGCATATCAGGAAATGGAGAAACTTCCGGAAGGCTTTGTGAAACCGGCAGACAGAACCAAACCATGGGGAACCGGTCATGCTGTTATCTGTGCAAGAGAGTTCCTTACAGAGCCATTTGCAGTTATCAATGCAGATGACTATTATGGAAAGGAAGCATACGTAAAAGTACATGATTATCTGGTTCAGGAGCAGCCGGCAGATGATGTCCTGCATATTTGCATGGCAGGTTTCCGCCTTGGAAACACCTTAAGCGATAATGGAAGTGTTACAAGAGGACTTTGCCACATTACAGACGGCAAGCTTACAGGGGTTACCGAGACACACAACTTTTTAAAACAGCAGATGGCGCTGAGAGCCGCGAAGATGGACAGCCGGCAGAGAAGCTTGATTTAAATGAGCTTGTTTCCATGAACATGTGGGGACTGACTCCTGCGTTTATGGATACTTTATACGATGGATTTGTAGAGTTTCTTCAGAATGTAAAAGCTGGCGATATCAAGGCAGAGTATCTTCTTCCGGTTATGATCGATGCATTGATCCAGAAGGGAACTGCCCAGGTAGATGTGCTTGAGACAAAGGATACCTGGTTTGGTGTAACTTACCAGGAAGATAAAGAGGTTGTGATCAAAGCCTTTAAAGAGCTTACCGAGGCTGGCGTATATCCAAACGGACTTTACAAATAAGATTATCAGATACTGTATATTGTAATTGTTTGCAGTGTTGTCTGAAAATATGGAAAAAGAATGTATGATTCATATATGCTTTCAGGTGTAATAAGCAAGGAGGATAATTAGATATGGGAAAATATTTTGGAACAGACGGATTTCGTGGTGAGGCGAATGTTCAGCTGACAGTTGATAATGCGTTTAAAGTAGGACGTTATGTAGGCTGGTATTATGGACGTGACCATAAGGCGAAGATCGTAATCGGAAAAGATACAAGAAGAAGCAGCTATATGTTTGAGTATGCCCTTGTTGCAGGACTTACCGCTTCCGGAGCAGATGCTTATCTTCTGCATGTAACCACTACTCCAAGTGTATCCTTTGCGGTTCGTACAGAGGATTTTGACTGCGGTATTATGATTTCCGCAAGTCATAACCCATTCTATGATAATGGAATCAAGCTTCTGAATGGAAACGGACAGAAGATTGAGGCTGAGATCGAGGAGCGTATTGAGGCCTACATTGATGGCGAGATCGAGGAGCTTCCTCTTGCACGCAAAGAAGACATTGGACGTACTGTTGATTTTGCTTCCGGGCGAAACCGCTATATCGGATACCTGATCTCCATTCCAAGCCGTGATTTCAAAAATGTAAAAGTTGGACTTGACTGTGCCAACGGAAGCTCATCCGCAATTGCAAAAAGTGTTTTCGAGGCACTTCAGGCGAAAACTTATGTGATCAACAATCAGCCGGATGGAACTAACATCAATACAAACTGCGGTTCCACCCATATTGAAGTCCTTCAGAAATATGTGGTAGACAATGGCCTGGATATCGGATTTGCTTATGATGGAGATGCTGACCGTTGTATCGCAGTTGATCATCGTGGAAATATCATCGATGGTGACAAGATTATGTATGTCTGCGGTAAATATCTGAAAGAGCAGGGGAAACTGAATGGAAATACTGTTGTTACCACAGTGATGTCTAATATGGGACTTTACAAAGCTCTGGAGCGTGAAGGAATGCGTTATGAGCAGACTGCCGTTGGTGACAAATACGTTGCCGAGAATATGATGGCAAATAACTACAGCATTGGTGGAGAACAGTCCGGACATATTATTTTCAGCCGTTATGCAGCTACAGGTGATGGTATCCTTACTTCTCTTATGGTCATGGAAGCATGCGTAGATAAGAAGTCTACCTTATGTGATCTTGCCAAAGAGATGAAGGTTTATCCGCAGGTTCTTCGAAATGTACGTGTAGCAGATAAGAAGACTGCGCGTGAGAACCCGAAGGTGGTTGAAGCAGTCGAAGCAGCAGGAAAGGCACTTGGCGATTCCGGACGTATTCTGGTCCGCGAGAGTGGTACAGAGCCGCTGATCCGTGTTATGGTGGAGGCCGAGACAGATGAGCTCTGCCATCAGTATGTAGACAGTGTTGTGGAAGTAATGGAAGCCGAAGGACTGATCGTTGGTTGAGAATGAAAATCAGAAAAACAGCATTAATATTGACAGCGGTCATGGGGCTTTCCCTTCTGGCTGGCTGTGATAATGAAAAACAGCAGATTTTTAAGGAAGCAGAGAAAGATCTGGAGCAGGGCAGCTATGAGTATGCGCTGGATGAATTTACTACTTCTGTGAATAATGGTGTGAAGCCTGCAGTGTCTTATCGCGGGATTGGAATCTGTCAGCTGCGTCTGGGAAATTATGATGATGCCATTACTGCCTTTACCAGTGCTCTTGGCGAGGAGAAAGTAAGTAAAAGTATGGCCCGGGACCTGTATCTGTATCGCGCTACAGCACGTTTGCAGGCTGGGTATCTGGATGATGCCATGGCAGACTGTCAGGTGCTTGCCCAGAATTATGAGATGGATGCAGATGCCTGGTTTCTTACTGGAAAGGTTGCCCTGGAAATGGATGGCTATGATGAAGCTGCCTCTGATTTTGAGCAGGCATATGGGGAAGATTCCAGCTATGACCGGGCCATCCAGATCTACGAGACGTACCTGGATAAGGACATGGAAGCGGATGGAACCAGGTATCTGGAGGCTGTTTTGTCCACAGAGGCAAAGGGAGCAGAGGATCTTTGCAGCCGGGGAAGAATCTATTACTATATGGGAGATTATACCAATGCCCAGAAGGAGCTGACAGATGCTTCCAATCAGGGAAGTACAGAGGCACTTCTGGTTCTTGGAATGGTCTATGGCGCTCAGTCAGATTACGCAAATGCCCGGGCAATGTACCAGCAGTACATCAATCAGAAGCTGGATGATACGTCCGGGGATCAGACACAGACTGCCGCACAGGGATACAATGGACTGGCAGTGTGCGATATGGCAGAAGGAAATTATGATTCTGCTTTGGAAAATATCAGCAGCGGAATTTCCATTGCTTCCGATGATGAAATGCAGAGCTTGTTATTTAATGAAATTGTAGCTTATGAGAAAAAACTGGATTTTTCCACAGCGCAGGAGAAAGCTGTGTCTTATGTCGGAATGTATCCGGAGGATGAAGAAGCTGCGAAAGAGCTTGATTTCCTGAAATCCAGGACTGGAAGTAATGAATAGGAAACAGAGAAGGTTCTTGAAGCTATTTTATAATCATAAAAGGATTTGAAATCTGAGGCAATATTGAATGCCGGATTTCAAATCCTTTTTGGTAATATACTCAGATCTTTTTACATAAAGGCGGTTGCCACGATACATGGGGCGGCCGTTCACGCCACTGAGATCGTAGGACATTGCAAAGTAGGAATCCACGCTGCTTACAAGCGCCCAGTCAGGATCATAGACCTTTCCACCAATTTCAGCCCAGCCGTGACCGCCGGAGCAGATTACATAAACTTTTTTTCATGCCTACAGCGTTTGCGAGGTAGGCGAAAGCTGCTGCATAGGAAACACAGTCACCTCGTCCGCCGCGGAAAAACATATCTTCGGCGAAATCCTTTTCCCAGTCCTGTGTATTTCTGAATTCACGCCAGCAATAGTAGGTGTACTGCTTCTTGACGTAATCAAAGCTGGCACGGAGGCGCTGCATTTTGTTCATTCCTGGTCTGCTGATCTTTTCTACAATCTTGTTCGCTTCTGTCATTAGCTTCAGCTTGCGCAGGTTAGAACCGGATTTGCTGGCACGTCCGGAAGCATCAAGGGCGATACCATTTATAGTGGTGGAGGTCAGCATGTATGCGCCGGTGGTTCCTGTGCTGATACGGAAAAAGGTAGTAATTATTTTTGATTTTTTTCCAGCCGTAGCGCTGAATTCCATTTTTGTCAAAAAAGTAATAGCGGGATCCGATTTTGACTTTGCCTTTGACTTTCTTGCCGCGAGCATTGTAATAGTAGTGGTGGCCCTTGATGGTCTTCCAGGTACCAGAAGAGGAACTGGAAGCTTGTCCCTTACCGGAATGGGTCTTCTTATTGGTGACAGTGAAAGAAGATTTCGCAGTTTGGGAAACAGATGTCCGGGCAGCTGCCTGGGTGGGAAGAGTACCTGTCAGGAGCGTACAGGACAGGCAAAGGCATGCTGCAAGAGTTTTGAGATTTTTCTTTTCATAGGTTCCTCCTTTTTGGTCTTTACTATTATTATATACTATATGAGATCTGAACTGTAGTTGTTGTTTTCAGATCTGAAATATGTTACTGTTCACTCCGTTCACAGTAACGCGCTTCGCGATGCACAGAAATCATGCATTCGCATGA
>ENA-OPYU01000950-OPYU01000950.1-human-gut-metagenome-genome-assembly--contig:-NODE-950-length-10641-cov-3.125071_pt1 | contig 10641 bp, 16 predicted proteins | sample MGYA00242637_ERZ504482 | MGnify/ENA primary metagenome ERZ504482 (study PRJEB26092, sample SAMD00036237) | human gut metagenome | host: Homo sapiens | study: EMG produced TPA metagenomics assembly of...
TTCAAAATCAGAGATTTAAGTGGTGGGAGCATGTCACAACAATAGAAATTGTATCGCAACAGCGATATAATAAATAAAAGATCATATGCCTGACATGGGAAATATAAGAATCAAGGATGAAAATATGAATAAAACAACAATCATAACCAACGTACAAACCCATCTTTTTGAGCTGCAAGACTTAAAATACCGCGACTTCCATGCAAACTAATGCCGACAGTCAACAAAGAAAAGATCATCGGTGTCCGGACGCCGGCACTTCGTGTATTTGCGAAGAAGTATGGAAAAACGGATGAAGCAAAAGAATATCTGCAGATACTGCCACATCAGTACTACGAAGAGAATAATTTGCACGGACTTTGATCGAACAGATTAAAGACTATGACACATGTCTGGAAGAACTGGAACGTTTTTCTTCCGTATATTGATAACTGGGCGACCTGCGATATGCTTGCGGTCAAGGTAATGAAGAAACATCTGGATACATTTATAGATGAAGTATACCGATGGATGGAATCCGACCATGCATATACCATCCGGTTCGGTATCAGTATGCTGATGCGCTATTATCTGGAAGATACATTTCAGATGGAGTACCCGGATAAAGTGGCACAGATCCGTTCGGAAGAATATTATGTAAATATGATGCGTGCATGGTATTTTGCGACGGCGCTTGCAAAGCAGTATGATAAGATTCTTCCATTTATCGAAAAGCAAAAATTAGATGTCTGGACGCATAATAAGACGATCCAGAAAGCTATCGAAAGTTACCGGATCACGCCAGAGCAGAAAGAATATCTGAGAGGGTTAAAGATTAAAAAATGAAATCCATATCCATTTATACGATCACAAGAAATCAGAATATCGAGCAGCTGCAAAAACTGGAACGTCAGTTATCCGGAAGAGACTATTTTCTGAAAATGCGGGAATGGGAACTTGAAAGTATGAAAGCACTGACAGCCGAATTGGAAACCTGCATGGAGGATGTATATGCACTCCGTTTCTTTTATTCGTTTCAGATTCCGAGACTTGGAAAAGAATTTGACCTTTTGCAGATCAAGGAAGATCAGATTATTAATATTGAATTAAAAAGCGGTGTGGTATCGGATGAGGCCATTCGCAGACAGCTTTTGCAGAACCGTTATTATCTGTCGGTGCTTGGAAGAACGATTCATTCGTATACTTATATCAGCAGCCAGAACCGCCTGGTAAGACTGACGAATCATGATCATATCGCAGAGGCAGACTGGGACGAATTATGCAGAGCTTTGAAAAGAGAAAGTCCGGATTATGACGGGAAATATCGAAGAACTGTTCCGCGCAGAACTCTATCTGATCTCACCGCTCAGAGAGCCGGAACGCTTTTTACAGAAAGAATATTTTCTGACGGCACAGCAAAGAGATATCGAACGACAGATCCTGAAAGGAATCCGTGCAAAACATTCCGACTATTACTGGTTCAGCGGACTTCCGGGGACGGGAAAGACGTTGCTTCTGTATGATCTGGCAATGAAATTGTCAGTGCGTCAGCGGGTCTGCATGATTCATTGCGGGGAATCAGGAAATGACTGGAGACTTTTGCATAAACGTCTGCGCCGGATAAAGTTTCTGTCTGCCGGTCAGTTATCGTTTCAGACAGTAAAGCAGCCGATAACCCAAAACGTGTGTACGGAAGAACCCTCTGATATATTTTTAGAATCATACAGTGCTATTCTGGTGGATGAAGCACATCTGCTTTCCATGGAACAATTAAAGATATTAGAAGAGCGTAAAAAAGCAAATCCCGGTAATCTTTTCCAGCGATACGGAAGATATGATCTCGCCTGAAGAACTGGATCGTGAAATACCGCAGCGGCTTGCCGGTCTGCCGGATGTGCAGAGCTTTCATCTGACGAATCGTATCCGTACAAATGCAGAGCTATCTTCCTTTATCCAGAATATGATGGATTTGTCACGTAGAAAAGGGAAGAATGGATATCCCAATATTGAAGTAGTGTATGCGAATGATGATACAGAAGCAGCATATTTGTTACAAGGCTATATGAGACAGGGCTATCTTATGAATTCAGATGTGAGGGATGTGAACCGTCTGGCGGTCGTGATAGATGAACGGTATTATTATGATGAGGACAGTTATCTCCGTACGAGAAAGATTTGTGAAGATGCATATGAGACAACTTGTACAACAATGTGTAGAGACAGGAAATCAGATGTAAGGATTCTTTTTCACCAGTTGAATCAGGCAAAAGAGAAACTGGCAATTGTGATCAAGGATAATCCGGAAGTGTATGATACGATTTTGAATCTATTATAGAAAGAAAAATTGCCTGGTTTCGAAATGCGTGGTATAATATCTCTCAGGTAAAATATTAAATCAGAGAGGTTTTTACAATGGGAGAAAAAAATTTACAGTAAAGTACCTGTATTTGAAAAATGGACTAGCACAGCCTGTTTTCAAATTCACAGACGGAAAGACAGGAGAAAACTATGATCCTGCCACATCAAGTATCGTAAGATACTGCGTATATGTGGAATCTGACTACGACATGGACGGGGATGGAAAAAGAGATCTCGTCAAAGCATTTATTCAGGTTCCGAGAAGTGCTGTAGAAGGCAGTTATAAGGCGGCAACATTATATGAAGCACGTCCGTATTGTGCAGGGGTGCAGGCAGACGGATATGATCATATGAAAGAAGTAGAAAGCAAAGAATACCGCAAATTTGACTTTGCAGATCTTGACAAAGAAGTGCCTGCACGTATTCCGGAAGGGACGATCAGTGCCATGGATTTTGCATTAAAGGCAGATCCGGCGGACTGGTATTATCCGGATAAAGGAAACAATAACAGCATGGTATATGAAAATCTAGATAACTTCAATTATTATCTGGTGCGCGGCTTTGCAGTGGTCGTAAGTGCCGGATTCGGAGCGCTTGGCTCAGATGGATTCAACTATGTCGGTTCAGAGTATGAAAGAGATGCATTCAAATCTGTTGTAGAATGGCTGCATGGCGACAGAGTGGCTTACGCAGACCGTGAAGGAAAGATCGAGACGAAGGCAGACTGGGCGAATGGGAATGTTGCCATGACCGGAAGATCTTATGCCGGAACCATGCCGTTTGCAGTTGCAACCACAGGCGTAGAAGGCCTGAAAACAATTGTTCCGGTTGCAGGTATCGCAGACTGGTATACACAGCAGAATATGCAGGGTGCACAGCGTTACTGGCCGAAAGAGATGCTGAACAGTTTCCTGGCATATTTCTGTTCCAGCCGTTATAACGATGAGACATTATCTGAGAAACAGTTGGATGATATTGCAGCATTCCATCATGAATTAAGTCTTCAGCAGTTAAAATGCGGATTCGACTATGATCCGGAATTCTGGGGAGCCGGAAACTACCGTCTGCATGCAGACCAGATCAAGTGCAGTGCGCTGATCGTACATGGATTCAATGATGAAAATGTATCTACAAAGCAGTTCGAAATGATGCATACCGCATTCGAACAGGCAGGACAGACAGTGAAACTGATCCTTCATCAGGGTCCACATATCACACCGACCATGGCGAATAAGAATTACGGAATCCTGATCGATGGAAAATTCTATGATGATATCGTAAATGAATGGATATCCCATTATCTGTACGGAGTAGAAAATGGTGCCGAAAAGATGCCAGAAGTACTTGCGCAGACAAACTATGACCAGAAAAAATGGGAAACAGAAAGTGCATGGGAAACAGAGTATACCATGAAGCTTACTTCAAAAGAAGAGAGTAAGACAGTGATTGATACAGACTGGGAAAAACGCTGGTGTCAGTGCAGAAAACTTTGATGATGTGATGGCACTGAAGTCTACAAATATGGCTCAGCGTTATGTGACAGATCCATTTGAAAAAGCCGTGACTGTACAGGGAACGGTATGCCTGAACTTAAAGGCAGCATTAAAAGACGGAAATATCGAAACAGATTTCGATCCGGAAAACAGAAACGATGTGGATACACTGACCATGCAGCTTGGTAATTCCAAAGTATCCGGCAAAATGGATGATGTAGAGATTGCAGTGCTTCTCTGTGATGTATGTGACGAAGAATTCGACAGTATCCAGACTGTAGATCCGGAAAGAAATATTGTTCCGGTCACGACAGTAAAAGAAGGCGGAATCATGAATGGCGGAGATCTTCCGGCATTTGATGAGGCAGAATTCAATACTGTACATAAAAAATACCGTGTGATCACACGTGCATTTGCAGATCTGTGTAATCCGGAAGCAGGTTACGCACCGGAAACGGCACAGAACAGCATCGAGCTTAAAAAAAGGTGAATATCATGATTATACCGTATATCTCAATGCGACAAGATATACTGTAGAGCCGGGACACAGACTTGCAGTAGTTGTTGCAACAGAAGATCCGGTAAACTGCCTGATCCATAAGACATATTCGGTAGAGATTGATGACAACTCTGTGATGGTGGAAGTTCCTGTGACAAAAGCGAGTGAGGACATGGGACTGAATAAAGCGGAATAGATAGAATATCTATCGGAAATGAGAAAAGTACGAGCTGCTGGTTGAAATATTAGAAGTAAATGATTGAAAAAATAAGAACTGCTGTTTTAGGAGTAAAGTCTTAAAATAGCAGTTCTTTTGTGTTGCCATGTGTTCGTAAGGAGCTGCTTGGCTGCCAAAACATCTGTAAGGAGCTTTGCCAATGGTAAGTTTTTTGTATCAGCAGACGTTTTTTCAAGAATTCATGGCCACAAATCCCGGAATTCATGGCCAGTTATAACAATATTTGTAACTATCGTGGTACAATGAATGCAATAATTATGTGAATAAATACGGAGAAAATATAAATGTTTCAGATAGCAATGATAGAAGATGAAGAACATACAAGACAGGAAGTGGAAAGACTTATTAGCCGGGAGTTCGAGAAACTTAAGGTGCAGGATATAACTACCGAAATATATAAAACAGCCGAAGAATTTCTGGAAGTTAAGAAGCACTACGATGTAGTTATCTCAGATATTGATCTTCCGGGGAAAAGCGGGATCGATCTGGGAAGAAATTTTAAAGGCAGAACGAAAAAGATATCTGCCTGGTATTCCTGACATCGTACGCCGAATTTGCAGTGGATAGTTATGTCCTCGAGGCATATCAGTATATTTTGAAAAGAGATATGAAGGAACGTTTGCCGGCAGTATTACAGAAAAATTTATCAGGAAAAGCAAAAAGAGAGCCAGAATTTCTTCTGGATCGGTGGGGTGACGGACCAGAGAAAAATTATATCATAAAGACATTATCTGTATCCGCAAGGTCAAAGGGCAGAAGTATGTTGAATTTGTAATGGTAAATGGCGCATACAAAGAACGTCTGGCACTGCATCAGAATTTTTGAAGATTTGAAAAGCCCGGCTTTTATATTTGCCGGAAGAAGTTATATTATCAATATCGATCATGTGGATCGGATCACGACGGCTGCCATCTATCTGGAAGACGGGATTAAGATTCAGGCAGGGGCAGAGACTATTCAGGATGTGAAGACACGGATCATGGAATACTGGAGAAATGTAGAATGAAAGAATGGACGAGAAAGCGAAAAGCAGATGTTTGTATGGGGATTCTGCTACCAAAATATATTTCTTCTTTCCATGGGATCCGTATAGACGGAGGGTATCACACGATTCACGTGTATCTGATCGAGATATTCCGGAAAGAAAGCTGCATCAAGGCATATAATTATATTTTCTTATCTGGGCATCCAATCTTATGGAAATATTCCGGTTTTGCGGCAGTGACATTTACCATGATCATAGCATTTATGATTGTGATGCAGATGATCGAACTATGGCAATTGTACAGACATATGAAAGGGATCAAAACGTTTGATATACACAGGTATGTCTGGGTTCTTGCCATCGTTCATTTTTTTCGTATATCTTGATGCTTCATACATCTATCTGGATGACAGTGCGCTGTTCAAGCTTAGAATCTATATGTATATGGTGATATTCATAGGTATTATTGGAATCTGGATGTTTCTGGATATCGAGGCGGCTGCATGGGATACGGAGACAGCAAAGCATAAGACAGAACTGAAAGAGCGGGACGAACAGTTGCTGCAGGTAAAAGTGAAAGCGCTGGAAGAAAAATATCAGGAAATGTTAAAGAGCCGGAAGGTTGTACATGATATGAAAAATCACCTGCTTGCATTGAAAAAATACGATCAGGAGAGAGACTGGGAAGGACTGCACCAGTATCTGAATGAATTAAGTGATGATATGCTGGATGACAGCTATCAGATCTGGACGGGTAACCGCATGCTGGATATGATCCTCAATCAAAAGACGAAAGATGCAAAAGAGAAAGAGACGGATATGCAGATTGAGACAGAAGTATTTGCAACCCTTCCGTTTTCAGACAGGGAGATTATTTCACTTTTTGGAAACGTTCTAGATAATGCGCTGGAAGCCTGTGAACGGATCCAAGATAAAAAGCGCTGGATAAAAAATTAAGATAAAAAAGAAGAATCATTTATTATATATTGAGACCTCAAATGCAATTAAAGAAATGCCGGTGCAGAATCAGAAGGAATTTGTATCAGTAAAAGAAGATGAGATACTTCATGGATATGGAATGAAGAACATACAGGATATTGTCAGAAAATATGACGGCATATTCCGATATAAAATTTACGGGGAGTATCTGGTCTGTATCATCTCGATATATGATATAAGAGGGGCGGAAGAGGAATGAGAATGGAAGAGAAAAAGAGACGGATGAATATTATTCTGGGGATCATACTTCAGATATATTTTCTGTTTCCGTGGATGAATATAACGGGAGAACGGAAGAATTTTATTATGTATGTAATTGCTGTGTTGAGAAATCACAGTTGTGCAGATACATATAACACGACGTTTTTAGACGGAGCAGCAGATGCATTACCACTGGATATTCATACACTGGCAAAAAGCATTCACGGTATGTGTTATGCTGTATGTCGTTCTTGAAGTAATCGAAACAATACGGCTTATCTGTAACATCAAGGGATGGGAAATAAAATTTTTATCTATCATAGAACTTATCGGATTATTTGCAATGCTGTCGGTAGTGGCCGAGATTGGACTTAACAGTTCATGGAGCAGTGCGGGTACGATACAGGTGTTCCCGATGTATCTACTTGGGTATCTGGCAGTATTTCCGATATGGACGGGGATACGGTTACTGATGCATAAATCCATGGAAGAATGGGAAGAATCCGGTGAACAGATCCTGAAAACGCAGGAAAATGATAAGCATTATAAACAGGAACGGAAAAGAAGATTATAATTTTCCAGGGAAATATTCGAAGCTTTATTACCATGTGCTGTGGGAGAATTTTAAATATCACTGGAGAGAATTTTTCCTTTTTTATTTGTATCGGTTCTGTTATCGGCAGCATTTCTGTTCATTGGATTTGGAATGAGAGAGGCATTTTCCGGAAGCTATGGATATGATAATGAATTACTAGGGCTTGGGCTGACTGAGATTATGAAGGACTGCCTGATCGTGATCGTACTGATATCATTGTTTTTGATTACGGTTGTCATGGTATTCTACCGGAAAAAACGGATGGCGGATGATGGGATTTTCCGGACACTTGGCATGCGGAGCAATGCCGTGTTCTGGTCCTGGATCGGAGAATTACTTGCCGGATTTGCGGTGGCACTGGTGACGGCATTTGTGATTGGAAGAGCCATTTTGTTTGGCATATATGCCGCTGTTATACAGCATTTTCCTAAAATCGATATGAAATCAGAGGTATCGTGGAAGGTGTATCTGATCACGGCAATCGTGATAGCTGTTATCTGTTTGTTTGCTTTTGGTATCTCTGGGGATATCCATGCAGGAGAACGTTCCGCCGATGCCAGAAATGCAGCGGTGAAAAGTGAGAAGATTCCGGGAATATACAGAAAAGCAGGGGCGTTGATCAGCGGGCTGCTGGGAGTAATCGTCCTGTATCTGTATACACAGAGAAGATTTTCAGAGAGTATCTTTCTTTTGTGTGGGTTCTTCCTGTGTTTGTATGTTTTTCTGTATAATATAGGTGCCATGATCCTGCGTAAAAAAAGAAACGTCTATGGATCAATACCTGCGAACCCTTCCGGAAGAACATATGATACGACACAGATACCAGACAACTGTAAAGTATCTGACACTTATGATCGTGATACATGTATGTGTGATGTCCTTTTTCTCGGTAAAAGTTGTATCTAACAGAATCGCAGATAAGACGGATACGCTGTACCCATACGACTATGTATGGCTTGCGAATAGTAATGATACAGGGATTATCGAAAAGCTTAAGCAAGAATGCAAAGCAGAAGTGACCAGTATTCCGATGGTCCGGGCAACAACGATAGATAATACAGAACGTCTGGAAGGACCATTTGATCTTGTCTGGCAGCAAGGCCAGAATATCGGTATATCAGAGAGCAGTTATCGAAAGTTAAAGAAGGCAGTCGGAGAAAAACCGAAAAAGCATCTGAATCTTGACAAGAACGGAAAGAAAATTTATGTCGTGTATCAGCAAGATCAGGGAACAAAGGCGAAACCAATTGATCACTATCAGTTGATGATACATCCGAATCTACATATCGGACAGCCATTGTTTGGCTTTGATACAATGGAGCACCAGACTTATTATCCGGTACGGACGATTACAGGCTCCGAGACTTCGAGTCTGATCGGCGCATTCAAACAGGGAAAATACGAGAATCTTATTGTATTCGCTGATGCATATTTTGACAAAATAAAAGACTATTGGAAAACGACAGACATGAGTACGGGAGAAAAATAAAAACGTCGTATGCGGTATTGGAAGAAAATATCCATGAATGGCCGACGAAACTTGTCCTTGCAAATGTACCGGAAAAATACCAGAAAAAAGCAGATCAGTTGACAATAGATTTTGCAAAGCAACATGCATATGATGAGTCATTTGATTCGCTTGTAAAAAGTACATATACGAAGACAGAAGCAGCGAAAAAGCGGCAGATGGAGCGAATCCTTGAATGTGTGATGAATGGATTTGTGCTTATTATTTTATCTGTGATCAGTATGCTCCTACTTCATATGAAGGTTCAGATGGAACTGCCGGATATGCGGAAACGGTATCAGTTCATGAACCGTCTGGGAATGAATCGCAGGGAACGGATCTGCATCGAGAAAAAGGAAATCAGCCGGTTTGTGACGATCCCATCTGTTATTGCCGTTATAGTTACGGTACTGTATTCTGGAATTGTATTTGGACTCAGGGATTATCATCTGAATGATGTGAAGAATTATGTGATAAATGCAGGTGTACTCTGGATTATATATTTCATATTACAGTGGCTGAATCTGAAGTGGCTGGAAGATACGATTGTGAAAAGATTGAAAGGGAGCAGATTTGTAATGAATGAAAAATTAGATAAAAGAATGAAAATGAAAAAAAACGGCAGACGTATTAAGAGCAGAGAATCTGGTCCGTGATTATGTGCAGTATGGAGAAGATGGTGAAAAGAAGAAAGAGATCCACGTCCTGAAGGGATTAAATTTTTCTATCCAGAGACAGGAGTTTGTCGGAATTATGGGAAGATCCGGATGTGGAAAGACGACACTTTTGAAACTATTGGGTATGATAGACCGTCAGACCGGAGGAAAGCTGTTCTTTGAAGAACATGATACGGAAGATTTGTGGAAGGATGAATTTGCGGACATACGACGGAGAAAGATCGGATTCGTGTTCCAGGACTTCTATTTGATGGACAGTCTGTCCGTCAGGGAAAATATCATGCTTCCGAAGATCCTGGATAAGAAGAGTGCGAAAGAGTGTATGGAAGAATCGCAGAAATATGCAGAACAGTTCGGAATTACACATCTGATGAACAAGAAGCCGTATGAATTATCCGGAGGCGAAAAGCAGCGAGTGGCGATATCCAGAGCATTGATCAACAATCCGGATCTGATACTTGCGGATGAGCCGACCGGAAACCTCGACTCTAAGTCCGGTGATGTGGTAATCCATACACTGAGTCATATCAATCGGGAACTTGGCAAGACAATTGTTATGGTAACACATGATCCGAAGATGGCAAGTTATTGCAGCAGGCTGATTCTTCTGAAAGATGGAATGATTCTGGAAGATATGAGAAATGGCGGGGATCAGGAAGCGTTTTATCAGGAGATTCTTGGGAAGATGAAAGGAGTTGTAGAAAGTTCACTAAAAAAATCAGTATTTCTAGAAATTGCATTGAAAAATAAAAATCAGGCATGTTATTCTAGCGGCACGCAGATAAATTCTAGCATCTGCAACGTATCTATATTTATCAATTCATTTACTTCAAGCCCAGATATTCGGGCATGAATCCAAAGTGAAAACCATAGAAAACAGATAAATACATGCCTGGTAAAAGAAGTTACTTATATATACTGGTATATATAAAGGCTTTGTGATATGATATTATTAAAGTTAAACAGTTCTTCTTTTAAAGGTGTTATATCTGTACAAGAGAGGAGAACTGCTTATGAACCAAAGAAAATCATTAAAAGAATTAAACTTGCTGGACAAATTTCTGTTCGATGAAGCGATGGATGATCCTGAGAATGTAAAGACGATGCTGG